>APMI01046436.1_pt1 | contig 10298 bp, 6 predicted proteins | sample 667938 | NCBI WGS metagenome assembly APMI01 (sample SAMN01084076, study PRJNA167559) | wastewater metagenome | biome: Wastewater | place: Denmark: Ejby Moelle, Odense | collected 2011-11-28
CAGTCTTACAAAACATTAGGTATCTTTAGAGATTACCTTTCCAGAGATTTGGATGATTTTGAAAACTTAATTCACTATAGGAACAAAACTAAACTACCATTTTATGAAGTGGACTGTAAAGATTTTCTTGGTCGAGACCTTATTGTAAAAATCCCTCCTCAGGTGTCACTATACCAAGACCCTCTTCTTTTTTATAATTACTCTAGACTTGCGCAAGAATAACTATTCTGCAATTTGCCAATGTATACATATGCTTTATTTAGATATAAAACGCGGCAGTAACGAATTTAAATATTAAAAAACCACGTCCCATTTTTAGACCCGCAGTTCATACCTATTGTTGAGGAAAGGTTCGAGACGAAATCAAAATTTAACGAGATTGAAGATCGACTTCTGCATATAATGCTGAGTCTACATAGCAAAAAAGATATAGCACAATTTAAGCACATATACTTTCCCAACAGAAGTGAGGCTCAAGTGAAAAATAGAGCTAAAAATCTGTGTGGTAAATAAATGGTAAATCCCATTAAATTTCTAAAGGAGAACGAATATTTTCCCTTGACTTAACAAGAAAGGAGAACTTTAATCCGAGCTTTTGTTCGTTTCGGTGCAAGATGGCCAGTCATTTCGAAATACTTCAACATTAGATCCGCATAAATGCTGTAAGCTGAATATGAGAATTGCAGCAAACTTTAGAAATTGAGAAAATCATATGATATTTCGATAAATTACCCTCCTCTTCGAGAAATACTTGAGAAAGAAGCTGGCAAAGAAGTTATAGACCCGGAACCGCATGAGCCTGAAAGCATGTGTGCCGATGAGTAATTCGACGAGGAAGGCATGGATTAAGAAAGAGAACCGTGCTACAAAATCATTAATCATCTTACATTTCTATACGAAGAGATCTGAAATAATCTGGACAGCTTTGATGAACTAATTTTATATATACTTATTTAATATGAAATGTTAAGAGAATGAAGAAGATATTCATCGGTAACCTACATTTTCATCAGACTAATTAGGTGTCGCAACAAATTTCATCGATGAATTGAACATATTTTTCAAGAAGTTTGGTCTGAAATTGAGCGCAAAGTATCATGATACCATCAAGTATGAAGTACAGTAGTCCTCGTAAATGGGGTAGTATAAACGGTATAGAGTTTGGTACAAGTGGATCTAGGCTGACTTAGATGTTTACACATTGCCGATTTAATAATACATTACAAATGGCACTTAGCATGGTGATATTATTAAAGGAGTAAACTATCAAGTATTTCCAACTCACGCATCGAATAAAGCTTCATGCTTTGTAAAAGCTTTGATTAACAAAATATGTAGACTTTCATTAATTTGCAAGGATCAGACTCTCTAAAACTTGCCAAATAAGTAATAAAGAATATTAAAATCAAAAAAATTCGATCTGATGACTGATCGAAGCTTTAACAATGCACTGATACCATCTATTGTTATCGCAATACCCGAATTATTAAGTTGTGAAAACCACTCTAAGAGTTAAATTTATCAATGGCTCGAGTAAGAACAAATCTAAAAGTCCAAAAATTTATTAGCACAACTGTTGGTAATTCTTTAGCGACTAGGACTTGCATGGACGCTATCATATATAATAATTTAATCGAAGACAGTCAACTAAAAAGCCTAGAACAAAGCAAAATTAAGTGTATATGTCTCTGTATTTGAAGAAACTCTTACCCTTGAATCGGAAGCATTCGAAGCTTATTTAGATCCATATGCAATAGTTCTTATCGTTTCCACTGCAAAATTTGTCAATTTCTACCCTCCTAAATTTAAAAAAATGAATGAGACGAAACTCTGTTAACTTAAAATTAACCCAGTTTTATAGATTTTATCGCAGTTTTATTTAGAAAAGCGTTATGGTGAAATTTTAAAACTGTACTAAAAACATAATTAATTCGTAGTTAAGAACAAGATTTTATTAACAAACATACTCACAACACTTTACTTTAATATAGATCACGAAAAATATTTATAATGGTGCGAATTACTTGTTTATGGAAGCTAACTTAAGCAGAAATAAGAGAAGAGCAGTTTATAACTAGCAAAAGTTAAAATATAATTTGACAAAAATGCGATTGTTAAATCCGTTAGTAGTTAGTCAAAATCATCGAGATCTTCTTTTTGCTAAAGGTCATAGGCGAGTAATATATAATAAAGACTCTAAGATTTTGACAACAAACAAGACAAGGGTTTACACAATTTTACTGAAAAAGAATCCAAACAAGCTATATAAAATAAAAAGTATTCATAAATTTATCTATTGGGAGAGTAGTATTAGTACTTACTGTGCAAGAAAAAGAAAAAATTTAAATCCAGCAGCATCACTTAACTGGAACATACGCCATAAAGCACTCAGGTAGATTTCTATATGTTCTTGGGACCAAAATTGAGACCTCAATATGCGAAAATGTTCTAAGCCATTAAACTATCTTGTCTTGAAGAACACAAGAAGCTTTTCTAAGGCTATATAAATTAAAGCTTACTTTGTCAACTTGGAATCTATCTCAGTTCAGCGCCCATCCAAGTATTATTGAAAATGATTAAGTACTATCTGATTTATCAGGGGGAAATACAACTCGATAGCCAATTTAGTCATGAAGAATGTCGGCATTTTATTAAGTCACACATCAATAAATGTGTAGTTCTAGCTTCGAAAGATGTACTTAGAATTAATGAGTAAATTAGTTAAACTTAAGAGTCTAAATTATTCACACTGAAGGTAAGGTATAAACTGATCATTGCCGCACTTTTTCTCAGTAGTCGGTTTATATAACCCACTGAGCTCGATGTTCAAACCATGTAGTAGGTGAATAGGAATTTAGAGATATAGTTTTAAATCATGATTGAAGATAAGAGCACAAAATAAAACAAACAAAAGCATATTATGCTTATCTACTTGTATTCTGTTTTAGTGTCTAACTTGATTTTAAGTTCTCGATTAGTTCTAAATTGTCAATTAAGCCTGTCTAATGTCCAGCATAAACTAAGATGTATTAATTGCGCCTCAACAAAGATCAGATCATTTACGAACTTTCTAAATAACACATTTTCTGTATAAACGGACATTGAGATCAAAATATTGGTATCAATATGCTTTTGCATTTTGAGGGTGCTCAGTTGTAGGATTAAACGACTGCTTGCATACTATACCAACCAAGAATTATACAAGGAAATCATCGATCAATAAATTCCAATTGAAATTATTGCGGCTCAAGAAGATGCAGTAAATATTTAACTTATGATTACCTCTATTAAAGACTCAGATACATTGCTATAGGCTTTAAACATCTCTGACTACTTTTCTCTTGTGTTAAGCTAAATGATTAACAGTGCTATCTAAATGCTAGTTTCAGCTCAACTTATTACAAACTGCAAACACTTCGCCAACATGATTACAAGCGTCATCGTCGACAGGGACACTCTATGCTGGTTTTGTAGGTTCATAGGACTGCTGGGGGCTTATGTGCCAGCTTCGAACCGTAACGCCAGTTTGACAAAGCTATATGGTACCTTTCTGCAAATCCCCACATTTCAAATTTAACTCTATAGGCTCAATATTGATAAAGATAAAAATGGCTATATTGCCCAGGAACGATTTTAATCTCTCCTTGATCATAGCTTGGCTTATGCTCAAAACTTACATACAGACTGTTGTGTTTCTGACGAATACTCTGTCTTCTACATTGTTTCGCTTATGATGCAGTACGCATTTTAACTGCCAACATTCTATGAATACAGGCATGAAATATAAGATCTAATAGTAAAACTACTCATTTTTTACACTCAAGGAAATAGTTCTCAGTTCTGTACTTTTGCTACTATTTTGATTTACTCCGTCAACAAACTTCACAGAGGCACCTAAATTTTGGAAATTATTTTGGTCTATTGCTGTAGACTTTTGGAAATGATTAAAAATTAAGTTTAATGCTTGAAGAGTAAAAATCATAACTCTGTTGAAGAAATTGAAGAATTCAGGAAAATTTTGACAACGAAAAGTAAAAAATTAACTTTCGTTTCCAGCGATAGCTTTGATGATTTATGCTTAGTTCTATGGCCAAACGCTAATACAGAAACATAAAAATACGATAATTTGATGAGCTAAAGTTTGTATCTTCGAAAAGTATTACATGAAATGTCTAGCATAAATGTATATTTGTGTATGATCAATGAAAAAAAAGAAATGCTAACTCCTTTCTTTAAGAAGCAATATTAATAGCTGTTAGACACTGGAATAAAATAATGCTTAACTGAAGCGAAGAATATAAATTATTATTTTCATATTGAATAAGAAAAGTAGGATAGCTAATATGACGAAGGCGAAAAACTAATCCACGGTCAGCTTCGATTGCTTGACTCCATGATTGCGATTAACAACGAGTAGTGGGTAAAGATTTGGGAAAAGACATATTTAATTTCTCTGTTAAAGAATAAGCAAGATGTGTACTTTCTCAACTGTTACATCTCTAGCTTGAAGTAGAATTATACTGACTATTTGATTACAGAAATGAAAAATAAAAATTTACTTATGTTCATTGGGGTATAATTTTTAAGAGAGTTTATGCCGACACGAGAAAACTTTACTAAAAGCTGGTAATTACTATCCAAGATATGCAAGGTTTTTAATAAAAACGCAAGAGAAATCAAAAAATATATTTAAATACATAGAATTTAAGCGCTGAAGGCAAACTTAATGTTCGTGACAGCAAGAATGTTCGAATGGAACAAAGAATCTGTTCGAGCTCGAGTCATGTACCACAAGTTCTTCCATTTTCAGAAAAGAACCATACTAATGACATCTAAAATGATTTCAAATGCTAATGTACTGCATATTATCCACCGAATGTACAAAAAGTTTGAAGGTTAGATTGAGATTAAGAATAAAAATAGAAAATTTATGTATACAGGAGTATGCTCAGTATGCTCCTATTCATGTAAGAAGCAAGTTCAGCCGATTAGAGCTCACTTACTTCTCATTAACAAAATAAGGAGAGCTCGCGAAATTATGAGGCTAGATAATTAGAAAATCTGAAGTATCATACTTTAATTAAATCAATTCAAACTACAGAATAGACACATTTAGTACTTTCGAAGCAGCATTAAAGTTTAGATATCTTCCATTACTAGTTAAATTTGTTTTTATTTATATTAATTATATTAACATTGATATTTATATTCATATCATATCATATATGCGATTATACTGCAATAGATAAGTTTAATTATAATTGAACATAGATCAGCATGGACAGAAGACCCAATCGAGAGGAGGGAGAACACACCGAAATGCAACGAATAGGTTCACTTGTCAAAAGTCTGAGCTATCTCATCGGCTTGTCGTTTTTAGCACCGTTCTTGCTGAACAAGTTTTCAAAGGCTATCGATTCTGACATCGTGTACTCAGTTTAGTTTTACAAGCTAGCTCATTGAATTGTCATCTGATCAAATGTCTCTATATTTAACAATCATTATCGAAAATATTGGTTAAATTAACAACAATGATAACTATCAAACTATTCAGAAATTTTTAGTTAAACTAATAGTTAAACTATCTTTATTAAAAATTGATCAAATTTTCCTGCTAAGCAATGGAATCGAATGATCTCTTGCTTTTTTGGGACTCTTGCTGCTCTTTCTTACTTAAGGGTTAATTTGCTTCTCTTTACTATCCTTCACTTTGGTTGCTTTTAATTTTAATGAAAATGAGAGCAATTTACCTGATTTATCAGTCTTTGTTAAAAATACTTTTTATTTGTTTCCTCTTTTATTAAATTCAACAGATTTAGCCAAATATTTCGGTAATTACTTAGATATAGTTAAACCTCCCTTGCTAGGTTTAACATTTTGCGATTTTTTCACATTTTTCTATATATCTTAGTGAAAGAAATCTTCATTTAGTTCATTCATGAAGTTGTTGTGCAAAAACTGTCCTTAAATTTAATTATTTTTCATAATTATGCAACTTTTCTTCACTTCTCCAAAGATCTAGGAATATTCGAAAAATGAAGACTTTTATTCAATTGAAGCCAAGCAGTTTTTATAGTGTTTTAAATAACTGTTGATTAAATGGTCAACAAGAGGACAGTCTTACTTAATATATTGGCAAATAAGCTCAATAGATTTGAAGTGAAGAAGTTCTGATTTTTGGCGAGGTGGCTGAAAATGAAGTTTTTCCTTTTCTTTCTATAATTCAATCTATTATAGAAATCTCATCTCAGTTGATATTGTAAAGTACACAACACTTGATAAAATACCCTATATTAAATTATGTATACTTTCTATATTAAGCTTCTAGCTGTAAATTATGAAGCCACATTGTCGGATTCACTCAGTTACTCATATGAAATTGGCATCATTTTCATAATTTTGGCAATACTCAGCTATGTAATCCAATTATTGTCGATTTTACGACCGAGAAAGTTCCTCCCCGAGCTCAAACCCGGAGATGAAGGAGAGTTTTTTTGATTTTCATTCAATTTATTCATTTATTTTTTGAATGCTTTGCAATTATTTTCAAAATTATCTTTCCAAAAGAAGCTATTGTCTCTAATTTTCTGAAAGTACTTGTTATCAATATTGGACATCTCTTCAACAGTTTAGATGCTTGCTAAAATTTTTATCTGTTACAAACAAGTTGTAAGTAGATTAATTGCGAAAGTTGAATTTTTATTGTCGGATTTGCTCTTTAAGTTCTTAAGTTAAATCTAACAAGCTTTTTTCGATGTTTTAAACATATCCTTTATGATAAGGAGAGCTTTTTTCCCAAATTCGAAGGCTAATTCATGACTGAGTTAAATAAGACATACTTTTCCAGTTGCGATAAGAGAGCGCAATACTGTAATAAAATTTTAACTTTGAAAATTTTTAACTTAATATATGAATCCGATAGCAGGTCTTCTTAATAAAGCAAGCTATTTGCGAGATCTAAATTATCAATGCAGTTTTGAATTGCTGTTTGATTGTTTTATTAGAATGCTATTGCTTGATAGGCGCATCCTAAGTTATAATAACAAATGATCTAAAATCGTGCATCGAAACACTTGCCAATACTTTTGAGAAACTGCATAACCTTTGATTTACTTTCATATTTTTGGCGAGGTCCGTGAGTCGTTTTATAGCCTCAGACCACTCCTCTTTGATAAAAAGCTGACCGATCTGCGCAAGTATTTTGGCCAAACGAGTGTTTACAGTTGCTATCTCTACATTGTTAGTTGCACTGGATGACCCGCTAACAGATTGCGATGTTGAAGTTTATTTCGCATCTTGAGCCTATTTTTCACTGTGTTGAGCCATCAAATTTGGTATTTTATAAGACAGGCTGCTCATTTTTGTAAACTCACGATCAAGAATATAAATTTATTAATAAAGGAAGGCAAAAAAACCATTTACTTTTTAAAGTAAAAAAATGCAGATCTGGATATATATGATATCTAAATATAAAAAAGTGTTGGTTTAAAAAGATTTCTAGCATGTTTATCTCCTGAATTTGTGAATTAAGTTCTGTTATTAATATAACTTCGTCTATAAAATATTAACTAGTTGTGCGCATAAGAATGAGTTCACCATCGCAGCTGTACTCCTGTGTGGATGCGAATGCAATCCTTAAATCACCAGTCAATACATCTACGGCTAAGCACCACTGGTCGTTCAGCAAGAGTGGCCGATTCCCCAATCAAAAACTATAGTAATCGAGTGTCGAATTATAGCTGTGACGCCATGTATAACCTGCCCACTACTAAGTCACAGCGCAAGGCTGGCTTTGGGTTTGGAAAGAAGACAGATCTATAAGTGGGTAAAAATCGGCATAATATCGCACCTCCTCCAGACGCGTACGAACTCGCCAGCTTCATACAAATTAATAAAATGCATGCTAAAGGGTTCTCGCCTGGCAAGGGCAGGGAAGAAGTAGCTCCAGTCAGTTATATTCCAATGGAGCCATATAAAATTCCTGGCCCAGGCACTTACGATCCTCAAGTACAGAAGGATACTCCATACTGGTCACTGAGGCCACGCACTTCATCCGATTGTAATTTCAATTTGATGTAGTATTCCCAAACACGACACAGAAAATAGTACCAGGACCAGGACGATACGAAAGCTGTGAGAACATCAGTCTAGTGGGCAAGTATTACACTACCAAGCACAAGAGCCCGAAGTCCAAAGTTTGGGACCCTAAAAGCTCTGAAAGATTTAATCGTTCATGTAACTATCAACTAAATTAGTATCGAGTGTGCCTGGCCCTGGTTCGTACAAGCCCAAGAATGATCTATCAGCAAGCGGTGACTACGTTCTGTCAAATAATCCGTCATATGGACACAGAAGAGTGCTATTATCAGCACGTGACAGCTTCGTAGATAAAGACCACAAGCGAATATTATGTAATTTTGATGTAATATAGCTCCCGGACCAGGTGTCTATAGAGTGCCATCCGATTTTGGCCATTATGATGAACCGATGAGTGCAAGATCATCTATAATGAGATCAACAGCCCGCAGCAAGTTCATTAAGTGATTAATATAATATTAAGTTAAATTTGGTTACCTGTCTCATTATAATATGATGAAACTTATACTAAACCTATTCATCACTATCCTGGCAACTTTGCTGCATTCAGCCAGAGGATTTTCATTCGCTTCGATTACGGTCGATGCAGATTCAAAAATAATAAACACAATTACCCGCTACAAGTTTTCATTCGACCGCACCCAGGACGATAATTTACAAGCAACTGCCTATAGCTCTGTCGCTATATTGCCATCAGATACAGCCACAGTCACATTTCCAAATACGTACACACTATCGACAGTTTCATGCAGTGTTTCCATCAACGGCGGCACTCCTTTCACTCCTACTTCCTGTTCAGTCTCAGGCTTCAAAGTGATTGTGTCAGGAATAGTAACATCAAGCACATACGTCGCCAATCTTGTACTCTGGGTCAGCAACATTCTCAACCCTTCCCCTGCTTTCGTGACGGATTACTTCTACGGAACCATCGGTAGCGATGTTTCAGGCGCAGGCTCATATGCAAGCTCGATGGTGCTTCAGCCAGGTACTTTTTCAAGCTGCTATATCACATTCAATCCCAACATAGTCAACAGTACGAGTGATATGATATTGACAATTGTGCCTGCTAACCCTATCAGTTCTGCTGGTTCCATTCGAGTGCAGTTTCCAGCTTCGCGAAGGTGGACTAATGATCTATCCACAACTAACAACCTGCCTCTCTCAGCATCCATGTCTTGCTCTAACAAGTCATCGGTAATTTAATATTAAATCAGAATGTAAAATCGACCTTCGTATGCGCGGGCGACTCTACAGCAGGAGTAGTCGCGTCAAATTTATTTGCTTCAACTGTGGCCACATCTTTCAGCTTTTCGATTAATAATTTTCTGTCTCCACCCACTGAACAGCCTTCAGACCCTATTGTCATAACTTCATCTGTATCGGGAGCTCAAATAGACACTTGCACAACCTATGTGAGCAATTTAGTCCCCAAAACAATGTCAAGCATTGTAATTTCTAGCTCAACTGGAGCCGCTATCATCGTGAACAAACAGTATCTGCTAAGGTTCACTTTTACATTAGCTGATACGATTGCACAGACTGATACACTTATTTTAAATTTCCCTCCTGGTTCTAACTTGGTGTTCAGCACTTCCGCAGTGACCAGTAACTTCGGGGTTTACCCACTGAGTGCTACTTATGACAGTAACACAATGAACTTAAACTTATTTATGCAGAACCAAGCGAGAACATTTCCAGCTGGTTCCAGTTTGATTTTAACAATAGGCACTTACACAGCTCCACCCTCTATTGAGCCCACTCCCACTTTCACATTGACTTTCTTCCAGAACGGTTATAAGAAAATGGTAGGCACAACAACACTGACTGCATCGCCTAATACTATATCAGGGACAGCAGCTATGACTACCACATCGGTTAACTCAGTTACATCCTGTACATTTACTGTTGTTACTACGGATGCTATTTCCTCCGCAGGCAAGATTAAAATTGTAATGCCCAGTTCAATAACCATAGCCACTAGTTCTGCTTCGTGTGCAACTTTGACTGGTACTGGCTCAGGTCTTGCTTTGACTGCCATATGCACATATAACTCTGCATAAAATAGCGTTACTTTATCAGCCTTGAATTCCACAGCATCCGTGATTAGTGCTCAAACAATAACTATCATAATGAGTGGGTTGAAAAACCCACCCTCAACTGCACCAACAGGTGTGTTCAATATATTCACATACTACAAAGCA
>APMI01041614.1_pt1 | contig 10294 bp, 10 predicted proteins | sample 667938 | NCBI WGS metagenome assembly APMI01 (sample SAMN01084076, study PRJNA167559) | wastewater metagenome | biome: Wastewater | place: Denmark: Ejby Moelle, Odense | collected 2011-11-28
ATGCGTAGTGGACACTATGGTTAGCGAGCTAAGCGGTCGGGGGAAGGTGGGTTTGCCGGGGGCTTACCTGTGACGCAGATTTTGCCCGGGACTTTTTGCCACCAAAAATAAAATCGAGCAGTCCCATTCTGGATTCCCCTACTTCCGGAAAATAGTTTAGTAATTTGCCTCGTCGCATTCCGAGTCGAATAGGTGCTCATGGCATTCGATCGGCCATCTAGGCTGAAACTACGACAAAACGTCGATAATCATCGGAGATATCGTCGCTAACCACGTAGGATTTTCCACTGCGAGACAATTTCGGCAAGTCTCCAAAATAGAACAACGTGAAAGAAGTAGAAATTGGAGAGGCTGCAAGTAAATTTGCAATATATTGATCCGCTAAACTATTGTTTCTTGTGACTCTAATCACAAGATTTAGCTTGCGCTCACCTGCCGTGATCGCTTTGACTGACTTTATCCAGTAGCAATCGTCCTTGATGTCAAGACGCGCCGCACCATAAACGATTCTGGTGTCGGAAGATAATTGTTCAATTGGATTGTCTCCAAAATAGCGCAAGCAATATAACGCCGATTCGTATGATAGTTCTGCGTTATTGATTCGCAATCGCTTTGTTGGCCTCTGTTCCTCTGGCATTTGTAGCCAAGCGCTCACGACTTCCTGCAAGGTTCCCGCACAGACGGGCGGCATTGCTTGCAAAGAGTTAGCTAGAGCCAACAACTCCTTTATGGTTGGCTTTCTCTTCTTTCCTATCCTGCTCTTAGCTGGTCCAAGCTCAGTTGGAATGGCGGGCGGCGGCACAATAGACTCTCTCTTGGCAGGCGTTGTTCCAGTGCCTTTGCCTTCGACCTTTTCAGGCTCATTGGGGCAACTGGCAACATGGTTTCCAGGCGCAAAAAAGTGTGCGTTTCTGATTTTTTTTGGGCGAACCTCTTGCAGGCATATCGGGTGCGGACAGAAGTAGCCAAAGTCCTTGTTTGCTAAAGCATACTCAGCCGTGATTTTGCTAGACAAATCCCAACAAATAGCCTCTGTCATCAATTCTGTTCGCATTCGTCTATTCCTTGGTTGAGCCTTAATTAATATTCTTATTTCATGTCTTTGACAAGAGTTGCCGAAATAAATATTAAAATCAAAATAGCCGTTTTTGTCCCTCTTGTAGCACTTGGCTGCGAGCAGAAAGAAGCTGCCCAAGGTCGCCCAAGCTGCTTTGTCATATCGATGGGCAATCTTCTCCCGAAACATTTCGTTCAGTGGCGCGGGTGGGTCATGAAGCTCCAAATGACTGGCGAAGTAATCCCCTGCTGTCAGGGTGCCTGTAAAGAATGCGAGGCCGAACATCACCGCCAGTTGTGTCTTAGTGGAATAGGCAAGCACGACCAGAAACTCTTCCAAAGCTTCAGGCATTGCTTTCTCTTATATAAGCTTCCGTGCATTGCGCTCAAATGTGCCCGCTCCACTTCTGCCCGCCAGCGACGAACGACAGGTCGAGTAAAACAACGACAAGACGAGGAAGGAACGCATTACGGAGGAATGTGACGTTCCACGAGGGCACTGCCTCGTCAGCGTGAAGCAGTTATCTACCTTTGGATCAGAGAAATATTCATCCAGTTTGGCTACCGTTTTCTTGCTCTTGGTCTTGCCGACGATATCCGAACAGTAAGAGACCTCGAACTCGATTTGGCCGTATTCGAGCAGCCGGATGGTCGGGGTGCGGTAATCACGGTAAAGGGTTTCCAACGCTTGCTTGCTCTGAAGGCTGTTGGTTTCCAGGTTAAGCGCAACGCATGATGGATAGTGCCGTGCCGGAGTCTTGAAGCTTCGATAGATGCTCATCTCCAGAGAAATCTCGCAGTTAGCCTTTTCGGGACGGACATACATGCATCCGAAAGCGATCGGTAGATCCATAAGCCCTGCTTCGTCCTTGCGCACGTGGCTGTACTCAAGAGCAATGGCTGAACTGTCGAATACAGTTTCGCCAAGCAGGGCCTTACTTGCCCCAAACAGCGGCTCTGAATCGATGGAAAGTAGCGGTAGCGTATCGTTGAGCAAGGCCTTGTGTTGATCATTACTGACCTTGCCTAGCCCAAGAGGGCAGTGGGAATCTACAGAATCCAATAGAAGGCTGAACACGTACTCTCCTGTGTCTCTAAAGACCGTTAGTTGAGTCGCCGTGCTCGAACCGTGCTTGCCTAGCTGCCGAGAGTGCATCCATGATTAATCCAGCCGAGGTGCCGGAAAGCGGAAATTTGTGATCTCCCTCATGTTTGATCGGCTTCAGTGCGAAGGCTTCCATGTCGTTGATTAGCCAAATTTCCGCCGAGCATCGACGCCCTTCACCAAATCCCCATCCCGATGTGCCGTTTCTGTCTGGGTCTTCAGGGGTGAAGAGGGTTATATCGTAGAGATTCTTGTCACTTTCAGCCCACGGCTCACCAGAAAGGAGAATAACGAACTTGTCCGAGGCTTTGGCCAGCTTGTCGCACTTTTCCTCTTCTTCGGCGGTTGGTGCTTGCCCCTTGATCTCGATCCAACAGTTCCAATCCTTCACGAAGAAATCCGGCAAATACCAAGTGCCTGAGAGGTCGTAGCCTTCCTTCTCGTACGTCCAGTCGGCTTCGAGCTTTTCCAGAAAGATGGCCCACCGAGCTTCGAGCCGCGAACGGAACTTGTAACCTTTGAATATGGTTTGGATGGGTTGCATATGTGCGTTTCCTGCTATCAACGGGGTTCGTGCATTAAGAAAAAAGCGTGAGCAACGTTTTGATCCATCGCTCCTGAACCACGCCCGCTGCTGTGCGTGAAATCAGCTTCCACACACCCTCGCATGGATGACCGGCTGGCATAGCGTCGAGCATGCTTCCATAGACTGGGTACTGCTCAAGGAAAAGACCTTTTCTGGCAGTTCGTGGGTTGCGTAGTTGCTCTTCGAGGATACCGATCGGCGGCAACACCATTCCGGCCAGGTTGGGGAGCTGGCTCGCGATGGCTACTCCAGCCGGATCTGCGTCCATGAATGCCAGCACAGGCAATTTTGTCTCGGCCAGGAATTTCAGCACGTTGTCGATTCGGCTCTCATTCGGATCGCCGCGATAGACCGCCAAGGGCGACTGGAAGCGCCCAGGCAAGTCGAACAGGGTCTCGTGGATTCGATTAAAGTTCTCGTAGTTTTCAACGATCAGGATGCAGGTATGACGGATCTGGCCGACGATTTTCGTCCAATCCACGTCAAGGTGGCTTTCTGGGGGCAGCAACAGGCATTGTTCGCCGATGACCAGAGTCTGGTTGGCCAGTGCCTTGACGGAAATCCTGTTGCGCTTGATTGCCTCGGCGCCAGCCTTCTCATTCGGGGTAACCGCAAGCCGCTCGCCTCGACTCATGCCAGGCCCTTGGCTTCGAGCCACGCCCGAATTTCGTCCTTGTCCTTGGCTGTGAAGTAAGCAGATTTTCCGCGTCGGGTGCCGATGCCAAACTCGATCAATTCTTCAAGCGCCTTGGTGAGCGCGAAGCGCTCTTCATCATTAGCTAGGACACGCTGCATCGCCTCGGCGAGTTTTTGGGCAAGCATCAGGCCGCTTTCTTCAAAATCGTGACATCACTGATGAACACGTTACCGTCGAAATTGGGGGCTGGGCAACTGACCAGACGAATAGCCCAACCGCCATCCTTGCCCTTATTGTCATGTTCGGCCAGAACGCGGAGAAGCCAGGTCTCTTCGTTGATGTCGCCCAAGACCGAAGGGTTGGCAGCCCACCAGTGTCTTGCCGAAATGCCATCGCCCGACTTCATGGCCTGCCGGAAATAGAGCCGAACCGCCTTGCGAATGGACGATTCTGGAGGCTTGATTTCCTCGTTGCCGGAATCCTCTTCGATGCGCCCAGCAGGCCGTGCCGTTCTCGCCCTGCTGACGTCGTGCGATGGGATAGTGCGAGCAATTTCCGCCAACAGTTCTTCGTTCTCGCTGGCATCAACATCCGGGTGGCAATGCAGTTCAAGCGGCTTCGCGCAGCACAGCCACTCTTCCGGATTGGCTGCTTCATCCCAATCCTTCGGCTCCCAGTCAAGGTTGCGGTTGAGATGCAGCGCAAAGGCTCGCAGGCGCTTGGTGCGCTCCTCAATTTTCCGAAACTCGAAAAGGTACTGCTTTAGCGTTTGAAGGATCGACCACAGCGACTCGCGGAAGGCCGGAATACGGTCACACAGGAGCGAATTAAACGAAAGAAACAGTTCTTCGTGGCTGGCAAGTTGGGAACCAATGTCGGAAAAATGGAAGCTCTCTAGCAGATCGACCAATTGCTGCGTGCGCCCCTGGTAGTGGAGGTTCTGCTGCTTCTTCTCGGCAATCGTAGTGACGTTGGCAAACTTCGTCGCAACGTGCGATTGGAGCACCGTCAGTTCGTCATCGATGGCATCGGCAATATCGCTGATTGCCTCGCGGGTTTCCACCTCGTAGCGTTCGCAATCGGCTTCCCGGCCTTCGTTGTAAGCTACAAAGTAGCCATCGACCAGCTTGGCAAAACGCTCGAAGCGCTCGCCGATATTGGCACCAATTGAGAACAGACGCTCGGTATTGAGGGCCGCATTCAGGAAATGGCGAAAGCTGGCGCGAAGTTGATATTCATCGCGGATGTAAGGCGACAAAAGCCGGTTTTGCAGCAGCTTGGCGATGTCCTTTGCGTTGTCATCGTTCTTCTGAATGCTGCCATTGTGATAGGTAGCCGCAATCGTGCCGCTGGTCGCAGCAAGCTTGTCCAGAAGAAGGATAACCGGATCAGTGGCGCTCAAATCAGCTTCCTCTGCTCAAGATCGTTGTCTTCGTCGCCGGATTGGTCGGCGATGCCTTCGTTTTCCATCAGGAAATCGATCACTTGATAGTAGTAGTCGAGTTTCCCGGTGAATCGATACGACATTTGCTCACGGCTGATTTGAATCAGGTAGCCCCAGCTCTCCATCAGCTTGATAACCTTGTCGAGCATGCCTTTGGGGCTGGCGTCCGACACGACAAATTCCTTCGAAATGGAGCCAAACTCGCGAAGCACTTCCAAGAGATGCGGATTCGATGCCACAGCACTCAACATCATCGCGTATTCGATGCGATCGCCGGAGATCGGTCTGCTGTCCTTCTTCTCAACCTCCATGCACAACGTCAGGAATTGAACCAAAGGACGGACGGTCTGCTTGATCGCCGAGAAGACCTTCTTCACCTCGGTACGTTCTGCGGGGCCGATTTTCTTCCACGTTGCGTAATAGGCCTGGGCATTTGGCGTCTTGGTGAGCTGCCTGTCGATTTGCTCAAGAAAGGCTGACACCTCCTGCTGAGCCTGATCGGTATCCAGCCAACGAAATGCTTCCGGGGCGGAAGCTGCACAGACGAAGTTTCCTTCCAGAAGCCGGGTGGTGACTTGCTCAAACATGGGCTACCTCTTCGTCGTTTTCTTCCGTGTCAGTTTCGTCATCAAGGTTGATTGTTGCAATCTTGCGGTCAGCCTGAATCTTGTAGTTCTTGTCGAACAGCTCAGCCAGGTCGAGATCAACGTCCGGGAAGGCGGAAATCATCGTGATGTTGTTCTGAGTCATCAGGTTGAGCAGGGTCTTGGCATTGGGGAAGCTCAGATCCTTCAGTTCGTCGACCACGAATGGCACCACGACAGGTTCAGCGCCACGAATACGGTTAACGAAGCCAATCAGCACCACGCAAAGGATGATGTAGGAGAGGCCGTTACTACTCATGTTGGCCAGCTCGTGCTCATTGTTGGCTGTCTTGGAGCCTTTGTTGTTCACATTGGCGCTGATCTTCAGGCTGATCAGATCAACCGGGTCAGCAACCAAGCCGCTTTCTTCATTGATGACACGGGCGACATCTCGGGCAGCAGCCACGAAACTGGCAGTTGGCATCGACTGCGAGCCTTGCGAGTGCCAGGCATCGTATTCCTTGTGGAGGTTGCCCACGGCTTCCCAGTAGTCTTGGGTATCGACGTGCGCCCGGATATCAGTGCTCACATCGGAAATGCTCTCGAACTCGGTGCCTTGCTCAAGGCTGGACTGAAGTTGCTTGGCAAAGGTGCTGACGTTCTTCTTGAAGTCGTTGAGGCTGTTCCAGAAGGCCGAAATCTTCTGGGCCATCGTTTTGCCTTGCTGCAGCAGGGATGTCCGGTTGCTGATGTGCTCATCATTGAACCAGCTACGGAACACCTCCAGCCATTCGTATTCCTTGCCGGGTCGTGGATACCCAAGACGGGTCAAAGCCGTTGCATGGAATTTTTCCGGGCCGGTTCCGACAGCCGAGGACATCTGGCGGCGAATGTCATCAACGCTACGCCGGATGCTTTCCAGATTCTCTTTCTGTGAGTCCTGGAGGTTTTTACGTTCGTTGATCAGTTGATCGATATCCACATCGGGGGTGTCGCCAAGCCCAGCTTCCAGTGTCTCCGGGTCTTGTGGCCAGATGGACAAATCCTGCGCCTGGTTGCGTGCCCGAATCTGCAATTTGTAATCGGCTTCGACCTTCTTGCCAATGGCCTCGATGGCGTCATTCTTCGCCTTGAGAACAACGGTGCGTTCATCCATCAGCGTCTGCGCTTCACGGTTGTAGCGCTTTTCCTCTGCATCAGCGGATTGCCACTCCTGCTCCTCCTTGTCTTTCCGAGACCAGGAGTTTTCCAGCCATTCGCGATATTGACTAACTTCAGCGCGGAAGCCCTTTGCCTCAGAAATGCGACCTTCCAATGACTTGATGCGAACACGAATGCCGTCGAGGACATCCGTCGATACGCCATTGTTCTTCAGGCACTCATTGCGATCCTTGTCGATTTGCGCAAGGTTCTTCTGCAAGTTCGTGTCGATGACCTTCTTCTGCTCGCCGATTTGCTTCAGGCTGGCCGTTTTATCGGCCTTGACCTGAGTAACGGCTGCCGAATACAGGTTTTCAGCGTCGGTCAGCTCTTTCCGATGAGCAGCTTTGGTCTCAGTAACAATGGTCGTTGCTTTGAGCAAATTGGCTTGGCACGCAGCGAGCTTTTCCTTCGCTGCGGCAATTGCCCGTTGCTTGCTTTGCTCGACGTTGCGCTGTGCGGTCACCACCTTGTCGTCGGCTGTCTTCTTCGCACTCTTGGCGATCAGCAGATCAGTTTCATGCTTTTGGAGGGCTGCCTTGGATTTATCGAGAGCATCCTTTTTCTTGCCCAGTGCTTTGCGGTTTTCGGCAACCTCGCCAGTTCGTTTATCCAGACGATGCCGAACCAGTTTAATTTCCTGCTGGATGGCTTCCTCGGAAGAAAAACGACCGGCCTTCAGCTTTTCGAGATCAATGGCCACGCCATACAAGTCATCACCATGGCCAAGCATGGGGGAAAGATCGGTGCGCAGCAGAGTCTCGGGGGCAACCAGCTTTCCGATACTGGCAGCCCAATCCTGCTTGTGGCGGCGCAAGAAGCCAATCAGGGAATCTTCGCTGGCGTTATCCGCTGCCAGCAGTTGTTCCAGTTCCCCTTCGGCAATCTCGATGGCCATATCGCCCGCATTGATTTGTGCCTCAAGCTCTTCGAAGTCGCGAAGGATATTCTGGTTCGATTTCCGTAGCGGCTCTGCGCTTTCACGCAGCTTCTCCAGCGCATCATTGGCATCCGATTGCTTCTGGCGCTCGATATCCAATGTTTCCTGAACAGCGGGGTCAGCTTGCGCTGTCCGGACTTCAACCTCTAGGCCGGACTTCTCGCCCTGCAACTCGGTAACACGAACCGACACCGTTTCCAATTCGGTTTCGTGACGATGGCGAATGGCAGCGGTGTTCTGCTGGTGCGCCGTCGCCAGTTCATCCTTGCGTTTGGACGATGCTTCGTAGATGTTGTTGGATACCTGCGCCAGCTCTGCCTTTTGGTCTTTGGCGAGATCCTTGGCTTGGATTGCCATGTCGTCGAAGACCTTCGTCAGCGATTTGACCTCGCCCTCAAGTGTTTCAAGCTGCTTGGTCAAAGGCTCAAGTTCGGCAATCAGCGATTCCAACGAATCTACCTTGGCTACCTTGTCGGCAATAGCCGAAGCATCGTACTCGCGTTTCTGGAAAGCCAGGCGATCAAGGAACTGCCGTGCCGCCTTTACGCGGGATTCCGCTACCGTCCGTTGGTCAGAAATGACCTGAAGGCGATTTTTGTAATCCGTTTCGGTATTCGACAAATTCTGCTTTGCCGCAGTCTCCAAAACCTCGCCATTGATGACTTGTTGCTCAAAATAGTCATGGAGAAGCTTGAGTCGGGAATGTAGCTTGGAAAATCCAGACTCCGCCATGCGGCGATAGTGGTCAGCCTGCTCAAGGTCCATCATCAATGGTGCTTTCGCCATCAAAGCGAAATGGGCTTCGTATTCATTGACCCAGTTGATCAAATCACGCTTCCCGGTGCGCAGAGCGAAGCTTTCTTCATGGCTAAGCACCGAAGAGACGATCATCTTCTTCAGATCATGGAAGGTAGTCGCTCGTTGCAGGATTCCGGTTACGACACGCTCAAGGTGCGTCAGCCTACCGGTTCCGCCTACGAAAGAGAAACGAGCCGCGAGGTTGCGCAAATCGCGACCGGCTGTGTTCTGGATGATTTGCTGGTAGTTGTAGAGCGTTAGCGGCTTGGTGATATAGACGCCTTGCTTGTCGACATGCCGGTAGATGTCCTTTGCCTGAACGACCTGTCCGTTTTCCTTGAAGAGTTCGGGCTTGTATTCGCTATCCATAAATCGGTAATCCACACCATCGCCGCTCTGGCCGTTTGCATGGATGACGGCAAGCGCCTTCTGATTACGGCGCTGGTATTCGAAAACCACATAGGAGGCAGTGGTCGGGAAGTAGTAGCGGCCAAAGCGCTCCGTGACAGCATCGCCACGGATGATGCGGGACGGGCGTTCGCCGAAGAACATGGGGAGCAATCGAAGCAAAGTAGTCTTCCCCGCGCCGTTTTCGCCATTGATTGTGATGTGGTTACTTATGTCCAGTTCGGCAATGCGGCTGGCGCAGTAAGCGTCAATGAGGATGATGCGGAGTAATCGATAGTCCAATGGCTCGCCTCTTTTTGGGTACGATATTATCGTTAATGATGTGTTATCATATAAGATAAATGCCAATCGCACAACAGATAAAGTATGTCAAATAAACCATCGCTTAGGGATCATCGCCTCAGAATTATGGAGGGCGTGCTTGCTTGGGAGGGTGAAATCGGTAACGCACGGGTGCGCAAGCTCTTCGACATTCAACCGGTACAGGCCAGTCGCCTACTGGCGGAGTTTCGATCCCTCATGGAGGGGCGAATCGTTGAGGATGGCCGAGCCAAGGTATTGCGGCCAGCATCGCCGGATGGTATCGAGACCGACATTTCACTGAACGAGTATGCCCGGCAGACACAGGCAGATGAAGATGCTGCCTCCTGCATTGTCGACGCCCGCATGAATCTGACCGAGGTAAAGCCGGTTGTGTTCGCCCAGCTGCGTAAGGCCTCGCTCAACAGAACGGGGGTTGTCATCAGCTACGCCTCAATGACGAATCCGACTTTCGAAGAGCGGACGATATTCCCGCACTCGATCATCCACGTGGGCCGTCGCTGGCATGTCCGTGGCTGGTGCGCCAAGCGTCAGGATTTTCGTGACTTTACGCTGGGGCGCATCAAGTCAGCTTCGCCGGTTTCAAAGCCTGCACCACGGACGATTGACCATGATCAGGCTTGGCATGAAGTGGTGATGATCGAACTGGCAGCCCACAGAAAACTCTCCATCCAGCAGCAAGATGTGGTTCGAGGCGAGAACTTTGGGGGGCTCGAAAGTCGCCACTTGCCCGTTCGAGCCTGCCTGGCCCAGTACGTCATTCAGGATTTGCGAGCGACTATTGATCCTAAGAAGGAAACGCCGCCTGAGTTCCAGATCGAAATCATCAATGCGGCACAACTGGAAAAGACGTTGTTTGGTCGTTGAGGGGGAGGACTTGGGCAAGGTTCGTTTGAATTGCCCCGGGTTTCCTAGACACCCTGTAGCCTCACAACTGAGGCAAATTGGAGGTGTTCATGGAAACGAAGAAGTCGCAGCAACGCTTCACTGAAGAGTTCAAGACCGAGGCGGTCCGTCAGGTGACTGAGCGGGGTCATCCGGTCGTTGAAGTGGCAGCCCGACTGGGCGTCAGCAGCCACAGCCTGTATGCGTGGATCAAACGCTACAGCGCTCCGCCAGGCACGAGGGTTGGTTTGTAGTCTCGTGAGACTCCTAGCAGGCCGATGCAAAACCCAGTGAACGATCCGGCCACCCGCCTGTCCTAGCCGTATCCCC
>APMI01065372.1_pt1 | contig 10294 bp, 7 predicted proteins | sample 667938 | NCBI WGS metagenome assembly APMI01 (sample SAMN01084076, study PRJNA167559) | wastewater metagenome | biome: Wastewater | place: Denmark: Ejby Moelle, Odense | collected 2011-11-28
TTTGGCATTTCCCGCCTCTTTCCCCTTCCTCCTTTTTACTACTTTATTTTGTAAATTGCCATTAGGCGTGGGGAGTGTCACGGGTGTCATTAGTACATCAACAAGCTTAAATTGCTCATTGGATATGGGGTTTAAACCCCTTGTTCGCCCGTCATGCCCATATTATTGGCTTACTAATTAGTGTTCGAACTGTTGCCCGTGCGGGTCAGTGAGGTGGAAATCCAACCTTCACCACCCTCGAAACGCACCCTAAGCCATGTACCATCGGCGCTGCGGTCGATGACTTCTAGACGTGTGCCGTTCGCCAATTTGATAACGATGCCGTAATTCGTCCCCGGCCCGGAACGAATGTTGACGATTCCGACGCTGGTCGCGACCAAACGAATTTCCGTGCCACTTTGGATGCCGGGCTGATTTTGTGTCGAGGGTTGTACGGAAAGCTGCGACTGAGACTGGCACTGCGGCTGACTGAGCAACCATGCGTCAGCGGCTCGGATCACAGGATCGGAATCCGTGCCGTAGACACTGTAATCGGTTTGTACCACTTCGTCCGGTTGGATATTTTTGGGCAGTGGTTTGCCATCAGGAGCGATGCCCAAAGCGCTGACCACATCCATCACCGAGCCGTCAAACAGCCGGATAATATTCAAACCGTCGCTTAGATAACCGCCAGTGGCCTCACCGAAAATGCGTGTCGAGGCATTAGTACGGCTTCTAAAAATATATGCAGTCATCTCGCCCATGCTGGCGGTGTAAGGGCTGGTTAACACGGCGACGGGTGGTGCGGATTCTTGTACTTCGTAAGGACGATCAACCGTGAAAGTATCTGTAATTGCCGGGAAACCGTTGTTTTGATAGTCGTACCACTGAACGCTGCCAGCGATATTCTTTAAGCCAAACCAGCGTCCATTACCGCGCAAAGGAGCCAAAGCCATACTCATAATGAGTGCCTGCCCGCCGGGGTTACGCCGGACATCGACAATCCAACCGCAGGTGTTGGCCTTGTCGATGTAAGTTTCGATATAGCTGATTTGATCCGACAGCTGCCGTCCATCAACGGGCAGCGAAGTGCTGTAATAATCGGGTACGAGGCGGAACTTAAGGGTGCCGGATTGACCCGGTCGTGTTACTTCCAGCCGAATGGTTTTGTTGCCATCCGGTTTGGGCGCATCGACGGCGTTGACACCGTTGATGGTTTCGATGTGGTCACCGACGGCTAAACCTTCTTGGTCAGCAGGTGAATCAGGGTATATCAAAGTCACGGTTCGGAAATTATCCCCGGCAAGCTTCTCCTGCTGGAAGCCATAACCACCACGTGTATTCAAATCATCTGGCGAGAAGATTTGGGCGGGGTGAGCGCTGATTCTGTTGAGAATGGCGAACACATTTTTCAAGGCTTCACGGGCATCATCCAACGAACTGAATTGGTCAACCGAGGACATAGCTGTTTGATAGAGCGAGTCCCAATCCACCGAGTCGGAATAAACGAAGTTGACTCGGACAGTTCGCAGTGCTTCATCCAGATAGGCTACGGCGGATACACGGTCTTCAAAAGTAATGCTTTCAGTCACCGCAAGCAGATCATCAGATGGCGCGATGACCAGCACATAATCGTACCGTCTACCGCTGGATGTCCTGCGCTGCTGATCGCTAATGATGCTGGTATAAGTCTCATGGTTACGACGGTTGGTATACAGGCAAATCGAGCGATTGCCGCCGTTGATAATTTCATAGTTATAACCGGGTGAATCGCTGGCAAGACCGTCGCAAGCGGTATCCAATTCGACACGGTGAATACGGCGGTTCGGGAAGGCATGAAAAACAATGGTCGATTCGCCGTTGGTGTAGTTGAGTGAACTAGAAGGTTCGAGTTCGTAGCCTTTGGGCAGTTGAAAGCTGATACCGAGGCTGTGGTTAAAACGCGTTTCCCATTCGACATCCGCCGCTTGGGTTTGTGTCAGGCCTACGGCTACAGTCATCAGTGTGACCATAACAATAAAGCTGCTGCGCCATTTGTTCAGAACAGTCATTACGTGCAATCTCCGCTAAACGTTCAACTTCCTTGGGTGTGATGAAAAAATAATGTGTTGAGAACCCTCTTTTGATCATTGTATGCCGAACTTTAGAACAAAAAAATGAGAATGGTGTGAAGTTCTTAAGAGTAAGCAGCCTGTCGCCTTTGAGGTATAAATTTTCTAAAGGATGAATTTAAAAGATTGGTGGTAAGAAAATACGCTCACATGTATCTAATTGATACGAAATATCAATTAAGGGGATGACTTATGTTCGATACCATTATTGTCGGGGGCAGCACAGCCGGTTTGAGTGCAGCACTTTATCTGGGGCGTTTTCGGCGCAAAGTGTTAATTATTGACTCGCAAAAACCGGCGAATCGTTTTTCTCATGCTTCACATGGCTTTTTCACACGGGATGGTGTCGCACCTGCGGAATTGGTGGCGATCGGCAGGGAGCAGTTACGTCCCTATGAAACCGTCACTCTCCAGTCCGGCGAAGTGACTCAGGTCGTGCCAGATGGTAGACACTTTACGGTTACACTTGCGGATGGCAGCCAACATTCAGCCCGTAAAATCTTATTGGCAAGTGGTCTCAAAGATACACTGCCAGCAATCGAGGGACTAGAACCCTTCTGGGGAAGAAGTGTCTTTCACTGCCCTTACTGCGATGGCTGGGAACAGCGTGATCAGCCTGTCGCCATTATTAACACGGGCGAGAGGGCTTTACATATCGCCAAACTGCTGCGAGTGCTGACGGCTGATCTGGTTATTTGCTCAAACGGTGATGCAGAATTAGATGTTGATCAACGAGCTTTCCTGACCAAACATGGCATTTGTGTCATCGAAACCGCTATCGAACGTGTCGAAGGTCATGATACGCAGGTTGAGCAAATTGTGTTTGCAGATGGATCAACCTTAGCCCGTAAAGCTATTTTTATCGCCCCTATCACCACGCAGCACTCCGATTTTGCAACACAATTGGGCTGCGAGGTCAACGCAAACGGCATCATCAAAATTGATGGACAAGGGCGAACCGGTGTTGCGGGAATTTATGCGGCAGGCGACATCACTTATCCAGCACGTCAACTCATCATCGCCGCTTCACATGGGGCTTTAGCCGGAATTGGCATCAACATAGACCTCATCAGCGAAGATTTCAACTAACCATTTCGCTCGTGGTTACAACGTAAGTGATATTCAATTTCAAAATATCCTAAGGTAGGGGTGGAACATGTTCCGCCCTCTTCATCCATCACATACTATTTGACTGACACTATTATTTTTGATTGGTGTTTGTCGCTGGCAAACCCCTTCCCTCACAACCTCTCAAAATCTCTCAACTTTTTCGTGCGTAGTCCAATCGTAGGCCACCACACAGGGGAAAAACAAATCCTCAATTGTATGATGTTCGATAGATACAACTCCTACCCCCTGATTATTGGGGACTGGTGAGCGTCTGTTGGAACTCGATATGATGAGAAAACGTCTATTCATCTTATCGACGTTTATTGAGGTGAGGGAGATTTATATGGAGCGACGATCATTTGCTGTAGTAGCCGTTGCGGCGGGTTTGCTGATGGGGGTGTTCGGAACAATTCTTTTTTTCAACCGGATTGTGGGCGTTTCTTTTCCGCTTTTCATTTTATTAGCGGTCGGATTAGTGCTGGTGCTGGCCCGTCCGGCAAAACAGAAAATCAACCGCCGTAATCTCTGGGTAATAGTGCCGCTGGCCTTTTTCGCGGTGATGGTGGCGGTGCGTGCCGATAATCTGATTAACAGTCTGAATATTATGGCGGTGCTGACGTTAGGTGCAGTCGGCCTCTATTATCTGCCACTTACGCGCACGCTGGATACCGAGTCATTGGGCGATCATACCAAAGCGGTCATCGAAACAGGTTTCATGGTGATTCCGGTGGCGGTTATCGAAGGCGCTGAATCGTGGGCATGGCTGCGCGAAAAGCGTCATCAACGCGGCGGTGTATTGGCGGCAGTCGTGCGTGGTGGCGTGTTTGCACTGCCAATTGTCTTGGTGTTCGCGGTGCTGCTCGGCTCGGCAGATGCGGTCTTCGCTAATTATGTTAATCAAGCCTTTGATGGTGTGCGGAGGGCATTAGGTCTCGAATACTTAGGGGATACGTTTGGTCGCTTAGTGGCAACGGGAACGCTAGCCGTTGCAATCACAGGCTCGTTGGGCTTTAGCTTGATGCGCCGTCAGGCTGATATGCCCATCGTTAACCCACCTGTAGAGGGTGAAGATGCCGGGGATGAAGCCGTTCTGGTTGACCATAAACCCAAATCCAAACCGGGATTTAAGCTGAGTATGGTCGAAAGTGGCATCATTATGGGCAGCGTCGTTGCGCTGTTCGCGGCTTTCGTCGGCATTCAATTTGCTTATTTCTTTGGCGGTGAGCATACCGTACAGGTGGCGGGTATTAGCTACGCCCAATATGCACGGCGTGGATTCTTTGAATTGGTGGCGGTATCAGTATTGACGCTCGGCCTGTCGCTGCTTCTTGATCGTATCAGTGTGCGCCAGAGCAAACGCGAGAACAATGTGTTCCGTGTGCTGGCACTGCTGATTGTTGGGCTAACAACGATTATGTTGGTGTCCGCTTCGCAGCGCATGTGGCTGTATGAAGAAGCGTTCGGCTTCACTCAACTGCGCGTCTACACCCATATTTTCATGCTCTGGTTGGGTGTGTTGTTTGGGGTTTATGTGCTGGCGGTTTTCCGTCTGCGGATGAATATCTTCTCCTTGGGATTGGTGTTGGCAGTCATCGGTTATGTCGGTACGCTCAACCTGATGAACGTAGATCGTTACATCGCTGACCGCAACATCGCCCGTTATCACCAAGGTCAAGACCTCGACATCGCTTTCCTCAACATTCTCTCAGCCGATGCCGTACCCGCCGTCATCCCGCTGTGGCAGGAATCGACAGACGGAACAATCGTCAATAAATGGGCGGGACAATGGTTAGCCAAGCAGTTGGTCGGTTTGGATCGCGAAGTGAAAAGCGACGGACAACTGCCATTTTCGCTGAATCTATCGCGTATAACAGCGTGGGCCGATTTGGATAAGCTGCGCCGCCAACTACCCGCTTATGATCCGTCAATTTATTGGGCGCAAAACTGGTATTCGCAAACATCTACAAATACCGAACGTTTAAATTACGGTTCGGGTTGGGATGCGGTAGCGACTGCTGCACCCGGCGGTGAATAGCAGCACCGAAACACATTGGGGATGCTTGCGTATAATCAGGTATTGTGCGTAGGGGTTTGCCGCTGGCACACCCGGTGATCGCACCATCCTATTTCCAATCGCGCAACTCCCCATAAGGAAGAGGGTTATTACTGCTGATGAACATATTTAGACGCAAACCCAAACAACCCGACTTAATGAAGTTGGATGATCCCGAATTGGTTTTGCTGGCAAAAGATGACCAGCAGGCCTTCGGTGTTCTCTACGAACGTTATATCGAGAAAATTTACAGGTACATCTACTACCGCACCGGCAACCATCAGGACGCGGAAGACCTCACAGCGGCAGTTTTCCACCGTGCGATGGCGCACATCGAAAACTATACCGAGCGCGGTGTTCCGTTTCAGGCGTGGTTGTATCGTATCGCCCACAATCTGGTTGCCAATTGGCATCGGGATCGCGGTCGACGCAAGATTATCCCACTGGAGGAGTTTATCGGGCCGGATTTGCACTTTGACTCGCCCGACTCCGCCACCGAGGATAAGGAGGAGCGAGCAGCCCTGTTGGCCGCTATCGCACGGCTTCCAGAAGAACGCCAGCAGTTGCTTTACCTCAAGTTTGTCTCCAACCTGTCGAATGCAGAAGTGGGCGACATTCTTGAACGTACCGAAGGAGCGATCAAATCGCTTTACCACCGCACACTTTTAGCGCTGCGGGATGACATTGAAATGCAGCACACCCGCGTCGGCGCACCGGGTCGCGCACCTGTCTCGAATTCTGATAAACGTACAGAAGGCAACTGAACCGATGACGAATCATAACGAACTGGAAAATCTACTCTCTGCCGTAACGGATGCGCTCTTGGCTGACGAACGCACCAACCTCGATCAAATCGTCAACCGCTATGCCGTTCCCAAGAATGAAGTCGTGGGACTCGTTGGGCTTGTCCGCAAGCTGCATGTAACCTTAGTGGGCGCACAGCCTTCACGCCGTTTTGTGAACCGTCTCCGCACGGATCTGGTCGGCTCACATCGCCAGAATATCGTCAATCGCGTCCGGTATCTGCCGCCGCGTGTGCAGATCGCCGCCGGTATCGCACTGGTCGCCGGATTTATGCTCCTCAGCCGCCGCCGTCTGATTGATGATGCCCGCCACGAGTCCCAAGAAATCCCGGTTCTTCAACAACAGTAATCAGCTATTGGCTTTTAGCAATTAGCCAATAAGGAATATCTTAATGTAGGGGCGGAACATGTTCCGCCCTCGAACGGGTTAACATCATTATCGCTTCCAGTACGCCGCTTCAAATACTCAAAAATACCTCTAATCTTCAGCCAAAAGCGACCGGCTAATCGCTAAAAGCGAACCGCCAACGACCTCTTAATATGCAATTTCCCCTATCTACCGTTACAATAGATTGATCAAGTTATAGACGCATGACCAAAAACTGACGTTTGTAAACATTTTATTGTCAATTAGGAGCTTAATGTTATGACGATGCCGCGCGCCGAAATTACCGGATGGGGAAAGTACCTCCCGACTAAAATCTTGACCAATGATGATTTGGCGAAGATGGTGGACACCAATGACGAATGGATTATCGCCCGCACCGGCATCAAAGAACGCCGCATCCGTGCCGATACCGACACCACCACTAGCATGGGCTGCGCCGCTGCCCGTGACGCAATGGCTGTGGCTGGATTAACAGCGGCTGACCTCGACCTGATTGTAGTCGCCAACTCATCGCCGGATTATCTGTTACCGGCCTCCGCCAACTTGATTCAACATGAACTCGGCGCGACCTGCCCCGCTTTAACCTTAGCCGCAGGTTGTTCGGGATGGATTTACTCATTAGTGACCGCCAGCCAATTCATCCAAACCGGTGCCTATAAAAATATCGTCGTCATCGGTGTCGAGTTGATCTCCTATGCTATTGATTACACCGACCGCTCGACCTGCGTGCTGTTCGGGGACGCAGCGGCAGCGGTGGTTATTCAACCCGGCACAACTGACGCAGGCATCATGGCTTTTGAACTTGGTTCAGATGGTGGACACGCCCATCACCTGATGGTTCCCGGCGGTGGCACACGCAAACCGATGTCGCAGGATGTCGTGGATAAGCGCGAGATGTACATCCGCATGAACGGGCAGGAAGTGTTCAAGTTTGCCACGCGCAAGCTGTCCTCTTGCCTCAAGAATATCGCCGCCAGCGCAGGTATGACTCCGGCTGACCTCGACCTGATTATTCCGCATCAGGCCAACCTGCGGATTATCGAATACGCAGCCAATTTGCTGCAACTGCCAATGGATAAGTTCTTCGTCAATCTGCATAAATATGGCAACACCTCTACCGCCTCGATTCCACTGGCGCTAGTCGAAGCCATTCAAGAAGGCCGCCTCAAAGCGGGCGATGTCACGGGTATGGTCGCCTTTGGCAGCGGCCTCTCATGGGCGGGCGCGGTCATCAAAATGGGCGAGGCCGTCAACAAAGTCACCGCAAAACTCGAACCCGCAAGCGCAGCCATCCCATCATAATCTTGTATTTGTTCCCTCCTTGTTACTACGGGGAGGGTTAGGGTGGGGTGTGATTTTTCTTATGTCGGTGTCATTGTTGGCGTATAAGTAACCACTGTCGCCGTTAATAAGGATGATGTTTGTGTCGCCGCCCGATACGCCTCATCGGTTGCCGCTTGTGCTGTCTGCGTCGCAAGGTTCGATGTCGGCGTAGCAGTTGGTGGCAATGGCGTTGATGTGGCGGTGAATGTTGGACTGGGTGTCCATATCTCATACGGTGTTAGCACGGGTGGTGTGCCTTCTATGTTACACAAGGGCATAATTGCATAATTGTTTCGCGCGGAGCAGCTTAGTGTGGGCACGACACGATTCGTATATGTCCATTGAATGAGTTGATCAAGTGTATCTATCCTCCAAGCGAAAACGTCATTGTCCGAACTACTTATGAGATAGCTTCCATCCGGGCTAAAAACTAACCCTGTAATCATATTTGTCGGCTCGTCTAGCCTACGAATTTCAGCCCCGGTATGCCTGTTCCAAAGAAAAATATGACCGTCCCGATCTCCTGATGCAATGTAATTGCCATCGGGGCTGAAACTAATGTGATCAACAGATGCAGTGTGACCGAAAAAGCGTCCTATTTCTCGGCCTGTCGATGTATCGTACAATATCAATCCTCCATCATAATCACCTATAGCAATTGATAACCCATCAGGGCTAATCGCAGCGCCATAATTAAGGGTCTGGCGTTCGCCAAATGACTGCCGAATGGTTTGTGAATCAATATCCCAAAGTGCTGTCTCTGGTCCGTTCGAAATGAGCAATTGATGACCATCTTTGCTAAGTGCAAGCTCCTGAATAGGAACTACAAATTGACCAATTTTTCCTACATTAAATTCCCCTATCTTAGTCTCTGATTTTATATCCCAAATTTCTACCGCGTTTGCAGTATTGTTAACAGCAATATATAACAACTGATCAGTTGGGCTAAGAGCAGCATCATTCATGTTCGTCGCTAAAATTTGATTGTGGACAAGTTGCTTATTTTGTAAGTCCCAAACAAACCACTTTGATTGTGCTTCTTGCTGAGCTGGTGTAAGTCCACGATTACCAACTGCCACCAAAAAACGGCTATCCGAACTGAACAGAACCCTAGTGAATGTAAAATATGTAAATCCACTTTCAAAGGTATAGCGTAATTCACCGCTAATTGAATCAACAATGAAAACTCTCCAGTAACTAGCATAAGCGACAAGCCGCCCGTCAGGACTAATGGCAAGAGTTTTTGGCGAGACATTTGGCGCATCCAGGTTCGACAAGTGCGATTGAATTGCACCATTCATCGCATCCCATAAATAAAGTGCGGCACTGTCACTATACGATGAAGCGATAGATAAGATAAAACGACCATCCGAGACTTAGCCTAAAGTTTTGACTTCTTGAGAATGCCCTACATAACGCTGGAGGACAGCGCCAGTCTCAAGATTCCATTCGATGATGTCGCTAAATTCACTGCCGCCAGTCACCCGCTGCCCATCTGGGCTAATATCAATCGACCAAACGCCGCCACCTTCAGAAAGCCCTGTATATCGCCGTATTTCTTTTCCCGTCTGCACATCCCATAGAATGACATCACCTCCACTCCCTGAAGAGACTAAACGATAACCACCAGCATCGAAATCAAGGGAGTAAGCGGAGAAAAAATCCCCTATAAACTGTTGGACTTCACTACCTGTTGCTGCGTCTAATAAAATGATGCTGCCACCTTCGGTGGATTCAATGTCACTGATAGAAACCGCAATTTTTGTGCCATCAGGCGACCAAACCGCACTGAAAACATATCCTTTGTAACCACTTGAACGCCATAGCTGCGTACTAGTAGCAACATCCCATAATGCCAATTCTGCTTGGTCACCATAGGCAACCAATCGTTTACCGTCTGGGCTAAACGCTGCTTCATCAATACGTGACTGGCCTTGTATAACGAGCATTCTAGCCGGGTCGTTGAAATCCCAAAGCGTAACATTACCTCCGTTAAATGGAATGGATGCAATGGTATGAGCATCGGAAGCAATGACGTTAAAGTAGTCATCCCGGATATCATGTCCTGTAAATCTACGTAAGGTTTTCCCTGTGACAGCATCGCTCAAAATTAAAGTGCCATCATCAGAAGCCGCTAAAAAACTCTTGCCATCTGGCATAAAAGCAACATTATCAACCTGCTCTTGGTCCCCCCCATAAATAATCCGTCTTAAGCCCGGCTTATAAGCGATACTTGCCAAAGCATTTTTCGAAAAAACAGGCGGATTTATTATACGATTGGCTTCTAAGGCAAGGGGCAGCGCCAAAGCAAGATTATCCCTTACACTTTCTACTTCAGCAGCAGCACCCAATGCTAAACTCTGTGCTTCATCAGCGCGGCGTTCGCTTGTTGATTGTGCGGCAACTGCGGTGGAAAGGTTATCATAAGAGAGAGTTGACTGTGCTGCCAGTGTCGCATTAGCGCTCGTCTGCTCACCATTTCGCAGGTTAAAAAATAACAACCCCACAACAGCAAACAAAGCAATCG
>APMI01000424.1_pt1 | contig 10292 bp, 10 predicted proteins | sample 667938 | NCBI WGS metagenome assembly APMI01 (sample SAMN01084076, study PRJNA167559) | wastewater metagenome | biome: Wastewater | place: Denmark: Ejby Moelle, Odense | collected 2011-11-28
GGACCGAGGACAAACATCATGTCTTGGTCGTATTTTTTTGCAAAACGACTGAGGTGCGCATAAGCAAAGTTGATGCCTGGCCCACTACCCCAGTGTCCAAGAAGTCGGCTCTTGACGTCATCAAACGTTAGCTCACGCTTCATAAGGTGGTTATCTGCTAAAAAAATTTGAGCGACTGTCAAATAATTGACAGCACGCAAATATTGGCCCATTGAGTGTTTTTCGTGATTATTCATGCTAATGCTTAGTATACACTGTATTGCTAGTAGTTGAAAATACATAAAAAGCGTATACTAAATACATAGTAGCGATACGTGAGGAGGTAGTGTATGGTAAGCATCAAGTCTATCGAGGGAATCGGACCAGCGTATCAGGAAAAACTCTTGTCGATCGGTATACGCACCACAGATCAATTACTTGAAGCCGGTGCCACCTCTACTGGTCGTATGCGTATTGCCGATGAGGCCCACCTCTCTGAAACACAGGTAAAAGAATGGGTTCATCGGGCTGATCTCCTGCGCATTCACGGCATTAGCCATGAAGTCGCTGATCTTTTAGCGCGTGTTGGCGCTTGTACTGTTCCCAAACTTGCCTATCGTCAAGCGATGTCGCTACACGATGATTTGGTTAGCTACAACGCCGCACATCACGTTGCCAAACACGTTCCGACGGTTGGTGAGGTTGAGGCTATCTTGAAGGCAGCGAAGCGATTGCCAAAGATGATTCACCATTGAAAAGTAAATGATAACCTAGAGGAGTAATATGGATTTACAAGCGCGTATCACGGACCTTATTAAAGGAAATATCAGCGATTCTATCAGTCGATCAACGGGGGTAAGCCAACCGGATGTTGAGCGCGTTATCACCGCGGGATTACCGATGATCATTGGACAAATGGGCAATAACGCCAGCTCACCCGAGGGTGCGACTGCCCTTGACGCGGCAATCGGCAAAGACCATGCTGGTGGTTCACTCCTCGATAGCCTCGGTTCTCTCTTTGAGACGCCAACAACCCAGCAAGATGGGAGCAAGATCCTCGACCATGTATTGGGAGCAAATAGTACTGTAGTCACAAATCGATTGTCGAAGCAAACAGGGGTAGATCCGGCAGCCGTGATGAAGATATTGGCCTTCGCGGCACCGCTTATCATGGCATTTCTAGGGCGCGAGAAACAATCACAAAACCTCGATGCTGGCGGCATAGCGGACATCTTGAAGGGTCAGCGAACACCAAATGGTAGCCTTCTAACTGAGCTTGCTTCGACCGTGCTGACTGCTTCAGGATCAAAAAAATCCGGCGGTTTGCTCGGATCGTTATTGAACGGCTTATTTGGTCGGCGATAGTGTATCGCGACTACTGTTCATCTGCTGGAGATGGTTTAGAAAAAGTTTCAACTGCGACAAATGCAATATGACCAAGCGGTAGACCGCCGCGTGTTTGCTGAACCTCGCTCGTACCCACTCTTGGATAAATAAACACATCTGGTGAACCTTCACACTGAACTGGCTGTCGCGTGTGGTCGATAGGATCGCCATGAATTGATTTTGGGGTATGCATTTCAGACATAAGTATAGACATCATACACTAAATCGTTGATACTGTCAATGCCTATGCTGTTCCGTCTAAATCTCACCACCTCCCCACTCCGAACACCGGCCCGCCGCTAACTGATTAGCCTTCGCCTTGGCGGGCCTTGGCCCATCAGGGCCAACTGTTCGTCGGAGAAGATGGTGCGATTTAGGTTATCCTACGGCTGGCGACCAATTTCGTAAGAACAAATATGAAAATTATTTGGGGCAGTTGTGTTGGTGACGATTGCATACCCCCCGATCGTACTCGGGCACGTGCCTTTGTCGCTAATGACCATATCGATCCGGACACTTTTGCTATCTGATCCACCCGTAGGGTTAAAATATGCGCCCCGATACCAATCATTTGGACTACTTACGATGGCGGTTTGCATAGCTGGGGTGGGTTCACTACTCATATAGGGGCTCAGTGCCGTACTAAATGTACTATCACGAACAATTCCAGTGCTAGCTGATGATTGCCTACATTGGTAGCCGGACATGTCAGCCTCACTCACACCATATTTATAATTAGTTCCAAGACAGCTCGTCATTGAGGGGAAACTGCCATTTCGAGCTTTGTACATCTGGATGGCTTTTACCCACTGGTTGACAGCAGTAGCTGTTTGACTATCGCGCGCTCTTGCCGAGGCAGTGCTGTATGACACGACACCAATAGTGGCAAGAATGACAATGATCACGATCACGATGACGAGTTCGACAATGGTAAATCCGCTTTTGCTTTTTGTCATAGCATCAGTATAGACAGGTACGCAGTATAATAAAAGGGTGAAACGTCTTGTAAAGAGTCATCAGCAACACTTTTTGAAGTATACGGGTCTCATCGCTGAGCTTATTGGTCATAGCACTATCCGTCCTCGTGATACGGTGGTTGATATCGGTGCGGGCAGCGGCGCGATTACTGCGGTCTTGGCACGTCGAGTGCACCAAGTTATTGCTTATGAGAACGAACCTGCAGCGGCAAAAAAACTCCGAAACAATATGCGGCAATTTAAAAATGTTGAGGTTATCGAGGAAGATTTTTTGAAAAGCTCTCTCCCGACCGTGCCTTATAAGGTATTCGCAAATATTCCATTTTCCCAAAGTTCAGCCATTGTGCGTCGGCTCACCGAGGCACAGGTGGCTCCACGCGCAATTTATTTGATTGTCCAAAAACAATTTGCGCGCAAACTCCTTGTCGAGAGTGACTATTTTCATGGCGCACTTGGTATTTCCATCGCGCCGTGGTGGCAGGCGCGGATTCGACGGCCCCTACGACGTACTGACTTCACCCCTCCGCCAGCAGTTGATACGGTGTTGCTTGAACTAAAACCACGAGAACCCGCTCTGCTGCCTCTGGAACAACGGGCTGATTTTATGAAGTTTATTGAGCAGTGTTACGCCGACCCACGGTACTATCAAAAAATCGGTGCACCTAAAGACAAGAAGCCGTCTCGCGTTAACGCTAGGCAGTGGGTAAACTTATTTCAAAAAGCTATGTAGATTTTAAAACGCGCAGCAGCTCATCGACTGATTCATCAAGTTGAAATTGTTTTTTGGCGTGATCACGTTCTTTCTTGGTGGCTTGACCAAGTGCAACGGCTTGCTTGATGCCGGTGAGGAGTGCTAATGGACTCCGCGGTTCGACTAGCGTCAGTAGCCCGCAGTTTGTTTCGGGCAGGCCACCAACATTACTGGCGACAACTCTACAGCCCGCGTGTTGTGCTTCAATCGAAAGCATGCCAAACGGCTCCGCAAAGACCGACGGCATCATGAGAATATCACTATGTGCCAAGAGCCTTGCCATTTGTTTGACTGATTTTTGCGCCGGCATGAGTTTTGCATATGGATAGTCCCGTAACATACGTGCAATTTCGCGACCAGTGCCAACGTGCAACCCGGCCGTGACGAGTGTGACGTGGTAGCCGTTATGCCGCATGTCTTTGCTGTGCATCATTTCGAGGATAGTATAGATGCCTTTTTCGGGGTGGAGTCGACCGGCAAAGACGATGCGCGTGCGCTTAGTGGGTTTGCTGCGCGTCATGCTGCCATAGACCGGGTCGGCAAATGGCAACACGATATGGATACGGGCGTACGGTATATCTAGGTATAGCGCCCACTGCTGACCGCTATATACGCTGGTCGCAATGATAGTTCGACCGACGATGTAGAGCTTGTATCGGTCACAGTCGGAGTCTTTCGGGATCGAGCAATGCAATATGATGGCGGCCTTGTGGCGTGTCGGTACATTGTAGGCTTTGTTGACGAAGACTACAGTGCCCGGTAGTTCGCTGATGTGTGCTTCGCTCCCGAGTGCAGTAAATGGAATGTCGGTGAAATCTTGTCGACCATCTTTGGTGCCGTGGCCGAGTGTCACTACTTGGGCATCTATTCCGCGCCGTCGCAGCTCGCGGATGTGTCCTGCGGTGTAGGTTTCGGACCCACCAGTACCAGCGACCATCGGTTCACCGGGTGGCCAGATAAATGAAATCATGAGAAACCCCTTCTTTTAAGTTGTGTATTGAGCCAAAGGACTGTAAGAAGAGATATTTGGTAGTGAAATAAGAGGTCTTAGAATGATCTAGCTACTTCTAGTATAACACAGTTGTAACCGAGTGACTGGATCGCCCTCTTTCCGTAGACATGACAGTAAAAGCAATGGCAAAGTTCACTTTTTTGTTGTGGCTTACCTCTTATTTTAAAAGACTAAATGCTAAGTGATTTTGCGATATTCTCGAGATCGCTAATTATCTCCTTGGCTGAAGCCGACGAGTAATCAATATTTGTTGCTGTTTGGGCTCCAGGAACTATTTGGTAGAGATGAATATACAGCTTCTTTCCGTTTAGCTGCAAATAGCAATTATCACCCGAGGGTGCGCAGGTCGCGAGAAATAACGTCGTTGGTGTTTTGAGGATATGTATAGTGGTGCCAGCCTTGGTTTTGACAGAACTGACAGCAGTAATCCCTTCATCAAATCTTTGTTCCATTAAGTTTGACTCAGAGCCTTCGTGTACAAATGAGCTAATAAGGTATTTTTCATTACCGATCGTCTTGACGATATTATATGGCTCAAACACCTTTTCGACTGACCAGCCTTTCGGTAGCACCACGGTGTAGAAGTCTTTAGAGGTTGTCCCATCACTTTTGCTTGGGTAAATTGAAACTGCACCAGAAGTATCTTTAGGTTGCTCTGTTTCTGTCGTTGTTTGTGTAATTTTTGTTTGATCAGATTGCTGTGCACTATTGCTGGCTGTGTTGTCGCTCGTCTTCGTTTCCTTCTGTTTATTAAAGAACATCCATCCTAGCACGCCAATCAACCCGACAACAACCACAACAAGCACTATTTCAACTACGCCAAACCCTTTTACGTTTTTACTCATATTCTTGCCCTTTCGATATAGTTTATTAGCCCTTACGCTTAGTTATAGCACAGGTAGGGTTTACAAGTTAAGAAAAACTACCACACGATAGGTTAGTTCTACTTTGAGTCATTGGCTATGTTACAATGATCCGTGGTTTATAAAATAATTACAGGTTCGCTTTTTCTGTTAAACACTTCAATGAATACTCTAGTGGAAAAGTTAAGCTCTCATCAGCAAAGTACTCGCAATAAATGGCGTCACGAGCGACCACTGTCGAATCATGATTGGTGGATGTATCTTAGTCTACTGTTCTTGGTAATCGGTACTTTGCTAATGATTCCGCTTGGCCAGAAAATAGAGGGCGTGACTGTTCTGGGGGTTGGCGCACTGATGACCTTTGGTGCAACCCGTGCGTATAGTCGACATGCGCTACTCATATTCTTGTCTATTGCAATTATTGGGGTTGCGCCAATAGGTACGAGTATAGATCTTATGCACATAATATCGATGGGCGCGTTGATAGGGCTAGCTGTGCTCATACCGTTTGTGGTAACACGATTCTTGTACAAAGAATCTGTAATACGCTTTCCAATCGGACGGCACACTTGGACCCGGGGACACGTTGGGTATCTGCTTTTGGCGTGTATATTGAGTTATCTCATATTGCCGTATTGGATGCAGACGACGGGAGCGTATCAGAATTGGGTAGTTGAGAATGACCCATACCATTTATTCATTTTGTTTCTTGGTACGAACGGCTTAGGCATTTGGGATGAGCTGTTCTTTATTGTTACGGTATTGGCGCTACTTAAACGGCATATGCCGTTTCATCAAGCAAATCTTGTACAAGCACTACTATTCACCTCATTTTTATATGAGCTAGGGTTTCGTGGCTGGGCTCCATTTATTATCTATCCCTTTGCGCTGCTCCAGGGTCTAGTATTTCGTCGGACCGATAACCTGGTATATATTATTGCGATTCACCTGACGATCGATTTCGTATTGTATTTAGCTTTGATCAATGCCCATCATCCTCAACTATTAAATATTTTTATAACAAGGTAGCGCGGAGACAGCTATAGTAGTATATCTTTCACCTGCCAGCAGACAGTTTCTGGGTATGGCCCTTCCCCTCGCTGGGGGTTATATAACGATAGTTACGCGGTTAAGTCAGGTGATCGGTTACATTCTGATTGCTCTATCACTTCTGGTACTAATCAGTCTTCGTCACAGTCGAGAGCGTAACTATATGCTCTGGCTATGGTTGGGAGTGGCAATGCTAGCGATTACGCCAATTGGTACAGAGGTTAAGCCATATTATTTAATATTTATGACCCTTGGCCTGGCGGCATCCGTCTTAGTACCTTATGGACTAGCTAGGCGTTATGATGAACATTCATTTATCCATCTTGGGCTTAACTTCCGTCGTCGCTGGACAAGAAACGAGGTTAAGTATGTGGTGTTTGCAGCGGTGATGACAGCATTTTGGCAACCGCTTTATTTTCTAACGACGAATGCCCATTTTAGCTGGCATATGGATACGACAGTCAACATTCTTGTATCGTTTGCGTCTATTATGGCGGTAGGCGTATGGGAGGAATTTTTCTTTATAGCCCTCGTGCTGGCCATTGCAAAACGCTACTTGCCGTTTTGGTTAGCAAACATTATCCAAAGTTCTATGTTTACGAGCTTTCTATTTGCTATGGGTTTTAGGGGTTGGATTGTCCCATTAGTTCTAGCTTATGCCCTATACCAAGGTTATGTATTCCATGTTACTCGGAGTCTTCTGGTGACTATAAGCATACACGTCATAGTAGATATCATTGTGTTTATTTCATTGCTCTACAGTGCTCGCCCAGATTTGTTCAGTTAATCAAACAAATATCAAAAAGGCATGTCTTTGAAAATTTCAGCTCGGTGTGGTGAATCTTGTTGGTTGTGTGCTAGAAGGTTGACGAATTGCACTGTTTGAGCGTATTTCGGATCGTCTCAAAGTGAGCAATAATTGTGGTGAGCTCGGATCTAATTCCCTGAAACACCTTGACTAATCAACTGAGGCCTCTATCCTAGAGAGGCGTATCAAGCACCCTGCATCGCAGAATAAGTAAAGAGGCTAATATACAGGAAAAGAAAATATCTCTTTTGTTCTTGTGGCAAAAGAGATATTTTCTTGGCTCAATTTTACAACGAAGCTAGAACCTATTTCCAACACAAAGTCTAAACCAAGCCCCGCCAGACCTGACTTTTACAATTTTTCTATCTTTTACCCCCGCCGTACATCATTTTTAATTGAGAAAAAGTCAGGTCTGTCGGGTCGGTTGCGCTGGAGTGCAGAATACCACACAATATCATGAGCTAACAGAGGTAAGAGCGTCGTAAGAGTTGACATAATAATAAAGTTAGTGTATAATGTCATTATACATGTCTGAATGGAAAATAGCGACTCCCATAAACAAATTTGAGCACCTGGATAGTGGCTCACAGATTGACATTGTCTCTGTTGTTCATGTTGGCACGCCTGACTACTACAGAAAGTTAGGCAATTATATTACGACGAGACAAAATAATGGCTTTACTGTTCACTATGAGACAATTTCATCAGATGATAAAATGACTCCACCGACAAATCCTATAGAATCTCTAAAAACTAGAGTTCAAGAAGCCAGAACTGACATATCTGCCGATAATCTTATATTAGTAGAAGACTATAGCAATTACACTACTCAGTGTGACTCTGATATGTTTAATATTTCAGATGCTGAAAATCACGATATCACAGAGGCTGATTACGTCCGCCGTTCAGGCCTTTTAACACTTACGGGAAATTGGATTAATGCGCGCCGTTTAAACCATAAGCTAGAAAAAGCTGCCAACAGAGGATCGGATATTATGGACGAACTTATTTTTGACTTGCTCAAAAAGGACATAGATGCGATAGCAAACGGCACGCGGCGTAATAAAAGACGGGACGGGGTTACAATACATGCACGCAATCAGATAGCACTGGAAGGCATAGATACTGCACTAGCCGATAACTCAGCGGCCAAGCTGTTACTGGTTTGGGGCATTGGACACCTTGCGGGACTGCAGTCTGGTCTAATATATAGAGGCTACGCGCTTACCGACCATGAAGAAGTTGACGTAGCAGTAAACTATGCTCAGCTGAGGCGTAATATGGACACAAATGAACTAGCGCTACAGCGGCCGTAAGTGAAACTTGGTAGATAATCGGTCATTATAAATAGACGCCTACCTAGCGTTGAGTAATGACCCAAATAGCGATGTAGCATGTAACTGACCATAAGGCTACAAGTATAAAGAATTGGAGCGCGGCATACGCTTTGGATTACTATCTATAATCATATTCAACTGCCATGCACTCCAGCGCAACCGACCCGACAGACCTGACTTTTTCTCAATTAAAAATGATGTACGGCGGGGGTAAAAGATAGAAAAATTGTAAAAGTCAGGGCTGGCGGGGCTTGGTTTAGACTTTGTGTTGGAAATAGGTTCTAGCTTCGTTGTAAAATTGAGCCAAATTCGGACTTTTTAGGAATTGGTCGCCCATTTGGGCGGCTTTTTCTTTGGTTGCGCAGAGCGCAAGCCAGATGTTTTCTTGGGGGGGGGAATTGGAATTGGTGCGCGGCAGGAGCCGCGCTTGTTTTTAGACCGCCGCAGGCGGTTTTCCTTGGTATAATGAAAGAGCAACCAACCAGTGAAGAATTGTTTTATTTGAGGGCTTTAATGGCCGTCTTGGACAATCTAGTTCTTCTAGGTTGGTTGCACCAGGACGGTCATTTAAGTTTTAGGGGGTGAAACTATGCGCGAAAAATACTTTTTATACGCTCGCAAGAGTACAGACGTAGAGGACAAACAAGTTTTGTCCATTGAGGCGCAAATTGCCGAACTTCGGAAATACGCCAGAGATAACGGCTTGCAAATCGTAGACACCATTATTGAAAAACGCACCGCCAAAATACCAGGTCGCCCGAAGTTCGGATCAATGCTTGCTCGCATTGAAGCTGGCGAAGCCAATGGCATTATTGCGTGGCACCCCGACAGATTGGCGCGTAACTCGGTGGACGGCGGACAAATTGTCTATTTGTTAGACCAAATGTGCCTACAGGTGTTAAAGTTCCCAACATTTTGGTTTGAGAATACCAGTCAGGGTAAGTTTATGCTGTCTATTGCGTTTGGACAGAGCAAGTATTATGTAGACAATTTGTCTGAAAACACCAAGCGCGGTTTGCGCCAGAAAGTCAGGCGCGGCGAAATGCCCGGACTTGCACCGCTTGGTTACATAAATGATGTACGTACCCGCACCATTGCTGTAGATAAACGGCGTGCGCCGCTGGTTGTATCGGCTTTTGAGTTATACAGTAAAGGCGACAAAGGCTTACAGGAAATTGCCGACTATTTTGCAGATAACGGTATAAAAACCAGCGGTGGCTTGCCGCTGAAAAAAGACCAAATCAAATATATGCTGACAAATCCGTTTTACTACGGACATTTTAGATATGCTGGCGAAGTCTACGAGGGCAAGCATGCGACGATTATGTCCAAGAAACTGTTTGACGCGGTGCAATCCGTACTGGAACAGCGCGGACACAAGCGAAAAGGCGCAAATGCGCCACAAGCCTTGTGCGGCTTACTGACCTGCGGCGCGTGCAATATGGCGATTACTGCCGAGAAAAAGATAAAACACCAAAAGAATGGCAATATACACGAATATACCTATTACCGTTGCACGCGCAAAAGCAAAATTATGAAATGCACCGAGCCAGCTGTAACCGAACCGCAACTTGTGGCGCAATTATCTGACATTTTGCAGGGCTACGCCCTGCCGAGTGCGTGGGCAAACACACTAAACAAAATGCTGAACGAGGACGAGAAAACAGCCGAGCGAACCACTGGCGCATTTATAGCCCAAGCACAAGACAATGTGCGTAACTTGCAAGGCAAGTTACAGCGACTTCTTGACGGCTATTTAGACCAAGATATTGACCAGCCAACATACAAAGCCAAACAAGCCGAACTGATGAGCGAAAAGAAGTCGCTGGACGAGCAAATTGGCAAGCTAACGCTTGCCGCTAATGCGTGGGTTGAACCTATGCGCCAGTGGCTAAAAATGGCTGTTTCTCTCAAGAAAATAGCAGAAAACGCCGAGCCGACAGCCATAAAAGCCACGTTTGCTGAAATTGACGGATTGAACCTCTTTTTATCTAAAAAACAAGCGCGGCTCCTGCCGCGCACCAATTCCAATTCCCCCCAAGAAAACATCTGGCTTGCGCTCTGCGCAACCAAAGAAAAAGCCGCCCAAATGGGCGACCAATTCCTAAAAAGTCCGAATTTGGCTGGGG
>APMI01006634.1_pt1 | contig 10292 bp, 10 predicted proteins | sample 667938 | NCBI WGS metagenome assembly APMI01 (sample SAMN01084076, study PRJNA167559) | wastewater metagenome | biome: Wastewater | place: Denmark: Ejby Moelle, Odense | collected 2011-11-28
GTACCGCTGCCGGCTGGTCACGCGATCAACGCCTACAGCCACCTGATGACACGCATCGACCCAAAACAGATTGCAGCGCTGGTCGAAGCCAGCAAGGAATCGCTGCCATCGGCTACGGACGTCACGCCGCAAAAGACTCCAGCCAAACCCGCGAAGGAAGTAGCCGTGTCAACAACAGCCGGCGAACCGGGCGATGCATGTATCAGCATCGACGACTTCATGAAGGTCGACTTGCGTATTGCGCGAGTCGTCGATGCCGGCCATGTCGAGGGAGCGGAGAAACTGATCCGGCTTTCCCTTGATATCGGGGAAGACAAGCCCAGACAGGTTTTTGCCGGGATCAAATCAGCCTACGATCCGGCGCAACTCGTCGGACGCCTGACGGTCATGGTCGCCAATCTCGCGCCGCGCAAGATGAAGTTCGGGCTCAGCGAGGGGATGGTGCTCGCAGCTTCGAGTGATGCCATGAACGCAAACGGCAAGTCCGGCATCTTTCTGCTATCACCGGATGACGGTGCACAACCGGGAATGCGCGTAAAATAACCCGGCCATGCGACCAGCACATCAAACTCCGCGACCGCGACCGACTCTGAGAATAATGCTGTACGCTGTCTTCGATGTGGCCGGCATGCTGATGTTTGCTACCGGAGCAATGTGGCTCGCTCGCAGGCAGGCGCTGTTCATCCCCGACTTCCCCGTCAATATGACGGAGGCGATTGTCGTAAGTGTCGGTGGCCTGTTGATGATGCTCTGGGCCGCCAGCCGGATTTTGCGCGAGATGATCACGCGCCCCGCTAGTCAAAGCAACAAAGGTCAATAGTCCGTGCCCGCGAAGCCGTCTTCGTCAAGCTGGCTTCTCGCAACAAGCGATCGTGTGGGTGAGCGAAAGTGAACGAGCTGCTGTTGATCGACTGGATCCTCATCGCGGCGCTTTGCTGGTTGTTGATCGGCATGATCGGCGTTGCGTTCCCGCGCAATTTTTTGCTGAACAGCCGCGTCCTCTTTCCCCTCGGCGCAATTTGCGGTTTGGCGCTTGCATTGCTTGCACTGACCGGCATTTACGCCAGTCCGCAAGTCCGCATCCTGCCCCTCGGCATGCCCGGCCTGCCCTTCCATTTGCGCCTTGACGCTCTGTCCTCCTTCTTCCTGCTACTGCTGGGAACAGCCTCAGCCGGCATTTCGATCTACGCCGCCGGCTATATGCGCAAGGGCGACGGAACGGCTCCGGGGCTGCAATGCCTGCTCTATCACGTCTTTCTGGCCAGCATGGCTTTCGTCATGCTGGCCGACGATGGTTATGGCTTCATGGTCGCCTGGGAAACGATGGCGCTCAGCTCCTTCTTCCTGGTCACGTCGGAACACCGCCATCCGGAAATCCGACGTGCCGGTTATCTCTACCTGCTGGTTGCTCACGTCGGCGCGGTAGGCATCCTTCTTTCCTTTGGCGTGATGGCGGACAGCGCGGGCGACTATTCCTTTGACGCCATGCGCGATTTCTCCCGCATCGGTTTCTGGCCGACCATCGCTTTTCTACTTGCGCTTTTCGGCTTCGGCGCCAAGGCCGGCATGTTGCCGCTACACATCTGGCTACCCGAAGCGCACCCGGCCGCTCCTTCTCCCGTGTCGGCGATGATGAGTGGCGTCATGCTTAAAACAGCAATCTACGGAATGCTGCGGGTGAGCTTTGATCTGTTGCATGCGCAACTATGGTGGTGGGGCGTTCTGCTGCTCGTCCTCGGGCTGATTTCAGCACTGTTCGGCGTCGTCTTCTCGGCGGTACAAACCGACATGAAACGACTGCTCGCATATTCGTCGATCGAGAACATCGGGTTGATATTTCTCGGAATCGGACTGACACTGATCTTCAAGTCCTTCCTGCTACCGCATCTTGCTGCACTGGCGCTAACCGCCACGCTCTATCATTGCCTGAACCACGCCTTCTTCAAGAGCCTGCTTTTCCTGTGTACCGGCTCGGTTCTGCACGCCACGCGCGAGCGCAACCTGGGCAAACTCGGTGGGCTGATTCATCGCATGCCATGGGTCGCCTGGTTGGCGCTGATCGGCGTGCTGGCTGCATCCGGTCTGCCGCCACTTAACGGTTTCGTCTCGGAGTGGCTGTTGCTGCAAAGCTTCCTGTTCACCTCGGGTGTGCCACATGGTTATCTCAACATGCTGCTGCCGGTGATTGCCGGCGCCGTCGCGCTGATCTCGGCATTTGCCGGTTTCGCCATGGTCAAGTTCTTCGGCATCGTATTCCTCGGTCAGCCGCGCGAGGAAAAACTCGCTCACGCCCATGATGCCGGCCGCCTCGAACGCATCGGGCTGCTCTGGCTGGGTGTGGGCTGTGTCCTGCTCGGCCTGTTTCCGAATGCCGTTATTTCGTTGCTCGACCCGGTCACCCGACTGCTTGTCGGGAGTGGCCTGCGCGGTACGGCAGCCAGCCATGGCTGGTGGCTTCTAGCGCCGATCAGCGAGGACCGGGCCAGCTATAGCCCCGCCATTTTCCTCGGCAGCATTGTCGTTCTCATGCCGCTTGTCTATTTTGCGGTCAACCGTTTCTACCACGGCCGACTGAAACGCGTGCCGGCCTGGGATTGCGGATTTCCGTTGCAAACTCCCCGCATGCAGGATACCGCCGAGGGTTTCGGCCAGCCGATCCGCAGAATCTTCTCGCCCTTCTTCAAACGGACCCGCGAGCACCCCTCGCCATTCGATGCCCAGCCACGTTATCGAAGCCTCGTTGAAGACCCGTTCTGGTACTGGCTCTATCTGCCGATTGCAAGAATTGCCGATCACGGCACGCGGCTTATCGCTTTCCTGCAGCAGGGGCGCATCGCGCTGTACCTGCTTTACAGCTTCATCACGCTGCTCACCCTTCTGGTTCTGACACGCGGATGAACTTCTACGCGCTCTTTGCCCAGTTGCTGGCGCTCGCTACCGCCCTGATTCTGGCGCCGCTCCTCAATGGCTGGATCAATCAGTGCCGCGCCTGGATGCAGAACCGCTCGGCGCCACCTTTGCTGCAAACCTATTACACCTTGAACAAGCTGTTCCACAAGGATGCAATGCTGGCGCACAATGCCTCGTCGCTCTTCCGCGCTGCACCCTACGTTAACTTTTCGTGCATGGCGCTGGCCTCGGCCATTGTGCCGACTCTGTCCACCGAACTGATCTTTTCACCTGCCGCCGATGCCATTGCGCTCGTCGGACTCTTCGCGCTGGCCCGTGTTTTTATCGCGCTGGCCGGCATGGACGTCGGCACTGCGTTCGGCTCGCTGGGATCGCGGCGCGAGATGTTGATTGGATTCCTCGCCGAACCGGCCCTGTTGCTGATCTTCTTCACGACATCACTGATTTCGCAGTCGACCTCGCTGTCGACCATCGTCGCCGCGCTGGCACATCGCGATTTCGTCATCTACCCGAGTCTGGCCTTTGCCGGCGTCGCCTTCACCATGGTATCGCTTGCCGAAAATGCACGTATTCCGATCGATAATCCGACAACCCACCTCGAACTGACCATGGTGCATGAAGCCATGATTCTTGAATACTCGGGCCGCCATCTGGCGCTCATCGAATGGGCTGCCAGCCTGAAGATGTTTGCGTATTCCTGTCTCGGCCTCGCCCTGTTCTTTCCGTTTGGAATATCCGAAGCGGCGGACCCGGCTTCACTCGCGGCCGCCGGTGCATTCCTGATCGTGAAACTTCTTATCGGCGGCTTCCTGTTGGCGCTGATCGAAACAGTCAACGCAAAGATGCGTGTCTTCAGGGCGCCGGAATTCCTCGGCACGGCCTTCCTCCTGGCGGTACTGGCCATGCTGGTGCACCTGCTGCTGGAGACAGGGAAATGAGCCAGTCGTTGATCAATTTGCTTCCCTTCAGCGGGCAGGTGATCAACCTGTGCGCAGCGCTCATGCTCTTGCTCGGTTTCGCCATGCTGGCGCAGCGGCGTGTTCTGACGCTGATCAACCTGTTCATGATGCAGGGTCTGGTGCTGTTCGTATCGACGCTGGTCGTTGCGCTGACCACGAACCAGAGCCATCTCCTGTGGTCGGCAGGGCTTACCCTGACTCTCAAGGTCATCGCCTTGCCCTACATCCTGCACCGCCTGATCCGCAGACTGTCGGTCAAATGGGATATTGAAACACTGCTCAACATTCCGACGACCATGCTCGTCGGCATCGTGCTGGTAGTCATCGCCTTCAACGTGGCGCAGCCGATTTCGCAACTGTCCGGCACCATCACGCGCTCCACCATCGGCATTGCGCTGGCCTGTGTGCTGCTTTCCTTCCTGATGATGATCACACGCAGCAAGGCGGTGCCCCAGGTGGTCGCATTTCTGGCCATGGAGAACGGACTTTTTTTCGCTGCCACCAGCGCCACGTACGGCATGCCGATGGTCGTTGAACTGGGTATTGCACTCGACGTCATGGTCGGTATGGTTATCCTCGGTGTCTTCTTTTTCCAGATAAGGCAACAATTCGACAGCCTTGACACCAGGCACATGGAGAGGATCAAGGAAGAATGAGCGGAGCGTTCGAACTCGCCTTGGTTCTGGCCATTCCCTTTGTCACTGCCTTGCTGCTCGGGCTCGTCGGTCACCGTCGGGGTGCGGCGGAGATCAACGCTGCCGGCAGCCTGCTTACGCTGCTGGCCGCCGGAATGCTGACTGCGAGCGTGATCAGGGACGGTCCGATGACGCTCTTCGACGAGCAGTTCTTCGTCGATCCGCTCAACGTATTCATGATCGCACTGACCGCGTTCGTCGGCTTGACTACCTCGCTCTTCTCGCGCCCGTACATGCGTGTCGAGCTCGACCATGGCCGTCTCTCGGCGGGGCGACTGCGCCTCTATCACAGCATGTACCAGATGTTCATGTGCACCATGCTCGTCGCGCTGTCGACCAACAACCTCGGGATTCTCTGGGTGGCCATGGAGACCGCGACCCTTACGACCGTGCTGCTGGTCGCGCTCTACCGCACGCCGGCCAGCCTTGAAGCGGCCTGGAAGTACTTCATCCTGTGCGGCGTCGGCATTGCCCAGGCGCTGTTCGGCACGATCCTGATCTATTTTGCCGCCGAGCGCGTCCTCGGCCACGAAGGCGGGGCTCTGCTGTGGACGCACCTCGACGCCGTCAAGACACAGCTCGAACCCACCGTTCTTTCGCTGGCTTTCGTTTTCCTGTTTATCGGTTACGGCACCAAAACCGGCCTGGTGCCGCTGCATAACTGGTTGCCCGATGCCCACGCCGAAGGCCCGACACCCGTCTCGGCCGTACTTTCCGGATTGCTGCTGAATGTCGCGCTGTACGCCATCATCCGCAGCAAGGTGCTGGTCGATGGCGCGCTCTCCAGCCATTTTGCCGGCAATCTGATGATCGGTTTCGGTCTGCTGACAGTTGTCGTTCCGGCCTTCTATCTCTCCCGGCAAAAAGACATCAAACGTCTCTTCGGCTACTCGTCGATCGAGCACATGGGAATCATCACCTTTGCTTTCGGCATGGGCGGCCCGGTCGCCAGCTATGCCGGGTTGCTGCACATGACGGTGCACTCTTTGACAAAATCGGCAATATTCTTCGCCGTTGGCCACGCCGCGCAAAAGGCCGGCACACAGGTAATTGAAGACATCCGGGGCCTGCTCAAGCTTTCGCCAGTCATCGGCTGGGAACTGATGATTGGCACGTTGGCCATCCTCGGCATGCCTCCCTTTGGCGTGTTCACCAGTGAGTTCATGATTCTGACGACAGCCATCAAGCACTACCCCTGGGCCACGCCGATCCTGCTGATCTCGCTGGGGGTGGCCTTTGCCGCCATGTTTGGCAAGGTGCAGGGCATGGTCTTCGGAAAACCAACGGCACAGCGCCTGCCGCACCGTCCGGCGCTGATCCCCGTCTTTCTGCATCTCGGACTGGTGCTCATGCTTGGTATGTGGATACCTCCCTACCTCGCCGATTGGTACCGGCAGGCGGCCAAATTGATCGGTTGAGAACACGCATGCAATTCCTCGAACAACCCATCGACTTCGAACCCCTGGCCGGCCACGCCGCGCTGACTTTCGTTGCGCGGGTCAACGCCCAGCAGCTCACCGCCTTCTGCGGCGCCGCGCACACCGCCGAGCGCCGCATGGTGGCGCTTTGGGGCAGCGATGAACGGGACCGCGATAGTCAATCCGGCTATGCCCTGCATGTCGCTTTCGATCTGGCAGAGGGGCTGTGTTGTCTGACCCTGCCGATGTCCGGCGAGGATCCGCAGTTCCCCGACCTTTCGCTGCCGTTTCCAGTCGCCAACCGCATGCAGCGTGCCGTGCATGACATGATCGGCGCCAGACTCGAAGCCGGTGATCAGCGCCCCTGGTTGCGTCACGATAACTGGCCGGCTGACCATTATCCCTTACGCCGCGACACGCCCGACTCCCGATTCGAAACGCGGAACGAGGAGTACGCATTCGTCACTGTCGAAGGCGACGGCGTGCACGAAGTCGCCGTCGGCCCAATTCATGCTGGAATCATTGAACCGGGCCATTTCCGCTTTTCGGTGATGGGCGAAAGCGTGCTTCGCCTGGAGGAGCGACTGGGCTGGAAACACAAGGGCATTGAGCGACGATTTTGCGGCATGGGGCTCGGCGACGGCGCCCGGCTGGCTGGCCGCGTTTCCGGCGACTCGACGGTTGCCTACGCCTGGGCCTATTGTCAGGCGGCTGAAGCCATCGGTGGTGCAATGCCACCGCCGCGCGCCCTCTGGTTGCGTGCTCTGCTTCTCGAACGCGAACGTGTGGCGAATCATCTGGGCGATCTTGGATACCTCGGCAATGATGTGGCTGTATCGTTCGGGCTGATGCAATTCATGCGTCTCAAGGAAGACTGGGTCCGGCTCAACGCCAGCCTGTTCGGCCACCGGTTGTTGATGGATCGGATCATTCCGGGCGGCGTTTCTGTTGACCTTGACGCAGCGGGTGCGAAGGTGATCACCGAGCAATGCCACGCCCTCGGCAGAGAAGTTCAAAACTTGAAGCAAATCTACGACGAGCATGCGGGTTTGCAGGACCGCTTTCTCACGACAGGCCGGGTCTTTCCCCATCTTGCCAAACGCCTTGGCATGATCGGCCTCGCCGGCCGCGCCAGCGCGCAAAAGTGGGATCTGCGCTGCAACCATCCGTGCGAACCGTATGAGCAGCTGGAACCGAAGATGGCCATTCAACGCAACGGCGACGTCGCCGCGCGCGCGTTGGTCCGTTTCTCCGAAATCAGCGAGTCGCTGCACCTGATACAAAAGATCATTCGCGATCTGCCTCAAGGCAGCATTTGCGATACGACCCGCAGTGAAGCCGACAAGCGCGGATTCGGCTGGATTGAAGGCTGGCGGGGCGACGTTCTCGTCGCGCTGGAAACCGGCAAGGACGGCAAGATTCGCCGTTGCCATTGCCACGACCCGTCGTGGCAAAATTGGCCGGTGCTCGAACACGCTGCAATCGACAACATCATTCCTGACTTCCCGTTGATCAACAAATCCTTCAATCTCTCCTACGCCGGACAGGATCTCTGATCATGATTCCGATCCTTCGCCAAATACTTCGCACCGGAATCGTCAGCGAGCCGGCGCCTGCCGTTGACGATGCCTTGCGCGCCACCACGCAGCGGCTGTCCGAAGCGGTCCTCAAGCAACTTGGCCGCGCCCTGGTGATACGTCATGTCGATGCCGGTTCATGTAACGGCTGCGAGCTCGAAATCCACGCCCTGAACAATCCCTATTACAACCTCGAGGCCATCGGCATCAAGTTCGCTGCCAGCCCGCGTCATGCCGACCTGCTGCTGGTCACCGGGCCGGTTGCCCGGAACATGGAAGTCGCTGTCAAGCGCGCCTACGAGGCCACGCCGGAACCCAAGCTGGTGGTCGCGGTGGGTGACTGTGGCTGCACCGGGGGCATTTTTGGGGAGAGCTATGCCTCCTGTGGCCGCGTAGCCAATGTCATTCCCGTTGACGTATCGATTCCTGGTTGCCCGCCCACGCCGCTGCAACTGATTCAGGGCATCCTCGCTGCCATCGCCCCCGACAGGGCCGAAGCCAGTCGCAGGAATATCCCGGCCCAGTAGAATCCCGTTTCAGACATGACCTTTCTCACCCGTCATCTTTCCATCCACGGCCGAGTACAGGGCGTCGGCTTTCGCTGGGCACTCAGTGCCGAAGCGAAGGCATTGGGGCTGCGCGGCTGGGTCCGCAACCGCAATGATGGCAGCGTTGAGGCGCTCGTTCTTGGTCCGCCCGAGGCAGTGGAAGCGCTAACCGCTTGGGCGCACCACGGCCCTTCGACCGCGATCGTCGCACGCGTTGTCAGCAGGGATGAACCCACCAGTGAAGATCACGAATCATTGACTGGATTTAGGCAGGTACCGACATTTTGATTTGCGGGGAACTTGCCGGGACGCTATGCTGACTAAGTGGCACTGGATTCGGCACTCGTCCGTTATTGATCCCCACTTTGTTCAAAACCCACTGAAGGAGAAGAATTATGGCCGTACTCGTTGGCAAGCAAGCCCCTGATTTCACAGCAACCGCCGTCATGGCCGACAATGAAATCCGCAATTTCACCCTGTCCGCCGAGACCAATGGAAAATATGCGGTCATTTTCTTTTACCCTCTCGATTTTACGTTTGTATGCCCGTCCGAACTGATTGCCTTCGATCACCGGCTGGCCGAATTCAAACAGCGCGGCGTCGAAGTTATCGGCGTCTCGATCGACTCCCAATTCACTCACCTGGCGTGGAAGAATACGCCGGTCAACAATGGCGGCATTGGCCAGGTGCAATACCCGCTGATCGCCGACATCAAGCACGAGATTTGCCGCGCCTACGACGTCGAATTTGGCGCTGCCGGCGTCGCCTTCCGCGGTTCATTCCTGATCGACAAGAAGGGCACCGTTCGTCACCAGGTGGTGAATGACCTGCCGCTCGGCCGCAATGTCGACGAAATGCTGCGCATGGTCGATGCACTGCAATTTACCGAAGAACATGGCGAAGTCTGCCCGGCTGGCTGGAACAAGGGCAAAGCCGGCATGAAGGCATCTACCGCTGGCGTTGCCGAGTATTTGTCGGCTCACGCCAAGGAGCTTTAAGTCTTCGGGGTTCAATCAAAAAAGACCGCGTTGGAAGGCGCGGTCTTTTTTTTGCGACAGTGATTGCTTGGCCCGATGCGTTCTGTGTCAAGTATCAATTGATCCTGCCCGTGTACATAACCGTGTCCGAATCGCGGGATGCGTTAGCGCATCTTGGGGCACACAGCAAGTGAGCCAAGTTCAGGGAGTGACAGGCTACGTCTTCCAGCACCGTCGACACGAAACAGAAAGGTGCGCAATCCATCAATACGTGCCACGTCGTTGTAGCGTGTGGAACCCAGCCTAGGCGTCGCCGCTCTAATTCCCGCTATGTAGCCGGCGGGAGCCAGGCGATGACACACGATCGATCTGGCGATCAGAGGCGGGTGATCGTGAACGGAACGGGCACGACGAAATGCTGCCGGGAAATCTGAGGATCTGGCACCTTCAGTCAAGCCATTTGAATTGGCAACCAAGGGGCTGGCTGGGGCAGGACAAACGGAAGATATTCAAGCCGCTCGCGGTCCCCAAGACTTACACCAGCCATTCGCGCTAACTTCGAATGGTTTCTTGATTGAGGGATGTGCCCGGTAGGAGAAAATCGCGCATGGTCCCCATATGTCACCCGGTGATCCGCTAAATAATTGGCAATTGCTACAGAACTGATTTTCCTTCCGGTTAAATTGGGCGGTGTCCACCATTGTTGCGTCTTCCTTGTAGCTTAAAGCCTTGGCTTGACGATCATTTTCTGGCAATTTGGCGATTTCGGAGGAAATGCCGTCGTTCGATGGGACTCCTTTAGCCGCCAGTACGTCGGTGACAGGCAGAATAAATCCCAGCGGTGCAACCGCAATGCCTTTTAGGGCAGTATTCAAAAACTTCCTTCGCTCGGTGCTTTTGGTCTCTCGCGCAGCCATGATTAATTTTCTCCTGATTATTTGAAAAATGATCCATTCTTGAAGCGATTATGTCAGTCGAGGCGATGACAGGTTCAGTCAGCGTACGTTCAACCTCATACATAACAGGGAAATTGAAAGTTCCGCCTCGAGGAACGCAACCGTGCATTCGACATGACGCAAGCACAACTCTAAAGGGATTGCGTGAGGTTTACTACCAGAAAAGCGAAATGCTATCGGGAAAACGAAGCGCTTTTAGCCGCATACCCTTGCCAGGGTTTGAGAAGGTAGCTCGCCAAAGCGGTGGCGATA
>APMI01004907.1_pt1 | contig 10291 bp, 5 predicted proteins | sample 667938 | NCBI WGS metagenome assembly APMI01 (sample SAMN01084076, study PRJNA167559) | wastewater metagenome | biome: Wastewater | place: Denmark: Ejby Moelle, Odense | collected 2011-11-28
CCAGGTAATACGGCGGATTGTTGCCGCCCTGCCATTGCGGGAACAGCAGGCGCAGGGTTTTGTTGGGGTCGGGGGTGTGCATGGGAAATCTCAGGGGGAGGTTTGATGCGGCCGGCTTTGTACTCGATGCGCTCGCCCTCGACGGTGCGCTGGCGCAGCAGGTCATTGAGGTTGATGGGGAGTTGGGTGCCGTTTGGCTTTACTGCTGCGCTTCCAGCAGTACCTGCTCAAGCCGATCTATCAGCTTCTTGGCTCGGCGCACCTCTTCTTCGTACAGTGGGACGCTGCTTCCGTGGGATGCAGGGTTCAGCACGCGCTCGGTCATTTCCAGCACGCGGTCAACGGCTTCCACCGCCTCCATCTTGGCCCAGCCATCATCATTCAGCGCATTGCGGAGCACGGCCCGCGTCGACTTGAGTATGTCTTTGGCTTCGGGCGAAAGAGTCGCATTGACGTCAAGATCGCTGTCATCGGCAGGTTGCAGCAGTGCCCGGTGATCTTTCGGAATCTTCTTGAGTACCTGTTCGTAAAGCGCGACTGGCACGCCAGCGATGAGCTTATTGCGCGCCGCGCGCAGGTTCTGTGTCAGCGAAAAAAACTGCCCCGGCGGTAGTACCTTGCCTTCCGCCCATTCCCGATAGCGTTTGGCGGTGTCTTCCGCCGCCTTGCGCAAGAACATTGCGGCTTCTTCGATGTCATGGCCGTTGAGGTAATCCTCGGCCCTTTCGATGTCGCTCTTTTCGCTTTCGGCCTGGATGTTCTTTGCCGCGTTGCCTTGCAACTTCACGAACTGCCAATCGGCATGATGGCCGCCAATGCAGCGGCGGAACTCGCGGAAAAAGCCCAGCTCGTGGGTCAGGATGATTTTTTGGTAGTTGGCGAAGGTGTCGGACAGCAGGATGTCCACCACCTTCATGCGGTTGCTCATATCCAGGCTCACCAGCAGGTCATCCAACACCAGCAGCTTGAGGTCGGATTCATGCAAGTTGACCAGCGAAGCGGCGAAGCGCACGGACAGGGCCAGTTGGGTGAGCTTGGCTTCGTTCAGAAAGCTTTGTGGCTTGGTAACGATGGTGCCGTCAAGTTGAACACCGAACTCGATGACCGGCAGGGTGAACTTGAAATCATTCTGGTTGGAGCCAATGGCCGACGGTGGCGTGGTGACGGCCAGCTTCAATGTGACCTTGGCGGGGTCGTCTGCGGCGAAATGGGTGCTGTAGAACTTCTGCGCCTCGGTGCTGATGCTGTCCACGATGCTGGGTAAAACAGCCGCAAAAGCCTGCGCATCGGCAGCAAACCTTTCGTATTCTTTTTTACCGCCACGCCCTCGGGCAGCCGCAGGATTGGGCATGCCGGTGCTGATTTTTTGCCATAAGTCAAAAGGGGGTTGCCCACTCGTACTCACGCAAAAAGGCAAAATTTCCTGTTCAAACAGCGGCCAGAGATTGAGTTTTTCTGAGTTGCGAAAGTGTGAAAAGCCGAAGAAGAAACGGTAGGTGATGAAGTCGCTGGCCAGGTCGCCCTTGAGGATAGCGGGCTGACTGAAGGTGCCGTGGTCGGCTTGGCTGATGCGGTAGGTGGTGTCGTTGCGGGTCGTACCATCGCGCAGGGCCAAAGCGATTTCGCCAGGCTTGGGAACCGCTTCTTTCTGCTCGTGCAGGTTGAGCAGGTTTTGCTGATCCGCCGGGTCGAAGTATTTTGCAATGGCGTTCCTAGGTTTGCGCGCGCTCTGCAAAAAGGTATAGAGCGCCCAGTACAGCGACGACTTGCCTGCGCCGTTTGCACCATAGACCAGCAGGTGACGGCCTTCCAGCTTGAGCGAGAATTCGCGGAAGGCCTTGAAGTTGGTGATGGCGATGTGGTGCAGGCGCGATTTCATGCCTTGCCCTCGCGCAAGATCACGCCTAGCAAATCCGGGCTGTCAGCGGAAATGCGGAGCAGTCGGTTGCGGATATTCGACGCTGGAGCGTTCAGTGTGCGGTGAAGCTGGGTGATGAACTCGCGTTGCTGCGGTTCGAGCGCGCTGGGATTGAAGGCGGCAAGATGCGACGCAATATCGTCGAGGAACAACAGGTCGCGCTCGGCCATATGGTCGCGGAAATACAGTTCCAGCACGCAGGCATCCATCAACGTGTCGAAGAACGCCGATGCCACTTCTTCGCCAAGCTGCACGGCGGCAAGCAGACAATCCACAACGGCGGTCAGCGTCGTTTCCGCTTGGGGTGGGATGTTCGCGGGGAACGGCAGGGCTTCGAGTTCGTAGCCGCCCACATGGTTGTTGGTGGAAGTTTTGCGAAAGCACCAGTCCATCAGCCGTGAGTTCAAAACCGCCAACACTGCCTTTGACCGTGCCTGTTGCCGCAGGGTGACTTTCTGCACTGTATGTCCAAACAGTAGCTTCTCGCCCGGCTTGTCCACCAAGGTGAAGATAAGGCGGCGCGGATCAACCGTGCCGGTGATTTCCTGACAAACCAAGAGCTTGTTCGCGCCATTGCGCTTCGCTTTGTCTGAAAAATAGCCTGCCTTCACCCAGTCAGAAACATCTTCTTCTAGACTGAAGCGATGAATGTTTCTGCCGCGATAAAGTTTGATGGGCGATACCTTCTGTGAAAACGATTCAGAATTCGTGGTCAAATTCAAGTCGCCTTGCGAAATGCTCGCCACCAAGGTCTTGAGTGTGACGGAAGTCGTGAACAAGCGACGATAGATGGCGAACTCGCCAGGCAGGAACAGCGGAAACTCGTAGCTTCCCGAACGGAAACGGGTGAGATCGCTTTGCCGAACAGTCTCGAAAGCCAGCGATGCCATGGTGGTGACATCGTTGTTGCACGATATGACGAACTCGTTTTCAGGTGCGGGCGTGTTCTGGAACAAGCATATGCAAGTGCCTTGCAGCACACTCTCGAAAACCTGCCCGGCCTTTGTCGGCGCAATCTTGGGGAACTCAATAATTTGGCTGATTTTGGTTTGCGTCAGCAACATTTCGCGAGTTCGTGCGGAACTCAAATCCGCCATCAGCGAGCTTTGAACAATCAGACAGGCAATGCCGCCCGGTTGGGCAAAGTTGCGGGCGGCTTCGAGAAAAACCTTATAGAGGTTTTGCTTACCGACATCCTTGCCTTCCGACCACGGGTATTGCTCCGTGGAGAAAACGCCTTTTTTGACCTGCACATACGGCGGGTTGCCAATGACGACGGAAAAGCCATCGGCCAACGAGCGCCCGAACATCCAATGCGGGTCGAAGAAGTCTGCGCTGGCCTGCGGGTCAAAGGGGTTCCAGTTGGCGATGCGCTTGGCTTTGTCCGATGAGCCCAGGCTTTCCGCCAGCACCTTGCCGAGTTCTTCACGCAAGGTTTTGATCTTGTTTTGTAGCGCAATCTTATGATCGCGCCTTTGCACGGCAAAATGGCCGTGGTAGAGGCTTTCGATTTCGGCTTCGATCTGGTGAACTCGTGCGGGAACCAGCGCCCTTTGTGTTGGCAAGCCAATGAGTGCATTGGCGGCAACAAACTTAGTTTCAAGGTTCGGCAGCGGACGAATGCCGTGGTTGTCTTTTTTGCTGCGGTTTGTTCGCTGGTCGCAGACTAGAGAGATGAAAAAGCGCAGCTTGGAAATTTGGATGGCAATGGGCTGGATGTCCACGCCATAGAGGCAGTTCTCGATCAGGTACAACTTGCGTCCGTAGTCACCTTCGTTGTCGGTGAAATCGCGTTCGATGGCGGCGATGGCGGCTTCCCGTGCGGAAAAGTCGGGAATCTTCGCGGCAGCATCAATCTGGAGTTGCTTCCAGCGTGCGTTGTCGGGGTCGAGCTTGTGGATGATGTACACCAGCTTGTGCAGCATGCCCATCGGGAATGCGCCAGAGCCGCAAGCCGGGTCGAGAATCTTGCAGGTGTGGATGGCATCCAGCAGCGTGGCGGCTTCCTGCTCGTTGAAAGGGTGTGCCCGCTCGGTATAGACAAACAAAATGTCCAGGCCGGTCTTCGCGTCCTGCTCGCTCATACCCGCCTTCGCAAGCGTGCCGATGAGGTGTGCCTTTAGCGATTCGTCCACCATGTATTCGACGATGGGGCGCGGAGTGTAGAAAGAGCCCGTCTGCTTGCGGGCGGTGGTTTTGGTTTCCTCGTTGTAGCTGGCCAGCAGGTTCTCGAACACCTTGCCTAGCAGTTCGGGGTCAAGGGCAATTTCCTGATCCACCGGCGTGTTTTCGACGATGGTGAACTTGTAGGCGTTCAGGATGTGCAGCAGGCCGCGCACCTTTTCTTTCCTGCGCTTCTTGTCGCCATAGGCATCCGATAGGTCGGCTTCATGCTCCTGGCTGAAGAAGAGTTGGTTGGGGATGGTGGGGCGCTTCTTTTTGTTGCGCGAGAACCCATCGAGGTAGAGCTTCTTGTCTGTACCCTCCTCTGCCCTGTCGAGACACTCGAACAGGCCACCGTTGAGGAATGGCACATCGGCAAAGTGTTCCAGCGCGGTGGCCGGGTCGCGGAAATGGTCTTCGTAGCGGTAAAGCGTGTCCACACCATAGGTGGCACGGTTCTTCTGGAAGCCATCGTCAGTGGCAAAGGCGCGGAAGGGCTGGCCCTTGGCATCCTTGCCCATACGCTGGTTGAGCGTGGCGAAGAACAGGTTTTGCAGAATGGCCTCGTTGTAGGTGGAGGCGTTGGGCGACAGGTCTTTCAGAATCTTTTTCAGTTCATCCTCGGCAAACAGCTTGTCGGGAACCAGCCCTTTCTCTTTCAGGAACCAGCAGAAGATCAGGCGCGTGAGCAGGCGGATCAGGCCGGTGGCGCGGCGCTTTTCATCGTCCTTTTCGATGTCGGCGGGGAAGTCGACTTGTGGCAGCGCCCAGAAATACCAGTTGGCGAGTTCGCGGTAGAAACGCTTGTTGAGCAGTTCGACATTGAAGACTTCTTCCCAGGCGGCGTGAAGCTGGTCGAAGTTTTGGATGACGCGGCGACCTTGGGTCAGCTCGGCCAGCGAGAAGGACGCCAAGATGTCCAGGTGGCCAGGGTGCGGGGTTTCAATGCTGATGTTTTGAATCAGCGTGACCTTGCCCAGCACATCCTTGTTGTCATCGCGCTTGTTCAAGCGGCGGTTGATGACGGCAATGGAGATGCGCGTGCCTATCTTGAACAGCACCATGACGGGCATAGGGAAGATGCGGTTGATTTGGCGGGCAATGCCAGCCAATTTGCCACGGGCGTAGTCGCCCTCACCCTGTTCCTTTAGTTCAATAGCGATGAAGACATAGGACTGGAGCAGCGAGGTTTTGACGGCATCGTCTTTGAAGAGTGAGGCGCTGGCGGAGAGTTCTTCGTCGGTAAGCTGGAAGAGCAGCGCGGCCGATTGCCAGTTGGCAATGTGCGCGGCGGGATGGGTCAGCTTGGATTCGGGGTCGAATTGTGCGCGGAAGTCGGCCAGCGATGTGGTTTCCACCGTGCGGTGGGATTGATAGCCCAGCGTGGCGAACAGCGACAGCGCCGCCTTGCGCAATGGCTGGCTGCCGAAGGTCTGAATGCGCTGGCCGATGGCCTGCTTGAGTTCGGTGCTATTGCTCATATTGCCTATATGCCCTGTTCAATGCGTCTCTTCGTCCAGCGCTTGCGTGTTCTGCAGGTAAAACTCGTGCAGCTTGGCACGCAGCAATGCCTTGTCGGGCAACTGGGTCTGGTATTCGGCGATCAGCGCGGGCGAAGTACTGCGGCTCAGGGTGTACTCCACCACTTCGTCGTCCTTGCTGGCGCACAGCAGTACGCCGATGGCCGGGTGCTCGTGCGGCTTCCTGGCGTCCCGGTCCAGCGCTTCCAGGTAGAAGTTCAGCTTGCCCAGGTATTCCGGCTCGAAGCGACCCACTTTCAACTCGATGGCGACCAGACTGTTCAGGCCGCGATGGAAGAACAGCAGGTCCAACGCGAAATCGCGCCCACCGACCTGCACCGGGTATTGGCTGCCGACAAAGCAGAAATCGCGCCCCAGTTCAATCAAAAAATCCTTCAGCCGCAGCAACAGGCCGCGATGCAGGTCGGCTTCGGCGTGGCCTTGTGGCAGGCCAAGGAATTCAACCAGATAGCTGTCTTTGAAGATGCTGGCGGCATCGGGGTGGGTTTGTGACAGCTGTGCTGACACTTTTGGCGGGGTGAGTACGGCTCGCTCGAACAGTGCCGCCTTGAACTGACGCTCCAGCTCGCGCTTGCTCCATTTTTCCTGCACGGCCAGCCGCAGGTAGAACTCGCGCTCTTCGGGACGTTTGCTCTGCCCAAGAATGATGAGGTGATGGGTCCACGGCAATTGTGTCACCAGTGGTGGCACTAATTCCGCGTCTGGGTACGCCTCGTAGAACTGTCGCATCCTGAACAAATTGCGACGGGTGAAGCCGCGCAGTCCCGGCTGGGTCTGTGCCAGATAGCGGGCCAGCTCATCCACCACGCCATCGCCCCATTCGGCCGCAGTAATCTTGCGGCTGATGTGCTCGCCGATCTGCCAATACAGTTCGATCAGCGTGGTGTTGACCGCCTCCACGGCACGCTGCTTCGCAGCGGCAATGAGTTGGGCGATGTCGGCAAAGCTGGCGTCCTGTGATGTGCCGAGGCGCTTGTCCGTCATGCCTTGCTTCCTTTCAACCCTACGGGCTGCTGGATGACCAGCCAGGTGATGAGGTCGAAGTCGGTGCTGGCTTTGATGGCGTTCTGGCTGCCCAACAGTTTGCCGCCGCGCCCCGAGAAAAGATTGCCTGCGTTCTTGCGTCCGAACTGCGCGGCGATGGCCGCCACCGCCTTGTCGAGCAGGCCGCTGTAGCGGTTCATGTTTTTCCCGTGGGCGGTTTCTTCGTCAAACAACTCGCATAGTTTGACGTAGGGCGAGTCTTGCCCCTGGCAGACGGCACGAAAGATTTCCAAAACCTGCTTGGGCGCGGTGAAGTTGTAGCGCACCTCGCCATCATCGCGGATATAGACAAGGAAGTAAGGTTGCAACGGGTTGACCGCCTCATTGCCAGCGGCATCAATGCGTTGTTTCAGGCAGTAGATGATGCCGGGCTTGATGGCGCTGTACTCGGCATGCGGTGGCACTACGGCGTAAAGGCCGAAGGGGGCTTCTTCCAGCCGTTCCCTGTTGGCATCGATGTAGCTGGCCAGTTCGATGCGGAAGTCATCCAACGTGAATTCGTTGAGGGCAACGGTTTCGTTGAAATCTTCCAGATCCAGCACTTCGTCCTTGAGGCGCAGCAGTTGCTTGTCGCGGTAGCGCAGATCCTGCTTGATCAGGCCTTCCAGATCCTCGGCTTCCAGAATGTTGTCTTCTGCGGTGGCGGCAATGTCCACCAGTGCCATGCGCGCCTCGACGCGGTTCTTGAGGTTGATGTATTTATTGAGGTCTGGCGTTGGCCAGAAATTGACAAGCTGAATCGCCGGGTTGGCGCTGCCGATGCGGTCGATACGGCCAAAGCGCTGAATGATGCGCACTGGGTTCCAGTGGATGTCGTAATTGATGAGGTAGTCGCAGTCTTGCAGGTTTTGCCCTTCGCTGATGCAATCGGTGGCGATGAGCAGGTCGATCTCCTCATCCTGCGGCATGGACTTCATCTTGGCCCGCTGCTTGGCGCGTGGGGCGAAGTTGGTGAGGATGTGGGTGAATTCAGCCTGCCCCAAAGTGCTGCGATTCGGGCGGGTGCCGCCAGACACCAGCGCAATATGGATTCCCAGCGTGTTGCGCGCCCAATGTTCCAGTTGTTCGTAGAGATAGCTGGCGGTGTCGGCAAAGGCGCAGAACACGATGACCTTGCGGTTTTCCTGACCCAATGTGTTGGTGCTGGGGTGGCGAACCTTGTACTCGATCCGTTTTTTCAATTCGGCCAATTTGGCATCGCGGGCAGCGTCCACGGCTTGCGCCGCGTCTGCCAATAGCGAAAGCTGCTGTTTGTCGCGTGCCAAGTCCTGCAACCATGCCACCACATCCAGATGGGCCATGTCGTATTTGAGCTTGGTGCCCACTTGGAAGGCTTCGGCCAGATCTTCGTCTTCTTCGTCAGCTTGCGCAAAAATATCCGCCTGAATGTCGGCAGCCTTGATGTCCTGGTGTTGCTGGAAGGCCTTCAGGCGAGCCTCCAAGTCTTCGATCTTGGCGACCGTGCGCTGCATCGTGATGGCAAAGGATCGCACCGAGCTTTCCAGCCGTTTGAGGAAGTTCACCTTCATCATGCCAATGAGGAAGCGCTCGCGGTTGGCCTGACTGAAGTTGCCGACATTGCCGATGTCGTACTGCTCTTTGAACGGCTCCAATACATAGCGCGACGGGCTGTACAGCGAGAGCTGGTAGTTGTCGATCTCGTCGTTGAGGCGGTCGTAGGAGAGAAAGCGTCCTTTCAGGTCAATCTCGGAGAACACGGCTTCCGGTTTCTTGCGCTTGGGGAATTGGCCGATCTGCGTCATCTCGGCCTTGTAGTACTTCTGGATATGCTTGCGCGAGCGAGCGATGGTGAGCTCATCCAGCAGGGTGAAAAAACCGGCGGAGAGTCGTTCCATCAAATCACGGGCATCCTTGTCACCCGTACGCTTAGCCCATTCCGTAAAGGTTTTCTGTGCCGAAGTCAGGGTGTCCTTGATGCTGGCAATGCCAAAGCTCTGTGCAAAGGCGGCATCACGCCCTTCGGTCACGAAGTAGATCTGGTTGCGCAAGTCTTTCAGATCGTTATTGACCGGCGTGGCGGAAAGCAGCAGCACCTTGGTCTTGACCCCGGACTGGATGATGTCATCCATCAACCGCTCGTACCGGCTTTTACGAATGATGCTCCCGTCTTCGTCACGCTTGCCTTTGGTGTTGTTGCGGAAATTGTGCGATTCATCGATGACGATCAGGTCGAAATTGCCCCAGTTGAGCGTTGCCAGGTCAATGCCATCTACGCGGCCGCTGTCACGGGACAGGTCCGTGTGCGAGAGCACGGTGTAGGCGAATCGATCCTTGAGGAAGGGGTTGAGTTCGCTGTTGTTCTGAGCGAGATACACAGTCCAGTTGTCGCGCAGCTTCTTGGGACACAGCACCAGAACGCGGTGATTGCGCAGTTCGTGGTACTTGATGACGGCCAGTGCCGAATAGGTTTTGCCCAGGCCCACACTGTCGGCCAGGATGCAGCCATTGTGCTGGTTGATCTTGTGGATGGCACCTTTAGCGCCGTCTTTCTGGAAGTCGAACAGCGCTTTCCAGATGTCGGTGTCGATGATGGCAGTCTGGTCAAACAGCGCGGCGTCGGCTTCCTGCCCGGACAGGAAACGTTCGAATACGTGGTAGAGCGTCTTGAAATAGACGAACTCCGGCGCGTGATCGACGTAAAGCTGCTCAAGGTAGCCAAGTACATCCGCCTTGACGTCGGCCACCAAGGCATCATCACTCCATATCGCATCGAACCATTGTTTAAGGTCTGCGCGGTCACGGTCGCCATCAACAATGAGGTTCAGTTCGATGTTGGGCATATCGGACAGGCCCAGCCCACGCCGGGTGAAGTTGGAACTGCCCAGCAGGGCATGTTCACGCCGGCCATCGTCAATGTGATAGAGCTTGCCGTGCAGGAGGTTGGCCTGGCGGACAGAGCGGATATCCACCTTGTCGCGCAGCCACGCGGCGCAACGACGGGCGATTTCCTTCTGCTGCAAACGATTGGCCAATTCTAGACCTTCGTCTTCGATCTTGAAGGCTTTTTTGTCGGTTTTGTCCGGGTCTAGCGAGGCGATGAAGCGAGGCTCGCCAAACAGGAAGTTCAGATGGTCGATCTGGTCGAGCTGTTTGGACAGGGCGTCGTAGGCATAGATGGTGAAGTAGGCCGACACCACGGAGAGGCGGCTATCTACAGCCATCTTTTCGGCCAGATATTCGGCGACCTTGCCACGGGAGTGATTGTCGCGGATGCCGGAATTAGGTTTGCTTTTATCGACCATCTTCATTCCACCCACGTTGCCGCATTGTCCACGCCCATGTGGCGGCCCTTCTCGATCTTGCCATTGGCGATGTGTTGCAAGCGGCCATCGTGGATGGCCCATTGCAGGAGTTCAGTTGCTTCCATGATGGCGTCACCCCCCTAGCTAGTTGATTTTCTGTAGCGATGGCGCGCGGCATAACGTCGGCTTCATTCCCAAAGGAGATACTCTAGCCGACCGATGCGCCGGCAGCGGGTATTACCGGCGCGCGCGCGCCCTCACCCCGCATAGCGCAGCGCATCGCGCAGCAGCGCAAACGCTGGCGAGCTCTGCCTTCGGCTTGGGTAGTACAGGTGGTAGCCGGCGAACGGTTCGCACCAGTC
>APMI01026901.1_pt1 | contig 10288 bp, 8 predicted proteins | sample 667938 | NCBI WGS metagenome assembly APMI01 (sample SAMN01084076, study PRJNA167559) | wastewater metagenome | biome: Wastewater | place: Denmark: Ejby Moelle, Odense | collected 2011-11-28
GGCTCCGACAGCAGCGGCCCGGGTATCGGCTATATGGTGGCCAGCTTGGTCAGTCAGGTGGTTTTTGGCGTGCTGGCCAGCATTATCGTGGCCTGGTTTTCGCGCCAACGCGAGTTTCGCGCTGACGCTGGCGCCGCGCAACTGATGCGCTCGCCGGTGCCGATGCAGAACGCGCTGCGTCGCCTGGGTAGCCTGCATACCGAGCCGCTGCCGCAGAGTATGGCCGCTTCCGGTATTGCCGGGGGCGCGGGCTTGATGGCGCTGTTCGCGACGCACCCGCCGCTGGAAGAGCGAATTGCTGCACTGAACCATTCCTGACCGCAAGCTGACACGGATGGTATGGGCCTTGCTAGAATGCTGTCTATGATGCATTGCACAAAACTAATCGTCGCGATCAGCGGGCTGAGTGCCACATTGGCTTTCGCGCAAGCCGCCTACGATCTGCCCAGGCTGGAATCGCTCGCTCTGGAATCCAGCCGGGCCGTTCTGGCAGCGCGCGACCAGGTAACGGCGGCGCGCTATGCGGTCGATAGCGCCGGCGCCTTTCCCAATCCGGAGCTGGAATACCTGGGTGGTTCGACGCGCGCCAGAACGCCGGCCGGAAATGCCGGTGATGCCCGGACCGTGACGCTGACCCAGCCGCTCGACATGCCTTGGCGGCGGTCGGCACGGATTGGTGCCGCCGAAGCAGGATTAGAGGCAACGACCGCCAGCGCAAGGGGTTTCGAGGCCGATCTGCTGGCGCGCCTGCGGGGCCGTTATTTTGAGCTGCTGCGCCGCGAGGCAGAATTACGTAATGCCCGGGAAGACATGGCGGCTATGGAGAGTGTGCGCTCACGCATCGCGTTGCGCGTCGAGACCGGAGATGCTGCGCGATTCGAATTGATCAAGGCCGATGCCGAGGCACTGAATGCGCAGAAGGTCGCTCAGGCGGCCGGTTACCGTGTCGAGCAGGCGCGCTCACTGTTGCGGCAGGCTGTCGGCGGTGCATTGCCAATGGAATTCGCCATCAACGGCCGACTCGGCGATGTGCCCGCCTTGCCGCCACTCGATGGCTTGCGCAAGCAGTTGGCGGAAATCAGCCCCGAATTGGCGCGTGCGCGCGCCGAAACGGTGCGCGCTGAGCGCCAGTTGGAACTCGAGCGCGCCCAGCGCTGGCCGAATCTGGCGCTCAAGGCAGCCATGAACGAAGACCCGGACATTCGTGCGTCGCAGATCGGGGTGGTGATGACCATTCCGCTCTGGGATCGCCGCAGCGGTCCGGTTGGCGAGGCGGCCGCTCAACTGTCGCGGGCGCGCAACGAACTTGCGGCGCAGGAATTCTCACTGGCCCAGGCCCTGGAAGTTGCCTTCCAGCAATACGAAATCGCGCAGACGCAGGTGACGGCGCTCGAATCGGGCATCGTGCGGCAGGCGGAAGCGGCGTTGAAAGTGGCAGAGGCGGCTTATCGCCATGGCGAACGCGGTTTTCTCGAAGTGCTCGACGCCCAGCGCGTCTTTCGTGCAGCGCGCGCCGAACTGATCTCGGCACGCTACGAACTGGCCAGCGCCTGGGTGGAAATCGAAAGACTGCGGGCGATTCCCGGAGGAAAGACTGAATGAAAAACGCCCTCTTTTTGCTGTTGACCGCAGCACTCCTGTTGGGGTGCAACAAGGAGGACAAAAAAGCCGAGGCTGCGCATGCCAGCGATCCGGCACTGGTTGCGCCGGGGCCCGAACTTCTGGCCCAGCTCCAGTTGGCGGATGTCAGCATTCGTCCCGTGGCGGAAACCCTGCGTGTGGCCGGGCGCATCGATTTCGACGAGCAGCGTCTGGCGCGCATCGGTGCCACCGTGACCGGGCGCGTGACGCAGATCGACGCGTTGCTAGGCCAGGAGGTGAAGAAGGGCGAGGTGCTGGCGCGCCTGAACAGCAGCGAGCTCTCAAGCCAGCAACTGGCCTACCTCAAAGCGCGCTCGCAGCTGGAGCTCAACCGGCGCAATGCCGAGCGCGCCCAGGCGCTGTACGACGCCGACGTCATCGCCGCCGCCGAGGTTCAGCGCCGTGCCAGCGAATACCAGATATCGGTTGCCGAAACCCGCGCCGCTGCTGATCAGTTGCATATTCTTGGCGTCAGTCCGGCGGCTGTCGAGCGTCTGGGCAAGGATGGTGCGGTCGATTCGGTGACGCCGGTGGTGGCGACGCTGGCCGGTGTGGTGGTGGAGCGCAAGCTGGCGCAAGGGCAGGTCGTCCAGCCGGCGGACACGCTGTTCGTCGTCGCCGACTTGTCGCGCTTGTGGGCGGTAGCACAGGTGCCCGAGCAGCAGGTCAGCCAGGTCAAGGTCGGGCAATCGGTCAGTATCGAGGTGCCGGCGTTGGGTAACGAAAGACTGGTTGGAAAACTGATTTTTGTCGGCCAGACGATCAACCCTGAAACCCGGACGGTGCTGGTGCGCACGGAACTGGATAACCGTGACGGCCGCCTGAAACCGGCGATGCTGGCGACGATGCTGATCGAGGCCAAGCCAGTCGAGCGCATGGTAGTGCCGTCCAGTGCAGTGGTGCGCGAGAACGATGAGGATCATGTGTTCGTGGCCGAGGGCGATGGTGTGTTTCGCTTGCTGAAAGTCAAGCTCGGCCCCGAGCTGGCCGGTATGCGCGTTGTACTGTCCGGGCTCAAGGGAAACGAAAAACTGGTGGTCGGCGGCGCCTTTCACCTGAACAACGAACGTAACCGCAAGGCAATGGAGGGGGCGTGATCGAATCCCTCGTTCGTGAAGCGCTCAAGCAGCGCCTCGTCGTCGCGGTCATTGCCGCCGTCCTTTTCTTTTTCGGGCTGGATGCGGCACGCAAGTTGTCGGTCGACGCCTTTCCAGACGTTACCAACGTCCAAGTGCAAATCGCCACCGAAGCACCGGGCCGTTCGCCGGAGGAGGTCGAGCGTTTTGCCACCGTGCCGCTGGAAGTGGCGATGACGGGCCTGCCCGGCCTGGAGGAAATGCGCTCGCTGAACAAGCCGGGACTGTCACTGATCACCCTGGTCTTCAACGACAAGACCAATGTCTATTTCGCCCGTCAGCTGGTCATGGAGCGGCTGCTCGAAGTCGGTTCGCGGTTGCCGCAGGGCATCACGCCGGTGCTCGGCCCGGTGTCGACCGGCCTTGGCGAGGTGTATCAATACACCTTGGAGCGCCCGGATGACGGTGACCGGACACTGACCGAAGATGAGCTGATGCAGCGCCGGGTCGCCCAGGATTGGGTGGTGCGCCCCTTGCTGCGCTCCATTCCTGGCGTGGCCGAAATCAACTCCCAGGGTGGCTTTGCCAAGCAATACCAGGTGTTGGTCAATCCGGACAAGCTGCGCCATTTCGGGCTTTCGATCGCCGACGTCTACCTGGCGGTGGGGCGTAACAACGCCAATGCCGGTGGCGGCGTGCTGCCGCAATACGCCGAGCAATACCTGATCCGCGGCGTCGGTTTGATCAAGGATCTCGATGACATGCGCGCCATCGTGCTGCGCGAGAAGGATGGTGTGCCGGTGCGCGTCGGCGATGTGGCCGAGGTGAAGATAGGCCATGACGTGCGGCAGGGTGCCGTGGTCAAGAACGGTGTGACGGAGGCGGTTGGCGGCGTCGTCATGATGATCGCCGGTGGCAATGCCAAGGAGGTGGTCGGGCGCATCAAGGCGCGGGTTGACGAGATCAACGGCAAGGGCATGCTGCCGGACGGCCTGAAGATCGTGCCGTACTACGACCGCTCGGAATTGGTCGATGCGGCGTTGTGGACCGTGACCAAGGTGCTGCTGGAGGGCGTCGTCCTGGTCGTCATCGTGCTTTTCCTGTTCCTTGGCGATGTGCGCTCGTCCTTGATCGTCGTCGCGACGCTGGTGCTGACGCCCTTGCTGACCTTCATCGCGATGAACAAGTTTGGCATCTCGGCCAACCTGATGTCGCTCGGCGGGCTGGCCATCGCCATCGGCCTGATGGTCGACGGCTCGGTGGTCGTTGTCGAGAATGCCTTCCTGCAACTCGGGCGTCAGGCCAACAAGGGCGAAAGCCCGCTGCGCGTGATTCTGCATGCGGTGGTCGAGGTGGCGACGCCGGTGATCTTCGGGGTCGGCATCATCATCCTCGTGTTCCTGCCGCTGATGACGCTGCAAGGCATGGAAGGCAAGATGTTCGCGCCGCTCGCCTATACCATCGCCATCGCACTGGGCATTTCGCTGATCCTGTCGATGACACTGACGCCGGTGATGTCGACCTACCTGCTGAAACCGCCGGCGCATGACGGCGACCACGATACGAAAATCATTCGGGTAATGAAGCAACGTTACCTGATGATGCTGCACTGGGCGCTGGCGAACGAGAAGATGACGGTGGCGGCGGCAATTGGCGTCTTCGTGCTGAGCATCGGCATGTTGCCTTTCCTCGGCACCGCCTTCATTCCTGAAATGAAGGAAGGTTCGGTGGTGCCCGGCATCAACCGGGTGCCGAACATCTCGCTCGATGAGTCGATCAAGATGGAAATGGATGCGATGCGCATGGTGATGGAGGTGCCCGGGGTGAAGTCCGCGGTTTCCGGCGTTGGGCGTGGCGAGTCGCCGGCCGACCCGCAGGGGCCGAACGAATCGACCCCCATCGTCAGCCTGAAACCGCGCAGCGAATGGCCGAGCGGCTGGACGCAGGATGACATCCAGGACGCGATGCGCGAAAAGCTGAAGGCGTTGCCGGGCGTGCAGATCGTCATGGCGCAGCCGATTTCCGACCGCGTCGATGAAATGGTCACCGGCGTGCGTTCAGACATTGCGGTCAAGGTGTTCGGCGACGACCTCGATCAACTGCGCAAGATCGCCGGCCAGATCGGCAAGGTCGCCCAGACGCTGCAAGGCGCTCAGGATCTGCGCATCGAGCGGATCAGCGGGCAGCAGTACCTCTCGGTCGAGATCGACCGTCAGGCCATCGCACGGCTCGGACTCAACGTTTCCGATGTCAACGACGTCCTGGAAACCGCCATCGGCGGCAAGGTTGCGACCGAGATATTCGAGGGCGAGCGGCGCTTCCCGGGGGCCGTTCGTCTGCCGGAAAGTTTCCGGAACAATGTCGAAGCCATTTCGAGCGTGATGATCACTTCGCCGAACGGTGCGCAGGTGCGTCTGGCCGACGTTGCGAATATTCGGGTGATGGACGGCCCGGCGCAGATATCGAGAGAACTCGGCAAGCGCCGCATCGTCGTCGGCGTCAACGTCAAGGATCGCGACCTCGGTAGCTTCGTCGCCGAGTTGCAGCAGAAGGTCGAACAGCAGATCAAGCTGCCGGAAGGGTATTACCTGGAGTGGGGCGGTCAGTTCCAGAACATGGAGCGGGCGCTTGGCCACCTGACGGTGATCATTCCGATCACCATCGCCGCGATCTTCTTCCTGCTTTTCCTGCTCTTCAATTCGCTGCGCTTCGCGACCCTGATCATCACCGTACTGCCCTTCGCCTCGATCGGCGGCATCATCGGCCTGTTCGTCACGCGCGAATATCTGTCGGTGCCGGCTTCGGTGGGCTTCATCGCGCTATGGGGTATCGCGGTACTCAACGGCGTCGTGCTGGTGTCGTACATTCGCGGCTTGCGCGAAGATGGACGCAGCGTGCGCGAGGCGGTGGTCGAAGGCGCGACGCTGCGCTTCCGGCCGGTGATGATGACGGCGACGGTGGCCATGCTCGGCCTGATTCCTTTCCTGTTCTCGAGCGGGCCGGGTTCCGAGGTGCAGCGGCCGCTGGCGATCGTGGTCATTGGCGGTCTCATCACCTGTACCTTGCTGACGTTGCTGGTCTTGCCCACCATCTATCGCTGGTTTGACGAGGAGGAAGTCGAGGCATGAAGGAAATCAAGGCGATTATTCGTCCCAACAAGCTGTCGGCCCTGCGCGATGCGCTGGTGGCGCTACCCGGTTTTCCGGGCATGACGGTCAGCAAGGTGGAGGGGTGCAGCGCACCTTCGCGGCATGTCGCGCGCCAGCGGATCAAGGATGAACTGACCGACTATTCGCCCAAGATCCGAATCGAGATCGTTGCGCCCGATGACGTGGCCGAGGCCATCTTTCAGCGCATCACCGAGGTCGCCCAGACCGGCCATTACGGCGACGGGCTGGTCTGGATCACCGAGGTCGAAAAGGCCGCATTCGTATTCAAGACCATGCCTGGTCCGGTCTGACGGGGTATTTTAGCGACAGTAATTACCCGCCTGTGGCGGATTTCACGGTTCGATCCGGCGGGCCGGCCTAACATCGCCGACATTGCATTGATGCCATGTTTCAGCGACTCGCCAGCCCCTACCGATGGAATCGTCACTTACCTCCAGCGCGTGCCTCGTCCTGGCGACGCCCGCCCAACTTCAGGAAGGTGTCGCCTGCCTGTCGCGCGGCGGTTATTTTAGGGAGGCATCGCTGGAGATGGCGCTGAGCATCCTGACTGAATCGGCGGCGCGCATGTCGGGTGTAGAGCGGGTCAGCATCTGGGCGCTGACCGACGATCAAAGCGAATTGTGCTGCCTGGAATTGTTCGAACTTTCGACGCAACGGCACGCGGGCGGCGAATGCATCACGGCAAGCCATTACCCGGCTTATTTCCATGCGCTGCGCAGCGAATCGTGCATCGTCGCCGACGATGCCACCAGGCATCCGGCGACGGCTGAGTTCGTCGGCAATTATCTGGCCCGCCATCGCATTTCGGCTGTACTCGATACACCGATCCACATCCGCGGCGAGTTTCAGGGTGTACTCTCGCTGGAGCAGGTCGCTACCCGTGAGTCGTGGAATCCGGCACACCGCCTGTTCGCCCACGCGGTTGCCAATCTGGTGACGCTGGCCCTTGTCGAATTCGAGGCCGAGCAGGCCAGAAGCCAGGCGGAAACTGCGGCACAGCACCTGCGGACGCTGGTCAACGGCGCCGGGGGTCAGCCGTTGCCGACAACGGCTTAGGCGCCCGCTAGTCGGAATATCCAGCGGTGGGGCGCGAAATTTGGCCGTTTTCGGGCGTCGACCGCAACCGGCGCGCCCGTGTTGCCGATCAACCGGCGGCGAGCTTCGCGAAGGCCGAAACGACTTCCGGCGGCGCCTGCACCAGTTCGATCAGCACGCCTTCGCCGCCAATCGGCGATTCCTCGTTGCCCTTCGGGTGCAGGAAGGTGATGTCGAACCCGGCGGCGCCCTTGCGAATGCCGCCCGGCGCGAAGCGCACGCCGTTGGCGCTCAGCCATTCGACCGCCTTGGGCAAATCGTCGATCCACAGCCCGATGTGGTTGAGCGGCGTCGTGTGTACGGCCGGCTTCTTTTCCGGATCGAGCGGCTGCATCAGGTCGACCTCGACCTTGAATGGGCCGCTGCCCATGGCGCAAATGTCTTCGTCGACGTTTTCGCGCTCGGAAACGAAAGTGCTGGTGACTTCGAGCCCGAACATGTCGACCCACAATGTACGGAGTTTTTCCTTGGACGGGCCGCCGATGGCGATTTGCTGGATGCCGAGAACCTTGAACGGACGTGTCATGAGTCGATTCCTGTCGAGTGGTGGATAACGTAATCCATAATTATAGAGATTTCCTGCGGTATGCCAGCACCAGCATCGCGACGCCGATCAGGATCATCGGCAGCGACAGCCATTGCCCCATGCTGATCGTGTACGACTGCCCGAAGATGCCGTGGTCCGGTTCGCGAAAGAATTCCGTGACGAAGCGGAAGGCACCGTAGCCGATCAGGAAAACGCCGGACACCGCTGCGCGTGGTCGCGGTCGACTGCTGAAAAGCCACAAAATCGCGAACAGCGCGATGCCTTCCAGTCCGACATGGTAGAGCTGCGACGGGTGGCGTGGCTGCATGTCGCCGGATTGCGGAAACATCATCGCCCACGGCAACGAGGGGTCGGCGACGCGGCCCCACAGCTCGCCGTTGATGAAGTTGCCGATGCGTCCGGCGGCCAGCCCGAGCGGCACCAGCGGGGCGATGAAGTCGGTGATGTCGAACCAGGCGACGCGGTGCTTGCGCGACCACAGTCCCATCGCTGTCAGCACGCCGAGAAAACCGCCATGGAAGCTCATGCCGCCCTTCCAGACGGCAAGGATTTCCAGCGGATTGGCCAGGTAGTAGCCCGGCTCGTAGAACAGCACCTGGCCCAGCCGGCCGCCAATGATCACGCCGAGCATGCCGTAGAACAGCAGGTCGTCGAGTTGCTCGACCGTCATCAGTCCGGGGCGGCTGCGAATGCGGTAGCGGCCGAGCAAAATAAACTGAACGAAAGCGACCAGATACATCAAACCGTACCAGCGCACCGAGAGCGGGCCGATCGAAAAGGCGACGGGGTCGAACTGGGGGTGGAGAAGCATTGCAGGGTAAGAGTGGGCTAGAATTGGCCGATTATAGTTCGCGCCACGTGACAGTGCCGTGGCGTTCAGTTCGTGATGGAGAGAGTCATGCCGCAATACCGTTCCCATACATCCACCCACGGCCGCAACATGGCCGGCGCCCGCGCCCTGTGGCGCGCCACAGGCATGAAGGATGGCGACTTCGGCAAGCCGATCATCGCCGTCGTCAATTCCTTCACACAGTTCGTGCCGGGCCATGTGCATCTCAAGGATCTCGGCCAGATGGTCGCCCGCGAGATCGAGGCGGCCGGCGGGATCGCCAAGGAATTCAACACCATCGCCATCGACGATGGCATCGCCATGGGCCACGGCGGCATGCTCTATTCGCTGCCCAGCCGCGACTTGATCGCCGATTCGGTCGAATACATGGTCAACGCCCATTGCGCCGACGCCATGGTCTGCATCTCGAACTGTGACAAGATCACCCCGGGCATGCTGATGGCCGCCATGCGCCTCAACATCCCCGTCGTCTTCGTTTCCGGTGGGCCGATGGAGGCCGGCAAGGTCAAACTGAAGGATCAGGTCATCCACCTCGACCTCGTCGATGCCATGGTCAAAGCGGCTGACAGTTCGGTTTCCGAAGCCGACCTGGCCGAGATCGAGCGTTCGGCCTGTCCGACCTGCGGTTCGTGTTCCGGCATGTTCACCGCCAACTCGATGAACTGCCTGACCGAGGCGCTCGGCCTTTCGTTGCCCGGCAACGGTACCGTCGTCGCCACCCATGCCGATCGCAAGGAGCTCTTCCTGCGCGCCGGCCGCCTGGCCGTAGACCTGTGTCGCCGCTACTACGAACAGGACGACGCTTCGATCCTGCCGCGTTCCATCGCCACCTTCGAGGCGTTCGAGAATGCCATGACTCTCGATGTCGCGATGGGCGGCTCGACCAACACCGTGCTGCACATCCTGGCTGCGGCCCAGGAAGCCGGCGTCGATTTCAAGATGGCCGACATCGACCGCATTTCGCGCCAGGTGCCCTGCCTGTGCAAGGTGGCGCCGATGACCGACAAGTACCACATCGAGGATGTCCACCGTGCCGGCGGCATCACCGGTATTCTCGGCGAACTCGACCGTGCCGGCCTGCTGCATCGCAATGTGCCGACCGTGCATGCCAAAACCCTAGGCGATGCCATCGACCAGTGGGATGTCGTACGTACGCAGGATGTGGCGGTGCATGAGTTCTTCAAGGCGGCGCCGGGCGGAGTGCCAACCCAGGTTGCCTTCTCCCAGAGCCGACGCTACAGCGAGGTTGACCTTGATCGCAGCAAGGGCTGTATCCGCAACCGGGCCGATGCCTATTCGCAGGAGGGCGGGCTGGCGGTGCTGCACGGCAACATCGCGCTCGACGGCTGCATTGTCAAAACCGCCGGTGTCGATGAATCGATCTGGAAATTCACCGGTCGTGCCCGCGTCTTCGAAAGCCAGGATGCTGCGGTCGACGGCATTTTAGGGGGCAAAATCGTGGCCGGCGACGTCGTCGTCATCCGCTATGAAGGCCCCAAGGGCGGCCCCGGCATGCAGGAGATGCTCTATCCGACCTCGTATCTCAAGTCGATGGGCCTCGGCAAGGCCTGCGCGCTCCTCACCGATGGTCGTTTCTCCGGCGGCACCTCGGGCCTGTCGATCGGTCACGCCTCGCCGGAAGCCGCCGACGGTGGTGCCATCGGTCTGGTGGAAGAGGGCGACACGATAGAAATCGACATCCCGAACCGCCGCATCCACCTGGCTGTGTCCGATGACGAACTGGCGCGTCGCCGGGCCGCGATGACGGCGCGGGGCGACAAGGCATGGCAACCGGAGCAGCGTGAACGCTTTGTTTCCGCGGCCCTGCAGGCCTATGCCCTGATGGCAACCTCGGCCGACAAGGGCGCCGTCCGCGACGTCAGCCAGATTCAGCGGCGCAAGTGAGCCT
>APMI01018755.1_pt1 | contig 10287 bp, 11 predicted proteins | sample 667938 | NCBI WGS metagenome assembly APMI01 (sample SAMN01084076, study PRJNA167559) | wastewater metagenome | biome: Wastewater | place: Denmark: Ejby Moelle, Odense | collected 2011-11-28
GTTCACCTCTGCTTTCCTTTGAAAATTTAAGCAACCTTTCTATTGAAATCAAAGTAAAGGCAGGAAAGGGTACTTTTAAGGGTATCGCGCGGGGGGCATAATGTGCCGCCTGAGGTGATAAAGCGGCGCTATAACAAGGGAATAAAAAATTTACTAACTTTGTTTCTCCCGATCTGCGATGACTGGATCATTGCGGACAACTCTTCGGCCAATACTGTATTGGTAGCTGATGGGAGTGTGACAGGTGAAACAACCATACTGGACCACGAAATTTGGGGGAAAATACAAGCTTATGGCACTTGATGCAAAACATGTGGCGCTACGCGAAACAATAATGGCCGGTATTCAAAAGGGTATCGACAAGGTTATTGAAGAAAGCATAAAAAACAACACGCCAATAGCAGTAAGCGATGGCAAGGGCGGCGTTCAGCTTATTTACCCCAAAAAGAAACAATAATTGACATTAAAATAAGCGGCTCCAACAGGAGCCATTATTATTTTAAGTCAGGCCGAACAAATCAGGCTTCAGGAGCGGTTTGGCTGCCTGCAAAGCTTTGATCCAATGCCTCGAGCGTTTTATGGATATGTTGTTTTACCACCTTGTTCTGGCAAATATCCAGTTCCGCCATCAGGAAGGTTTTAAGATCGGTGGGGTGTTGCATTTTCCTGCGGGCCTTCCTTTTCCTTAGGTATTCAGCGTTTCTAAATTTCATAGTTAAATATACGGAATTTTCAGTCTCATTCGTTAGCTGCAAGAAGAAAGTATCTTGAAATATCTCAAAAAGAAAAAGGGTGCTGTACAGCACCCTTTTCAACAATATTTTATAGCATTTCTATGCTGCTTTTTCTACGGGCTTTTTCATGATGGCATATATCTCGAGGCCAAACCCTAATAGTGCTACAATAGGCGCTAGGGTAATACGGCGGAAACTATATATCTCATCGAAATTGAACTTGTGCGGATCGGGGCTTTTGCCGCCGCTCATAAGCATAAAACCGATTATGATCAGTATCACACCTGCAATCATGAAGGTATAGTTGCTACGGTCGAAAAGAAAATCCTGGTTGCCTAATGGCTGATCCTGCTTTACTACGCGTGTAGCCCTTGCAGTGCTGCTGCTTTGTACAGGTTGAGGTTTGGTTGCTGTTGCCATATTAGTAAAGATTGTAAGTAAAGTTAATTATTTTATGTTTAATAAAGATCGTCAACGTGCATTTTTAGATATTTTACAACAGAACGGTGCGTACTTACTACAGATATAAGTATACCCATTACTATCATCATTATCATCAGGAAGACCAACATCCCCGTATCGTTCAATACGCTAATGGCAGGTATTTGCTTCTGTGCAAAAGATATTACCATCCACAAGCCCAGCACTGAAATGATGCCACTAATAAGGCCATTGATAATAGCCCTCCTGTCGAAAGGACGGGAGATGAACCAACGGGTAGCACCCACCATCTGCATTGTCTTGATAAGAAAGCGGTTGCTGAACATTGCAAGGCGTACTGTATTGTCTATAAGTACAACAACCACAATAAAGAGTATAAGCGAAATGGCACCTAATACGATACCGATCTTGCGGAAGTTACTGTTCATTTGCTCCACCACTATCTTAGGGTAGGTAACGTCGCGTACGATATTACTTTGCATAATGAACTGTTTTATTTTTTCCAGGCTGTCTTTATTTACATAACCTGCGTGCAGCTTAAGCGCAATTGATGTGAACAAGGGATTGTAACCCAGGAAGTCAACAATATTCTGTCCTTCAAGTTCGCTTTGCATTTTTATTGCTTCTTCCTTGGTAATGATCTTTGATTCGCGCACAAAGGGTTGCTTATCCAGGATGGCTTTCATTTTCTGTACATTCTCATCCTTGGTATTATCATGAAAGTCAACTGCCACTTCCACATCCTCCTTGAATGCCCGCGTGAGCGAGCGGCCATTGAGCACAAGCCATCCCAGGGTACCCAAAAGAAAGAGTACAAGGGAAACGCCTATGATGGCATTCATGTAGGAGGGTTTTGCTTTTTTTCCGGTTGCCATTAATTACATGCTTATCAGTCAAAAATAGAAAAAACAACGGGGATTTAAGTTTCTTATTTGATATTAGTATATATTTTAACAAATGAAGTTGGGGAAATAGTGAGCAACTAGTCTATATACACAATAAAAACTCTTTTATGCGTTAATTATAGCGCGGTGTGAACAATTGTGTATTTTTAACCGGTCAATCATACCATTACATGCAGGATCTAAAGTCTTTTTTCGATTCACAACATTTTATAGAAAGTAAAGCGGCCGGAAACTATGAGCCGCTGCAGTGGGGTGCCAATGTTATGTGCCTTACCGAACGCAATTTCGACTGGGACGAGGCGGATATCGTGCTGGTGGGATGCGGCGAATGGCGCGGCCGTGACAGGGATGCCAAATACAGCAATGAAGGACCTGATACCATAAGGGAGGAACTATACAAATTATATCATTGGCACGCCGCAGTGCGGATAGCCGATGCAGGCAATATACGTTGCGGCGCGAGCATAGATGATACCCGTGCTGCACTGCGCACAGTATTGCACGAACTGCACCTGGCAGGCAAAATAGTGATAGTACTGGGTGGCTCACAAGACCTAACCCTGCAACAATACGAAGCATTCAAAAAATCGGAGCAAATGATCAATGCTTCTGTGGCCGATATGCTTATAGACCTGGATGAAGCGGAAGAGGTAACTGAGCACAGTTACCTGATGAATATGCTCACTACCCAGCCCAACTTTATAGGCCACTACAGCCATATAGGTTTCCAAAGCTATTACGCACACCCGCGTATGCTGGAAACACTGGACAAACTGCGTTTTGACTTCTACAGGCTAGGTAAAGTGAGGGAGCATATGGAAGATATGGAACCGGTACTACGAACCAGCAACCTGTTTAGTTTTGATATATCGGCTATCCGCTACAGCGATGCCCCTGTAAATATCAATGGTTCGCCTAATGGGTTTACCGGTGACGAGGCTTGCATGTTAATACGCTATGCCGGTATGAGCACAACGCTGACTTCGCTGGGTATTTACGGTTATGATGCAGCGGATGATACACACCATATGACCGCACGCCTTATATCGCAAATGATATGGTACTTTACTGACGGCTACCTGGTACGTAAAAGCGAGGCAAAACTGGAAGAAGGTGATGAGTTCATCGTATTCCATGTGACGTTTACGGACAATGACACGCTGTTCCTGAAAAGTAAGCGCACCAACAGGTGGTGGATGAAACTCCCCAACCAGTCTTTTGTTCCCTGTGCCTATAGTGACTATATAACCGCCAGTAATGACGAGATACCGGAACGCTGGCTGCGCGAGCAGGAAAGGCTTTTGTAGCAGTAAGCTGTTTTCGCAGAAATAGTATTTAATAACGTAATTTTGCAGCAAACCATCCTTCGGGATGGTTTTTGTATAGGAATAGTACAGTGATAGAAAACAAACAGATAATACAGGGCGAAGAACGCGCCATATTGGTAGGCCTGGTGCACAACCAGCAGACCGAGACGCAGGTGCGCGAATATCTCGCGGAATTGGCTTTCCTTGCGGAGACTGCGGGAGCTATGGCCGAAAAAATATTTATTCAAAAGCTACCGAAACCCGATAGCCGCACTTTTGTGGGCAAGGGAAAGCTGGAAGAGATCAGGCAGTATGTAGTATCAAAAGGTATAAACCTGGTGATATTTGACGATGAGCTCACAGGCTCACAGATAGGTAATATAAGTGAGGCCCTCGGTGTGAAGACTATAGACCGCAGTGACCTGATACTTGATATTTTTGCGCGTCGCGCCAAAACAGCGCAGGCCAAAGTGCAGGTGGAACTGGCCCAATACCAATATATACTGCCGCGCCTGAAAGGTATGTGGAAACACCTGGAAAGGCAGGGAGGTGGTATAGGCTCACGAGGCCCGGGTGAAACGGAAATAGAAACGGATCGCCGTATCGTTAAGGACAAGATATCGCTGCTGCGTAAAAGGCTGCAGGAGATAGACAAGCAAGCTGTAACACAACGCAAAGACAGGGGCACTTATATACGCGTGGCACTGGTGGGCTATACCAACGTAGGCAAGAGTACTATTATGACCATACTGAGCAAATCAGAAGTATTTGCCGAAAACAAATTATTCGCAACGCTGGATACTACGACACGAAAGGTTGTGTATGAACAAACGCCCTTCCTGCTTAGCGATACGGTTGGTTTCATCAGGAAACTGCCCCACCACCTGGTGGAGAGTTTTAAAAGCACACTGGATGAAGTGCGTGAAGCTGATTGCCTGTTGCATGTAGTAGATATATCACATCCCGCATATGAAGACCAGATGGGTGTGGTAAATAAAACACTGCAGGAGATAAAAGCCTTTGATAAACCGATACTTACCATCTTCAATAAGATGGACCTGTATGAGCAGAACACCTTCGACCCATGGCTGGATGATGAAGTGAAGCAAGACCTGCTGTCGCAACTGAAAAGACGCTGGGAGCACGAAACAAATAACTCCTGTGTTTTTATATCCGCCATAGAGCGCCGCAACATTGATGAATTGCGCGATACCATTCTGAAGAAAGTAAAGGAGCTCTACCAGATACGCTACCCCTACCTCACACAATTTTACTGATCTCAAGCAAAAACGAGGCGTGTTTTGTAAATGAAATGTTATTGACTGAGATTCAGTTAATTATCTTTTTATTAATACATGCGGATTTTCAACACTTTCAGAAATATGTGCAAAAATGATATTGCATTTTTGGAAAAAATTGGTTTAATTTTCTAAAAAGGATTTACACCCTTATTAAAAATGAAACCCAATGAAGCAGCAGACACGTGAGTTATTGGTCACGACGAAGGTTGCCCAGCACTGGCAGGACGACTTTGAACAAAAAATAGATGAGCTGATGTCTATCGTAAGCAAGGTAGATACGGAGCAGCAAGTACTGCGCTCATCTGAAATGCTGGATGTGTACCATAACACCACACGGCATTCAAAAAAAACAGGAAGGAAGAAGAAGACGGTGATCAGCGACCGGCCATTTGAATTCCTGGTATTTCGTAACTAGTTTATTCTACAGGCCTATTGAGGAAGTTGACAAAAGGACTCATTACTGTAAAAATATCTGCACACTTTGCCACAAAGGTCTTAGCTGTAACATCTTTATCCGTTACTTTAGTACCCACCGTATAACTTTTCATTTTTAAATATTCTATTGCAGGGTTATCTGCTGTGTATCCCTGGGGTACTGTTTTCAATTGCTCCCCTTCTATTTTATTAAACAGCTTTTTGAATTTAGCATTGCCAATTATTTTTTTGAACTCGGGCAAATTGTAATCTATTTCCTGCCTTACACCCTTCAGCAATGGCCCTTCCGGCATCCACAGGCCGCCGCCTACGAAGCTTTTGCCCGGCTCTATGTGTATGTAAAAGCCTGCACCGGGGTATTTACGTCCTCCTTTGCTGAAAAACGCACCGAAATGTGCCTTATATGGTGTCTTGTCCTTCCCGAAACGCACATCGCGAAATATCCGAAAAATACAATCCTTTGCTTTTTGTTCCCGAAAAGCGGGATCTAATGCGGCCGCTTTTTCAAGCATTTTGGTTACAAATAACTCAAAATCTTCCTTAGCCGCCAGGTATGCTTCGCGGTTCTTATCAAACCACACTTTATTGTTATTTTTCGAAAGCTTTTCGATGAACTGTAAGGTAGAAGCCTGTAGCATAATGCCGATTGTTAAGATTATCTCAAAAAAGGTATTGCAAAAGCTAATTTAAGCATATAGCCTTAGCTTTAAAATTTTGCAGATCAAAATTAAGGAAACCACTACTTAAAAGACTTAAACGCCCTAGGGGTATTTTTAATACCTTTGCAAGTTCGTAAAGGATAAGAGTAATTAAATATATATTAAGGAGATGGCACAATTGAAGAGCGTGGCAATCCTGGGTTCCACAGGTTCAATAGGGACACAGGCATTGGAAGTAATAGCGGCACACCCCCAACTTTTCGCTGCTGAGGTGCTATGTGCCCACAGTAACGCTGAGCTGCTCATAGCACAGGCAAAACATTTCAAACCAAATGCAGTAGTAGTAACCGACGAGTCAAAATATCCCATAGTAAAGGAGGCCCTAAGCAAGTTGCCTATTAAAGTATTCTGCGGGGCGGATGCACTTGCCGACGTGGTAGCCTGGGACAGCGTGGATATCGTGATAACCGCAATAGTCGGTTTTGCAGGTCTGCACTCTACCATAGCTGCTGTAAAAGCAGGTAAACGTATAGCCCTTGCCAATAAAGAGACCCTGGTGGTAGCTGGTGACATAGTTGCAAAACTTGCCATTGAAACAAAAGCAGAGATAGTGCCGGTGGATAGCGAGCATTCAGCAATATTCCAATGCCTGGCCGGCGAGGACTATAACAAGATCGAGAAGATAATACTTACCGCCTCGGGCGGGCCTTTTTTAGGCAGGAAGCCCAACTACCTGGTGAATGTGAAGGCTTCACATGCCTTGCAACACCCTAACTGGACAATGGGTGCCAAAATAACGATAGATAGCGCCACCCTGATGAATAAGGGCCTGGAAATGATAGAGGCGAAATGGCTTTTTGGGCTTACCAATGAACAAATAGATGTAGTAATACACCCCCAATCAATTATTCACTCTATGGTGGAGTTTACAGACAGCTCTATTAAAGCCCAGATGGGCTTGCCGGATATGAAGCTCCCTATCCAATATGCCCTCGCATACCCGCAAAGACTACAAAATGAGTTTAAACGTATAGATTTCAAGGAATTTTCTAAATTGAGCTTCGAACAGCCTGATTATAAAACTTTCCGTAATCTTGCGCTTGCCAAAGACGCCATGTACCGCGGGGGTAACGCACCCTGTGTACTGAATGCCGCAAACGAAATAGTAGTACATGCGTTTTTGCAAAACAGGGTGAGCTTTATAGAGATGAGTGACGTAATTGAAACAGTAGGTGAGCGCGTGGCTTATATAGAACAGCCCACATTAGAAGATCATGAACAATCAGACAAGGAAGCACGTATAAAGGCTGCCGAACTGGTGAAGAAAAGCCAGTTGTCGCATTAAATTTTTATCCAGCACATGCAATTGAATACAGTTCTGTTAATATCCGGCGGCGCCACACAGGCGCTTCAGTTAATAGCCGCCTTATCCCTGTTGATACTCCTGCACGAATTCGGGCATTTCTTTTTTGCCCGGCTATTCAAAGTACGGGTAGAGAAATTTTACCTCTTTTTCGATTTCCTGTTCCCTTTCTCAGGCCTGCTCAATTTTTCTTTATTTAAAAAGAAAGTAGGCGATACCGAGTACGGCCTGGGCTGGTTTCCATTAGGTGGCTATGTGAAAATAGCCGGTATGGTGGATGAGAGTATGGACAAGGAACAGATGGCACTACCGCCTCAACCATGGGAATACCGCTCCAAAAAAGCCTGGCAGCGCTTGTTCATCATGCTTGGAGGTATTATCATGAACGTGATCGTAGCAATGGTAATATATACTATCATGTTTGCAGGATGGGGCGAGGAGTACCTGCCGACGCAAAATGCTAAATACGGCATTATGGCCGATAGCACAGCTCAAAGCATAGGCCTGCAGAATGGAGACAAAATAGTATCGATAGACGGCAAACCGGTTGCACGCTTTAATAAGATAGTTGGTGAAATAATTTTCAACGAGGCTAAAAGCATGCAGGTAGACCGTAATGGCCAGCCCGTGAACATCACCATTCCTGAGGGCACCATTCGTAAGATCATAAAAAGCAAGCGCAATACCTTCATACAACCCCGGGTACCTATAGTAGTAGAAGAAGTAGTGAAAGCAAGCGAAGCTGAGAAAATGGGACTGAAAGCCAAAGACAGTATTATTAATGTGAATGGCCAGGCGGTTATGTTTTATGATGAGTTTGAAAACATCAAAAAAGCATCAGCAGGCAAGCCGATAGCCCTTACCGTAGTTCGCAATGGTACCGCGGTAGTAGTAAATGGTGTGGTGCCGCAGGAGAAAATGCTTGGCTTTTTACCCTCCGGCCCGGATGCTTTCTTTAAGTACGACAAGATAAAATACAATGTACCGGAAGCAATCGCAAAAGGATTTTCATTCACCTTCGATCAATTTTCCAATTACTGGAAACAGTTTAAAATGATCTTCACTTCTAAGGAGATAAAAGCATCGGAAAGTGTGGGTGGTATTGTAAGTTTTGGCAAGCTATTTTCACCTGTCTTCGATTGGCACGATTTCCTCGGGCTTACTGCATTCGTATCTATCATACTGGCATTCATGAACTTGCTGCCTATCCCGGGGTTGGACGGCGGTTATGTGATATTCCTGATCTATGAAATGGTTACCCGTCGCAAAGTAAGCGAGAAGGTAATGGAACGGGCTACCACCGTAGGATTGGTGCTATTATTGGGCCTGATGCTTTATGCCAACGGACTGGATATATTCAGGCTATTCAAAAAATAAGCTTTCCCATATTATATTGGAAACCGTTTCACATGTTGGAACGGTTTTTTGTTGCAATAAGCCGGTAAGGGTTAATTTCAGTTCCATAAAAATTCTAAGATGATAAAACAAAACATAAAAGTTACGGTTGATGCTGTTGTGTTCTCAGTAATAGACGAGCAACTAAAGGTATTGCTGGTACAACGTAAAAATGAGCCTTTTAAGGATATGTGGTCGTTACCGGGTGGCTTTGTGGAAGATGAAGAGGACCTGGAGGATGCCATGAAAAGGGAGTTAATGGAAGAAACGGGATTAAAGTTGAAGCATGCCGCCCAGCTACACACCTATGGTAAGCCCGGGCGGGACCCGCGTGGGCGCACTGTTACGGTTGCTTATTACGCTTTGCTGGAAGATTACCTCACCCAGGATATTAAAGGCGGTGATGACGCGGCTGATGCCCAATGGTTCAATATCCATCACTTACCTAAACTGGCATTTGACCATGCCGATATCGTCGCCTATGCTATGAAGCAGTTGCCTTCTTAGTAATGGCAGTATTTTTAACAGAATATCAGCCAGTTAATTCGTAAATTGCATCAGTTCTTTGACAGCATACTAACTGACAAAAACCGGGGCCGACTGGTTTTGACAGCATAGGGCAGGGTAAGTGTAAGCATGTCGTGCGTTGTGTAATTAGCACGTAAATCTGAATACCCAAACTTCAAATGGCGAATATTCTTACGCCATGGCTGCTTAATTAAATTAAGTAACCATTTTGGCCGCCGCTGGCTGCTGCCTGTTTCAGCCGCCGCCGCCTAAATCATAACATAACAGGATAGTGACTGTATTGCTGCGCTGCAGTTGCGAAACTTAAGCAGTGTAGGGAAGTAGTAAGTTAGCCCGGTTCTGGCTGCTTCCCGAAATCAAATTCCGGGATAAACATGTAGAAAGCTTATCGGGCATATGTTTGGACGCGGGTTCGAATCCCGCCGGTTCCACAAAAAAGCCGCTTTACAAAAAGCGGCTTTTTTATTGTCAAATTTATTCCTTTTGCGTTCCGGTATAGAACCTCAAAAAATGCAAGTGCGTAAATATACTTGTAGCGATCTTTGTTATTAAATACTTCCGCTCATTTTCCTTTTTAAATACGGCAACCTCGTTTTTAAAAGAAGGGCCCGCATCTGCTACTTCCTGCCTAAACATCTCAAGTGCCTTTTGGTATAATATCTCATCATACCGATTGTAATACTTAAGTTTCTCCATGGTAGCCGGGCTAACCTCCGATGGCTTTATCCTTTGTTTTTCGCCCACATTTTGTTTTACATACCATGGCATACGCCAGTTGAACCGCTTTTTAAGTAAAAGAAGGGACTCATCGAAGTGCTCGGTGATCCCTACCCCACCTTTGTAATAATTAGTAAGGTTGTTCATAGCAATAGCCAAATGTTCTTCGTTCACCTCACCAAATGATATGTCTTTTATGCCACACAGGAAACGTACCTGGCAATTATCCATGTTTAGTACAAAGCCATTTTCCAACAGATCATCCAACGTATACTGTTTCTCCTTCATCTCTTTGTAATAAGGGGTGCGTGGTGAAACGTACAAATGGTTATACATGGAAATAGTACGTGCTACCGGATCGCGCAAAAAGGTGAAATAACTTACAGGCCCCGGAACATAATTATGCACACCAAAATAAAGATGGCCTTTAACAAGAATAAGATTTCGGCGGAACTTCTCCGATAATAATCTGATCCTGTCGATCTTCCCAAGGTTAGCGGCA
>APMI01071681.1_pt1 | contig 10287 bp, 9 predicted proteins | sample 667938 | NCBI WGS metagenome assembly APMI01 (sample SAMN01084076, study PRJNA167559) | wastewater metagenome | biome: Wastewater | place: Denmark: Ejby Moelle, Odense | collected 2011-11-28
AATAAAATATAAATGATAAAAGATCAGTGATAATTGATGATTTATTTTTTAATTAAAACAAAATCATTATTCATTTATCGCTTATCAATTATAATTATTAAAAGAAACTAATTATGGAAAACATAGGTACACAAGGATTTTCATTTGATTTGCCAAAAGGAAATTCATCAATCATAAAAGTAATCGGTGTTGGAGGCGGTGGAAACAATGCCCTGAAACACATGTACGAAAAAGGTATTCACGGAGTGGATTTCGTGATTTGCAATACAGATGCCCAGACTTTAGATAATAACCCGGTTGCCAACAAAGTACAGCTGGGAACTACCATTACGGAAGGTCTTGGCGCAGGAGCCGATCCTGAAGTGGGAGAAAAATCTGCGATCGAAAGCATCGAAGATATTAAAGCTGCAATGGGACAAAATACCAAAATGGTTTTCATCACTGCCGGAATGGGTGGTGGTACAGGAACCGGAGCCGCTCCCGTTATTGCTAAAGTAGCCAAAGATATGGGAATCTTAACGGTAGGAATCGTTACCGTACCTTTCAGTTTTGAAGGGAAAAGAAGACTGGAACAGGCTGAAAACGGTCTGGATAAATTAAGAAATAATGTTGACTCATTAATTGTCATCAACAACGATAAATTAAGACAACAATTCGGAAACCTTGGATTCAAGCAGGGATTCTCAAAAGCCGATGAAGTTTTAACAAACGCTGCCAAAGGAATGGCGGAAGTTATTACGGGTTACTTTGATGTAAACATTGACTTTAGAGATGCTAAATCTGTGCTTCAGAATTCAGGAACGGCTTTGATGTCTACAGGAATTGCTTCCGGTGAAAATAAAGCCGAAGAAGCAGTTAAAAAAGCGCTTGATTCCCCACTATTGAATGACAATAAGATTACAGGTGCGAAAAACGTTCTGTTACTGATCAGAAGTGGTGTGGAAGAAGTGACCATGGACGAGATCGGAGTAATCATGGATCATATCCAAAAAGAAGCAGGAAACACCGCAGATATTATTTTCGGGGTGGGAGCAGATGAAGAACTGGGAGATTCTGTAAGCGTTCTTGTAATCGCAACAGGTTTTTCTAACGACAACAAAAAATTTGCAGGACCCACAGAGAAAATTAAAATCAGCCTGAACGACAGCTTTGATACCCCAAAAGAATCTCCTTTTAAAACAAGAGAGGAAAGACATTCTCATGCGGAACAGGATTATGATTTCGGAGGTAAAAACCTTTTCAGATTGGACGATGAAGACCACGACCATCCACAGTTTGGGGTTACGTCTACTGAAAAAAAAATGACTATTGGCAACGAAGAGACTAAAACTGAAATAAAATTCTTTGATAAAGAGGAAGATACGGTTAATAACACTCAGGACTGGAGAAACGAAGACAATGAGGAAGAATCTTTCAGCTTGTTCACATTAGACGAAGAAGCAGAAGATCCGAATGATCTGGAAATAGAATCTTTTAAGTTTGATTTTGATCATAAAAAAGAAGAACCACAGTCTAATACTGCTTTCAATAACACTTTTTCTGAGGAAAAACCTGTTGAATTCAGCTTCTTCGTGAATGAGCCTGTAAAGAATGAGCCAAAATCTGATTTCGGGCAGCCAAAAGCAGAATTTGCAACAGCAAATGAAGTGAATCAGCTTACGGAAGAACCTTTTCAGAAAGTAGAGCATTTCTTTCAGCATCTGAAAGAAGAGCCTGTTGTTGAAAATAAGACCGAAGCTCCAAAACCTGTGGAAGAAGAATTCACCTTCGTGAATAAAACCGTGGATCAGGAAAGAGTAATGGAAAGAAGAAACAAGCTGAAAGAGTTTAACTCTCGTTACCAGAGTTTCGACAGCTCCAGCGAGTTTGAGTCTGTTCCCGCATTCAAGAGAAAAAATATTTCAATTGAAGGAACCAATGCATCAGATCAGAATATTAATACTTATCTGTCTGATAACAACGGAAATATGCAGATCAGAGAAAACAGATTTTTAAATAAAGATGTAGACTAAAATTTAATTTGAAAATGTAGCAATTTGAGAATTTGAAAATTATACATTCTTGATTCTAAAATAATTGCATTTTCAAATTGTCTCATTTTTCAAATTATCAAATTAAAAACCATGAGTTTAGAAAATACAATAAACGAAGCTATAAAAACAGCAATGAGAGCCAAAGACAAAGTGGCTTTGGATTCTCTTCGTGCTGTAAAATCTCAGATATTACTGCTTAAAACGGAAGCAATAGGAGCAGAAGTAAGCGCAGAACAGGAAATTGCTATTCTTCAGAGAATGGTAAAACAGCGTAAAGATTCTGCCGAACAGTTTACTGCGCAGGGAAGAAATGATCTTGCCGAAGTGGAGGAAGCTCAGATGAAAGTGATTGAGCAGTTTTTGCCAAAACAGCTTTCAGCAGAAGAACTGGAAGCAGAAATGAAAAACATTATCGCCGAAACAGGCGCTGAATCTATGAAAGATTTAGGAAAGGTAATGGGAGTTGCTTCAAAATCTTTAGCCGGAAAATCGGACGGAAAAAGCATTTCCGAGATGGCGAAAAAACTGCTTTCATAATTGCTGATCGTTGGTAATTTTTAGTTGAGTGGTCTTCTATCCATCAACTACAATTAGCAACCAAAAAACATCAGCTATTTTATAAGGATATTCAACCTTTGCATATCGATTTGATTAAAGAAGCCCGGAACTTTTCAGTTTCGGGCTTCATTTATTCTTTTCTGAGTGACATCAATTTCTGCTTAGATAAAAGCAAAAACTGAAAGAAATTTAAGTGAGAGGGATCAGTGTAAATATTTTTTCATGGTCAACTGTTTTCAGAATCATTTCAAATTTAGTAACTATTTTTGATAATTAACATATTTAATGTAAAATTTTATAATTATTGTTAAACTATTAATATTCATTACATTTTGTTTTCTAAAACAACTGATAGTTTTTATATATTGATGAAAAGTAAAGAATTGCTTAAATTTGTACTTTACAAAAAACAAAAATATGTATCCACAAGATTTAGTAATGCCGATGAAGGCTGAACTTACAGATAAAGGTTTCGAAGACTTGACAACTCCGGCTCAGGTAGAAGAAGCATTAAAACAATCAGGAACTACCCTTTTGGTCATCAACTCTGTATGCGGATGTGCTGCAGGAGCTGCAAGACCGGGAGTTGTATATTCTTTAACAGGAGACAAAAAGCCTGATCATTTAACTACTGTTTTCGCAGGTTTCGATACAGAAGCTGTTGTTGAAGCGAGAAAACATTTAGCACCGTTCCCTCCGAGCTCGCCTTGCGTAGCATTGTTTAAAGACGGAGAACTGGTTCATATGCTGGAAAGACACCACATTGAAGGAAATCCTGCAGGAGCAATTGCTGCAAACCTTCAGGCTGCTTACGACGAGTATTGCTAATAAACGAGCATTTCAAATATAAACCGTTACAATTTGTAGCGGTTTTTTTATTTTATCATCACAAAAAAATTCTCTGAAAATCCAATTATTATTATATTTGTTGAAATGGCAACGAAAGCACTTTTCAATACGGTAGTCAATTGGTTTATCCGGCAGAGGATAGATCAGATTCAGAATTTTATGAATCATCCTATTGAAACACAGAAAGGTATCTTATTTTCCCAGTTATTTCATGCAGAAGATACGGAGTATGGCAGAAAATATGGTTTTAATTCCATTTCGAGTTATCAGGACTTTAAAAACAAAGTTCCAGTCGTTACGTACGAAGAAATGGAGCCTTATATTGAAAAAGCGAGACAAGGACAGAAAGATGTAAGTTGGCCCGGTTACATCAAACATTTTGCAAAATCTTCGGGAACCACAAATGCCAAAAGCAAATTCATCCCGATTTCTGCTGAAAGCCTTGAATACTGCCACATGAAAGCCGGAAAAGATATGGTTTCTATTTATGCCAATAATCATCCGGAAAATCAGCTTTTTAATTATAAAAATTTACGTCTGGGCGGAAGCTCCGAACTTTACGCGGATTTTAATACCAAATTTGGCGATTTATCGGCTATTCTGATTGACAATCTTCCTTTCTGGGTAGAAGTTACCACCACTCCGAGTAAAAAGGTTTCTCTGATGGGAGAATGGGAAAGCAAACTCAGAGCCATTACGTCCGAAGTTAAAAAGGAGGATGTAGGAAGTATTTTGGGGGTTCCAAGCTGGATGATGGTTCTTTTACAGAGGGTTCTGAAAGAAACTGACTTCAAAAATATTTCTGAATTGTGGCCGAATCTTGAAGTATTCTTTCACGGAGGAATCAGCTTTAAGCCTTACAGAGAACAGTATAAGCAGATTATCGGAAAAAATATCAATTACTACGAGATCTATAATGCTTCCGAAGGCTTTTTCGGAATTCAGGACAGATCCAACAGTGATGAAATGCTTCTGATGCTCGATTACGGTATTTTTTATGAATTTATTCCGATGGATCAGTTCCATTTTTCCAATCCGAAAGTCGTGAGTCTGGAAGACGTGGAAATCGGGAAAAACTATGCCATGGTAATTACGACAAACGGCGGATTATGGAGATATCTCATTGGCGATACCGTTGTTTTTACCTCAACCAATCCGTTCAGAATAAAAATAACGGGAAGAACGAAACATTACATTAACGCTTTTGGAGAGGAACTGATGATTACCAACGTTGAGTCTGCGCTCACCAAAGCCTGCGAAGAAACCAATGCATCTGTTTCCGACTTCACAGGAGCCCCTGTTTTCATGAAAGAGAACGAAGGTGGAGCTCATGAGTGGATTTTTGAATTCTGCGAAAAACCAGACAATTTAGAGCGTTTTATAGACGTTTTTGACAATCATCTCAAATCGATTAATTCCGACTACGAAGCAAAACGTTACAACAATATGACCCTGAAAAGACCGATTGTACATATTGCAAAGCCTAATCTTTTTTATGGCTGGCTTGAATCCAAAGGCAAACTGGGCGGACAGAACAAGGTTCCCAGACTGAGCAATGACCGGGAGTATATTGATCCTTTACTGGAACTTAATAAATAGAAAAACCGCAGAAAAACTGCGGTTTCGTTTTTTATAAGAAGATATTTACTTGCTTAAATCTTCTTTTAATTTTTTAGCGCCTTCCTCTACTTTGGAAGCTCCTTTTGCGGCTGCATTTTTCACGTCTTTTCCTACTTTATCAGCCCCTTCTTTAATGTCCTGTCCCGCTTTCTGAAGATCCTGTTTCGTTTTGTCTGCAGTTGCATCTATTTTATTTTTCGCATCTTCGGCAGCATTATCAATCTTTTGTCCGGCAGCATCAATTTTAGCCTGGGTGTTTTCTTTCACTTCATTAATTTTTGCCGAATCTACTCCGATTCCGTTTTCTGAAACAGTAGTGGTTGTGGTAGTTGTAGATCCGTCAGGATTTTCAACAGTTTCTGTTTTTGATGTAGACTTTGTACATGATACAACCACGGCTGCGATCATCAGTACAGATAAAATGCTTTTTTTCATACTTTATAATTTTTTTTTAAAAACGTTTTTTTGTGATTTATATTATGCAGATTTTACCTCTGTAGAAGGCTCAGATGTTTTCTTTTTCTCCTCGTCTGCTTTTTTCTTTTCTTCCTCCGCCTTCTTTTTATTTTCCTTTTCAAGTTCTTCTTTCAGTTTCTTTTCCTGCTCCTGAAGTTTTAATGCCTCTTTTACCGAATCCTGATACTGTTTTGAAGACATCCTGATCTGTCTTGCAACATCTACAGAAATCGCGCCATTCGAGAAAGAATCGATTGCGGTGGTATCATAATTTGCTTTCGGGCTGTCTGCGGGATAAAAATCTGCCGGTTCTTTTTTTGAACAGGACATCACAAAGGCTGAAAAAATAATAGCGGCAAAAGATAAATTTTTCATGGAACTAATTTAACAGAAATTCTGCAATTACAGGATAATGATCCGATAATCTTACAGAATTATCCACTTTATAGCTTAAAGGAATAATTGATTTTGAACTGAAAATATAATCGATTCTCAATGGAACTTTATAATCGTGAAAACTTGAAGAGCTGCCGTTTCCTGCTGCCAAAAAAGCATCCTGAAGATCTTTTCCCAGATTATAATATTCGTAAGAATTGGGCACAGAGTTGAAATCTCCCGCCAGAATTACAGGATACGGCGAAAGATCTACCGCTCTTCGGATTTTTTTAATCTGATCTTCATGTGCTTTAAATGTTGGAATCATATGCGAAAGCAAGGTGTTGATTTTTCCGCCTTCTTTTTTTAGTCCGTCGAACTGAAGCATCGATTTATGCAGCCTGAAAGGTTCAAGGTAAACATTAACAATTCTTACAATTTTTCCGTTGATATCTACGTCTGCATAGAAAGAATTTCCTCGCGATTTATCGGTTATTAATTCTTCCTGTCTTACAATTTTATGTTTGGTTTTTAAAATAACAGAAGGATATTTCACCATATCCTGTCTCAAGACACGGTTGGTGTCTTTTTCCTGAACCAGAATGATATCTGCATTCTGATCCTGAATATATTTTTTCACTTTATCCCAGCCAAAATCGCCGTATTTTACATTAAAAGTAATGACTTTTATATCTCTTATCGATTTCTGACTTTCTGTTTTCGGGGTAAAGTTGATCCATCTTCGGATAGGATTATAAAATAAAAAGGTTCCCAAAACGAATGCAATGGCAATTTTTTCTTTTCTGAAAATCCAGATCAGTGTAAAAATAATATGTAATGAAATAAGATAGGGAAACCCCAGAGAAAGAAGATTCAGATTTCCAAGCAGATTAGGCGGAATCCATGCATTCCCCAATGTACACAGGAGTAATATACCAACAATAATATGGAAAAACAACAATACTTGACGCGGCTTCATGAAAACAGTCTAAGGGATATAGAGCTTTTCAGCAAAAATCCTACCACACGAGAAAAATTAACGGTTTTTATGATTTAATTACTGAGCTTAAATGTCGCTACAACAGGATAATGGTCTGATAATTTTGAAGAACGGTCGACCTTATAGCTCAATGCTTTAACGGATTTTGAAGTAAAAATATAATCGATCCTGATCGGGAATTTATAATCATGGAAACTGGTTGCGCTTCCACTTCCTGCTTTCATAAAAGCATCTTCAAGATCTTTTGACAATTCATAATATTCATACGAGTTAGGAACTGCATTAAAATCTCCAGCCACAATAACCGGATAAGGCGAACTTTCAATGCTTTCTCTTATCGGAACAATCTGCTCCTGATGTATTTTAAAGGTAGGAATCAGTTTTCTTACGATATCTTTCAGCTTCTGCTCGTCTTCTTCACTGTTGCCGTTCAGTTTTACCATACTTTTATCAAATCTGAAAGGCTGAAGATAGACATTAATGATCCGGTAGGTTTTTCCATTGATCTCAATGTCTGTCTGCGTTGCATTGCCATTTTCATATTCGCCATCAAGCAAATTTTTCTCAGCAATGACTTTATGTTTTGTAAAAACGCTTGTAAGGAGGGTTTTGCTGCTTTGCTTCAGATCTTTAAAATCATATTTTTTATTAACCATCTCCTGAAACAGAACAACATCCGCATCCTGACTGTTGACGAAATTTTCGATATTTTCTTTTCCTAAAACACCATTTTTAACATTGAAAGTAACGATTTTTAAATCTGCTTTTTCATTTTTTGGCTGAGAAAAATTGATCCATCGCAAAACAGGATTGAAAAACAGCAGTCCCGCGAAAAAAAAGACAAATGCTCTTTTCTTCCAACTGATGATCCAGAAAACCGTAAGCAAAATGTAAGCAATTATCAATAGGGGAAAACCTAAAGAAAGCAAATTCAGCCAAGGAAATATTTTTGGTGAAACATACGCATTCATCAACATTCCGGATAATAAAATAAATATTCCGGTATGAAGGATGAGAAAAATAAGGCGAAGGATTTTCAAGAGGTTTTTAATTAAATCTGTACAAATGCTTTCTCCAAATTCTTGCCAGAATAAAACCTACGATCGCACCTCCAACGTGAGCTAAATGCGCAATTCCGCCTCCATTTCCGGAAACTCCCAGATAAATAGAGCCAATAACGACTACCGGCAATACATATTTAACTTTCATCGGGATCGGAATAAACATAATTCCGATTTTTGCATCCGGATAAAGTGTAGCAAATGCTGCCACAACACCAAATATCGCTCCGGAAGCTCCTACCATTGGCGTTCCCATAATTCCGTTCAATTCCCCAACCAATTCCTGTTGTCGAAGTACAGATTGTGAAGAACCTGAGTATTGTACAGAGGAACCCGAAAGATATTCATTCAGATTAAATCCTAATTGCTGCAATTCGCTGGAAATCTGCTGAACTTCAACAAAATTCCACAGATTGAACAGGAAAAAGGCTCCCAAACCACTTAAAAAGTAAAGAATTAAATATTTTTTTTCTCCTAAGCTATTTTCCAGTATAGGTCCGAAACTGAATAAAGTAAACATATTGAAAAGGATATGCATGAAGCTTCCATGCATAAACATATGCGTAACAATCTGCCAGGATTTGAAAAATGGCGAGAAAGGATAAAAAGCAGCAAGATATCCTACAAATCTATCCTGAAACAGCAAATTGGCTATAACAAATACAGCAATATTGATGATGATTATATTTCTCGTTACCGGAGGTATACTGTTAAACATAGCTTCTAAAATTTGTTTTTAAAATCATTAAACGGAACTTCGTAGAAACATCTCTTTCCGTTGGGTAAAAATTCCGGAAAGCCTAAAGCGGTAAAATCCTTGATAAGCTGCTCCGCATCTTTTTTGTATATGAAATCGAATCTTGATTTCGACTGAAGCTTACTCCACTGATTCTGATAATACTGCATAAATTCTTCCTCAGATTTATATTCCAGAATTTCAAAAAGGTTTTCAAGAAACTTCATAACCTGCGTTTCTTTCAGTCCTTCAGGAACCGCATCTATTCTTAACACACTTTCGTGGGCAATGCTCATTTCAAAACCAAGCTCCGGAAGATATTTTTTAATAGAATTGTATTTCGCCTTTTCAATCTCATTCATATGATATTCGAGAGAAAAAAGCAGAGCATGACCGTTGGTTGTTCCTTTTTTTACGGGTTTTGTATTTTCAGAAACCACGAGTCTGTGCATTCTTCCCAAATCGAGCATTAAAGTTTCATCCCCTTTGTTGAACAGCCAGTATCCGTTCGGTAACCTCATCAGATCTTCATCAAAATCTTCATCTTCAAACAGATTGATCTTGGAAGGTTTTGCGGTAATATTCTGATGGTACATTTCTGTAAGATTCTGAATTTCCGCCTGCGCAACTTCACGTTCTTCAATAAAAGGATTGTAGTCTTTATCTACGATTATTTCCGGCATTTTCAGCGTTGTTCCGCCTCCACTGTTTCCTTTACTCGGGAACGTTTTGTGCATAATTTCATCAAAGTGAGGATCTTTTTCAAAATCCAGACTTGGAGAAACGTTATAAATTCCCAGAGAACGTTTGATGGTGGAACGCAATAAAGCAAAGATCAGATGTTCGTCTTCAAACTTTACTTCTGTTTTCTGAGGATGAATGTTAACGTCTATTTTTTCAGGATCAATATCTAAAAAAAGGAAAAACGTAGGCACATAACCCGGCAACAGCAATCCTTCAAATGCTTCCTGAACGGCTTTATTGAAGTACGGACTTTTAAAATACCTTCCGTTGACAAATAAAAACTGTTCTCCTCTTGTTTTTTTCGCTCCTTCCGGTTTGGCAACATACCCGTGAAGTTTACACCAGATAATATCTTCTTTGATGGGAATAAGCTGCGGCTGCAGTTTTCTTCCGAAAACATCCACAATACGCTGCATCTGGCTTCCTTTTCTCAGCCTGAAAATCGGCTCATCATCATGAAACAGGGAAAACTCAAGCGTTTCGTGCGCTAAAGCAACTCTTTGAAATTCATCGATAACGTGTCTGAATTCTACGTTGTTGTTTTTCAGGAATTTTCTTCTTGCCGGAACGTTGTAGAACAGATTTTTAACCAGAAAATTAGAACCTTCCGCCGTCTGAACGGGATCCTGAAACTGGAAAACTCCGCCTTCAATGTAAATATTTGTTCCGATGGTAGCGTCTTTCTGTTTGGTTTTTAATTCCACCTGAGAAACGGCTGCAATCGAAGCCAGCGCTTCGCCACGGAAACCTTTGGTAGAGATTTTAAAAATATCTTCTGTTCCGCGGATTTTTGATGTGGCGTGTCTTTCGAAAGCCATTCTCGCATCTGTTTCAGACATTCCTTTTCCGTCGTCT
>APMI01008565.1_pt1 | contig 10284 bp, 12 predicted proteins | sample 667938 | NCBI WGS metagenome assembly APMI01 (sample SAMN01084076, study PRJNA167559) | wastewater metagenome | biome: Wastewater | place: Denmark: Ejby Moelle, Odense | collected 2011-11-28
TCCGATCTTTTAACTTAAAATAGTCTTGTGATACGTCAAATAATAAATACAGCAAATATTATACTGTTGACATATTATAATATTAATAATACAATGAAACACATAATAACCCTCATACTGATGATAACCTTGCTATTGACACCTATATTAAGTAAACAATCAAAATGCGAGTAAGCTTGCAATTAACTGCCATCCTGTCTATAATAATGCAATAAACAGAAATCCTAAACTCTATAAACCGTAATTTCAATAACAATATCATGTATTATCGTAAGCGTACTATTCTGTGCCTGTTGTTTCATATGCTCACATCACAAATTCAGGAAATTTAGACTGTTGTTCAACCAAAAATATCAGAATTTGAGAACCAAATATTATAGTTAAGTCAGTAGTTAAGCGATAAGTAAAGCGGAATTTAGGGAACATGTTAATTTTATATTAATGCTATTTAACTATTCTAAGACAAAATAGAACTTTGTTACCAAGTTCAAAGGCGAAAAATATATTGAGAAAGCTACAGTCATCGCCACATACAGTAAATAAAATTTATATGATATTTAAATTAAAGGCGAAGATGATACTGGCAAATGGTCAGCAAGTGGCTCAATTGTTGGCACTAGATAAGGAGTTATCTGCTGGTTTCTTAAATAGTATGATTTCGATTTTGCAAACAGAGTAAATCAGAAAATGTAAAAACTACTCTATGTATCTACTCCCTTAGATTTAAAGTATATTAATGGTACAATCACTCGTTTCGATAAAAGCAAAAACGATGATGACGATGAGAAAGGTGAATGGGAACTAACACGACCATAACAATAAGAATAGTAACAAGGCTAATCAAATTTATAGCTTATGGTAGGTGGATCGAAATCACATTTCATCTAATAATGATAAATATATACGTACTTATTCAACATTAATATTAATATAAATATCAGTCGGCATCCGATTATGTCAATAAATAAATAGTTTTATCCATTTTATGCCGTTAATATTAGCTACGTCGGAGTGTTGATTTGCTAAAATGTAGAGTCAATATTCCTAACATTATTATTAAAAGAATTAATCCCGAAGTTATACGTATTTTTGTTAATGATTTTGTATTGAACACGAATTATGTCATTATTGTTGTTGATATTACACCTAAAACTTGACCACCAAATATTAGTGAGCCACCTGAAATAGATTAACCAACTGGAAATGCAGTCTCACTAGCAAAATCAGTCATAGTGGTTAAATATGGAAAGATATTGAACCCAAACAGACTGGCTCCTATATACATGAGCCAACTACTACCAGTTTCCATACCAATAAATATAACCCCAAACGCAACTGCACACATATAGATATAAACAATACAATTCCTCCTATAACTACTACTATTATTGAAAAGACACCCAGTAACAACACATCCCAGCATTCCTGATAAATTAGCAATTATGAATATGATACCAGTTTGCAGTGAGTCAAAATTGTATACATCTAATATCCATGATAAACATACGAAGAATATGTTTAATGAACCGAATATGAATGTCATTGAGAGGAATAAGATTAAGTAATTTTTATTATGTAGGAGGGATTTGAATGAGTGGCTGTAATCTGAACGCTATACCTGTGATGAATAACTATATAATATTATATATACTTAGGAGGATAAGTAGGCTTTTATTTAAAGAAAACAGCCATTAACACCAAAATACATACCATAACTGCCGACTAACCAGCAAAGAAGTTAAAATAATCATCCTTAGTTGAATGTTTATCCAGAAAAGCAGCAGATGCGAAAGTTCCCAATGAATCTGACATAAATATCGAAAATATGCATATTGAATTCATGAATGGAATCTGCTTCAATGTGAACCAATTAACTACGAATTTATTAGGTGAGCATAGCATGAAGCAAAATCCGAGACCTGTGATGAATGTGCCTATGATAAAGAACCAGAAATGATAATTGATTAATAATCTGATTGTCACGCCTAAACATATGAACATTTCCCCTAAAATATACATAATTATGTACCAGTGAGTGTGCCTATTTTGAGCCCATAAGTCTCGATAATATAATTACTGGGAAAAATCACAAAAGGGTACATGATAGAATAACACATACTGATAATATTAACCTCAATCTATGACACATGATACAAATCACGTGTAATTGGTCCAATTGCACTAAATGCTTGTGTGCCTACTGAGTTACAGAATCCTGCCAGCATGAATAGGATCAAATTTGGGTATCTGTATTTAGAGAGTTGTAGTTGTGGGGAAGAAGATGCTTACTACATTTACTATACTATATACGATTATAATTTACATTTACAATTTTATATATTGGCATATCATATATCATGATAGCAAAAATCTATTTATGAACTATTTTATACAATTATTATTTATTAGTGCGTAATGGTCGTAGGATTAAGAGCATTGATTAAATTTTTGCTTACATTTGTGGCTTGTTCTCAAGTTCTCACCCCTGCTGAAGATGAGTTTCAGGCCAAAATAAAAAGCATACTTAACTCACATTTAGTATAAGGCTAAAGATGGGGTATGAAATACCATTTCTATCGTCCAGGGCTATAAAAATATGGGCCATATCAATGGTTATGGGATTCAGCATTCCACATGATTACTTGGTCTCGCATTGATGTAAACAATTCAATTATGGATCTAAAAACTATGCTACAGAAACAAAATAATCGCACATTTGAAATCCCATAAATGATATTCTGGGGTAAAGAAGGTATGAAGGATATAATAGTAAACAAATTGCTAAATACTGATCCAACTGTCACTGATATCACCCAGATGCCTATGCTAGCATTTTCACTTTAAAGAATTTACTAAGAAACGAAAAATAAAGAATTGTTGAAGGAAATTGTGCCTAAATTAGTCGAGTATTATGAATGGTGGGCTAAAATTAGGCAACCTGATAATGATGGACTAATTGTTGTCATTCATCCATGGGAGTCCGGGCTTGATGCCTCACCAATGTACGACTAGGCTTTAGGAGTTAAGAATCCTAAACCAAAGTTAATGGAGTTATATCCACAATTTGAGAAATTGCTTATCAAATACAAGTTCAAGTATAAATGGGATCAGAAGAAAATTGTTGGTCCTAAGTAATACCCTGCCAAACACTACTGGGCTGATTATTTTGTAATTAAATAAGTTGGAGTCAATGCTGTCTATACTGCAAGCTGGAAAATTTTAGCTACTCTCTCAAATTAAATTTAGAACGAGCCCCTACGCAATTATTGTTTGAAACAGTACAGACATTTCACTGATGGACTTTAGAGGCTATTTGATTAGTAAAAAGGTCGATATGTCAGCAAATATCGATCAGGCAAATAGTTCAAAACAGCAAGAGCAGATACAGTTCAATCATTATTCCCTATTTTGATTCCATAAATTAAGCTAGCCCACAAAAAAGCAATACTGGATGCTTTACGAGACCCTAAAAAATACTACTCAGATTATCCAATGCCAACAGTATCACAATAAGATCCCGCATTCAACCCAATATTCACAATAGATTTAATGTGGAGGGGTCCATCATGGGCAGCTCCAAATTATTTCATTTTGGAAGGCCTCCGTCGATCAAATGAGCTTCAACTTTATAAATAAATAGCCACCAAATGGGTAAATGCTGCACAGACCAAAGGAATATGGTAAATGTGGAACCCACTCACTGGCTAAGGTTACGGAGTCAAATAATTGGGAATGAGCACCTGTGTGCTTGATGTTATTTACAAACTTAAAGCAGTCAATGAGCAACTAAGTCAACAAAATAAATGATCAAAATTATTCCTTAATTAGCTATATATCCTAAATTTATGAATTGGCTTACACACATATTTTTATTATAAAAATTCGAAATAGGTGACTATAATAGAATAGAAGATTTAGAAAATGTAATATAAATCATGAGCCAATACTTTTAATCTTATCTGATAACTATTTGAAGTTCAATTGATTACTTTTCTTAAATTTTGTTAACTTTTCTTTACCATACTTTTTGGGTGTATTCGATTTCGGAGTCAGACAACATGATTTTATAGTTTGAGGATCAGGCGGAGGAGTCATAATATATGTTTTTTTAATTTCACCATGGGATTGTCCTTGGATTAGACCATACAATGGATGGCTTTATTTGATAGTTTTGTAGTAACTTCTCACATCAATTTTTTCAATATTATTCGATTGCTCGAAACTCTCTCTTGATATCCTGTTCCTATAATCTTGCTGTAATGGAGTATATTGATCACTTTGTAATCCTAATTTGAGCACTTGATATCGCAAATGAGTCATATTTTCTTTCATTCTTGATAGTATAGTTTAGTATAGTATAAATCGAAAAATGTTAATCTTTAATATTAAATATCATATAAAATTACAGTACAAAAATATTCATGATAATTATCGATTTGAATAGAGGTTAAGTATTAATGTCGTGTATATTGTTGTTTGATTTCATTATAGTGTTGGTAATAGATAGAACAAATAAAATTATCATGTTCAGGTAGCAAAACCAGGAAGATATATTTGCTAATCGATTACCAAATACTAACAACATTTAAATAATCAAAAAGTTCTTTGTTTTCCCACACACCGCACATTCTTCAGTTAATAAGCAATTTTCATCAATAGCTAGCAAAACTAAATAATCGATGCCGTCAAATCAACGAAAAAATAATCCTAAATTTCCAGGTGGATTCCAACAGTGTTCACGATCAATACCTAATCAAAATTAATAGTCTGTGGAAACGCCATCGATTATGCTGAAATCTAAACGTGCCCCTACGAGTTAAATTTCTTCATTTTTGTTAGGATTAACCAGTCGTATTAATCGATAAAGTTAAACAAAATTTTTATAGTAGCAGACTTATAATAGCACAATTTCAGCTGAGAGAAGACTAAATTATGAGTAAGTGATGACAAACTTAAATAAATTCCGTAAATAATCACGAATAAAATATTTATCAGGTACACCACCATGCACAACTACAACGAATGTCGAACCCAATCCTGAGCTGCCAACTTTATAGAAGAAGTTAATCAGTCCCGATCGCAAATCAACAGCCTCGAATACAACAACTGTAAATGGAAGCCAGAATATGAGTATGGCCATAAATTCTAACATTAATAACAATTCAAATTCATTCACGCCATCATTAAGCAATAAAAGTAGTACGCCTTCATGCCTATCAGAGCAGTCTAAAGATAGAATGGGATAAAAATTAAGTCTAAATAGCAATAGAGCTATTTCTATGACATATTCTTCCAAAATAATCATGACACCTGATGAACCCAGCTATGTCAAAGGATATCTTCATTATGACTGTGGAGCCAAACAATTTTTATAATCATATTTCAGAAATACTACAAATTAAGCAAAATTCAAGAAGAATTTCCCATCAATAACAGCTACTCACTACTTAGTACTAAATCGCCATAATATGAGTATAGTGGCATAGAAAAATTTAAATGAACAAATATAAATAGCATCACTGACTAAAATAATGACCTGCTATTTATGTATACTAACCTGCAGGAAATACAAAGTTGATCCTAAGGAAGTACAAGTACGAGTTTCAGAAAGAGCATAAGAAATGTTAGGTACCACTGCTGAATTACAAGCTGGTGATATTGTTACTCTCAGAGATTTATTATTTGGGTTGATGTTACCCAGTGGAAATGATGCATCTGTGGCAATTGCTTAAACTGTTGGGAAAATCATACAAAGAAATAAGAAGAAAGTATCAAAAAAGACATATTTTTAAACATTCATTTACCATATGAATTTCCTGGCAAAATAGATAAACATATAACAAAATTACCAAAATCCATCAGGTTTGTCAATGAACCCCAATTTATCATCACCGTTAGCCATCACAATTCTCACAAGTTTAGCTATGCGTAACAGCGAATTCTATGATATCATAAACTGCAAATAGTATTAATTAGAAATCCATAATGAAAGATATGGACTCACTCGTAAACAATCATGGAAAAATACTAATAAATTATTATGGAAAGGCTGGGAAGGAGTGAAAACCGGTACTACTGAAGCTGCGGGTCATTGTCTCATGTCGTGTAAAGACGATTATATAATAAGTGTGTTCAACTGTGAGACACTTAATAAAAGATTCTCATAATGTGCTAAAATATACGACCATATAACTGCATTACCTGAAATTTCAAACTCCCAAGTTTTTTGATATTATATGTACTTTGATATGTGTGAAATTGCAAAATTAATATAAACATGAAAAAGAGACTGTCATCGGAAAAGAATAGCAATCATGTACAATTATACTCTAACGCAGGTCCTGGACGTGAAAATCATCATGGAGAAAGTTGAGAAAGAATCTAACAAGTAGCCTACCACTGTAGAGGAACTCGTGGAAGATCTTGACATTACCGATTACGTTGATGAATCTGGCAATATTATCTTAAAGAAGTTGATCTTTGCGCTTAAAAATGATTACAACTTCCCATTAGAAAGTAAGTGTATATTTATTGGGCTCAGACAAGGAAATACACTTTTATCTAAGCGAGGGAGACATCTTCATGAACTGTGGCCTTGATCCACTCAACGAGGACATCAAAATTAAGACTGACAGTTTCCAAAATTAAAAAATGATCACCATTAAAGCTAGAGATTTAGGAATTTCCTTAGTGCATCGATTAATGTCATTTGAAGTGACCGCAAATAATAATGAGTAAAAAGAAAAGAATGTTGGAACTAATGACGATGCTGGTCAAAACAATAAATGCAGGCGAACTAAATAAAGAAGAATCGGACATATAATTGATAAAGTTATTGAATGGAGAAAATATTACGCAGGCATTCCCAATGACAGAAGCACTCAAAAATATTCACTTGAGGAGGCTGCAAAAAATGTCGGCATTTCCAAGAAAAGTTTGGACGATTATTTATTTCAAATTCGGTTTGGGAATAAGTACGGATTCAATTTTAACGAACATTATAATGACAAAGTTGGTGTGTTGAGAGATTTTGTAAGGCAGAACAAGAAGAACGATAAGAATGAAATTAAAAATAGGAAAAATCAACGTTTTGATTAGCACAATTGATTGATAATCTTTAAAAACAATGGATATATATTATTAAGTTAAATATAATTGATGCTGAGCCTAATCGCCACAAGGCTTGTTGCTAATTTTGCTAAGTGGTCAAAGCCTAAACCTAAAGTCAACAAGCTCAAAGAAGATAAAAAGTCATTCGCCTTGGGTGATGAGAAAGCAGCCAAGTTATCTAAGTCTGAGCAGGAACAAGAAAACAAATTGAAGCTATTAGAGAAGCAGAAATTAGAATCCGAAACAAAGTAAATAACAATAAAATATTAGACGCCAAATCGCCATTTTTAAGACTCATAGCAAAGCTTTGGATTAGTATATGTCACCTGAAGAGATGGAAAAAGTTCGAGTGCAACAACTCTTTTATTTAAAAGGACTTAAAGTTCAAAGAAAGAAACTTAAACTGCCCGAACGAGCTAAATAATAAAACTCTAAATATTTGATGACTGATGCAACAAAGGTCAATGATAAAGGCATAAGAGTTAAAAAACGTATATATTTTGTTATTTGTAGAACCTGTATATGCAAATTACACTGATATCATCAACAATCCTCTGAAATAAGGATTAAAGTAAATACAAGGAGACGAAAAAATGAGAAGAGTCGGCTCTATTGGTACTAAACTCGGAATGACAACTATGTGGGATCGTTGGGGACATCTCGTCCCAGTCACCATCATTGAACTTGATCGATGCCAAGTTATACAGATAAAATAACCTCGCCATGATAAGCCTTATTATCAAGTCCAGATGGGTATGGGCTAAGCAAAGTATAAAAAACTAACAAAATCACAAATTGGTCACTTTGTGAAATCAGGAGTTCCTCCAAAAAAAGCACTTGCCGAATTCACAGTAAGCAAGTAATGTTTACTTCCAGTTGGTTACATGATGACAACTAGACATTATACTCCCGGTATGTTTGTTGATGTTGTAAGCAGATCAGTCGGTCATGGGTTTCAAGGAACAATCAGAAGATACGGCTTCAGAAGACAACCTGAGTCTCATGGTAACTCTACGACAACAAGAGTGCTTGGTTCAACAGGATGCAGACAAGATCCTGGTCGAGTCTTCAAGGCCAAGAAAATGTATGGGCATATGGGCAATAAAATTGCAGTTCAGTCAGGCTTAACTGTCTTCAAAATCGATGTCGATAAGAATTTGCTTTACTTGAAAGGATCAGTACCAGGCAAAGCAGGGACAATAGTGAAAATACGAGACACAGTAAACCTGAACAAAATTTAAAAGAACTTAGATTTAGTCCATTATCCTACCTTTGTGGAAGAAAAAGGAGTTCAATACGCTCGCCAGATGTCCATGTATTGTGGATAACGTGACCCTGAATAAATTTAAGTTCACGATAACGCTTTCATGATTGAGGATGACGAATAAGAAGCTGCGGCAACTCCAACGGCAGCAGCAGATAAAGATCTGGATTAATGATTTATAAAGAATAAATAAATATATAGTCTATGATCAATAAAAACAATCAAGCCGAATCCTCTTCTTCCTCTTCAATATTATGAGGCCAATTTGAGAAATTGTCTTACCCAACTGCCTGCACTGGAGTCAAAGGTCGTGATTTCAGTCTTTTTAAAAGATCTGATTTCTTTTAGCCATCTTCATGAGCTTCTCGTGACAGTTCAGCAAGAGACTAAAGTCCAACATCACGAAGAAGTTCTTCGTAGACCTATCCATTGTTCAAGAATAAGTTAGTGTTGAAAGCTAAAGTAATATTTTTCTTATCTTTGTTTATTTTCAACATTTTTTGAAGTTTATTTGTGTTGCTCTGAAGAGAATATAAGAAATTTAGTTGGTCAAGAGTTTTTAATTTTTGACAAGATAACTCATAAGCTTAGAATATACCTTGTTTTAAAGCTTATTCACCTAACATTTTCCAATATTATTGTGTGTTGACTTCATTACAAATTTTAAAAGCTAATTCAAAATTAGACGACTGAATAGCTAACGCAAACTTTTCCTCCAAGTTAGTGACAAGAGTTAAAGCTAAATTAGCATAGCCATTCTCAACAAGATGCTTTACTAAAATTTTCTTCTTTGACTCGCCGATTTTGGAAAGCAACATTTTTATCTTATCGACTTTTCGCTCAAAAACAGCAAGCTTAAATTATATCTCAGTGTATTCTGGGAACTGAATTTCGAATATTTTTCTAGTTTTGCTAAAGGCTAAGAACTTAGTGCCTTATATTTTTTTGAGAATATGGAATGGTTCATCTATAGTCTTAAGAACTCCAGTTTCTCCATTCATGAAACCGTACTTCAAATGATTGATGGTAGTATAAAATATTAGTCCTTCACTCTCCCAAAACAGTGATTTGATTGGAAATTTCTCTTTAATGGTAACAATTTTTTCAAAATTTTCCTTAAAAATAGTAACAATATCAGTGCTGACAATCGCAACTTTGTTAGGCCCCCATATAACATGCGTGACATCCGAATTCTAAACTATAAACTGCCCGACACTTTTCTTCAGAGTATGATCATAAACAAGAACACTATTTCGATTGCCAGTGACAATCATAACTTGGTTGGGTTTATTTGATGGGAATATACGCTTAATTTGGAAATGCTCGCTCTTGAATGTTATCTATTTGTCATCTTATTTTTTAGTCAAGTTTAAGAAATGGATCTGTTTTTCATTTGCCACTGCGGCTACATGGGTTGCACTTATGTAACATGAGTCTAATGCGAAATATTAACGGACTAGATTAGGAAAATTTAGATATGCTTATTTCTTTTTAGCCATGTAACATTTATAGGGCAGTCCTGATTATATGATTTGTACTAAATAAGCAGATTTCTCAAAAGGATTTTCGAACATCTTCTCAATAAAAGATATCGAATTCTGCACTTTTTCTTTATATTGATACAGCTATTATTTTTCGGCTTTAGTCTTGATATCGTACATAATAGTTTTAAATCCTTTTGCATAGATAACGGTCTAATTAGATATGACAACATGCGGAACTCTCTATTTTTGGAGTTGGTATATATCGAGACCTTCATCATGACCAGCACCTAATAGGGTATTAGCTTTGTTGAGGGCTAGTATCCAGAATCGAGATTTTGGTTTTTTTTCAGTTAGTATTTATGTTTTAGCTTCAACATTCCAAATTCTCAGAGTTTTATCCTCTGAGTTTGTAATCAGACTCTGAGT
>APMI01027166.1_pt1 | contig 10284 bp, 6 predicted proteins | sample 667938 | NCBI WGS metagenome assembly APMI01 (sample SAMN01084076, study PRJNA167559) | wastewater metagenome | biome: Wastewater | place: Denmark: Ejby Moelle, Odense | collected 2011-11-28
GCGATAAAGCCACGCAGCGCCAGTGACTTCTACGTATAAAAAAACATAAGACAGTTTTCCCTCGGGAGAAAACCTACTGCTCCTGGATTTTTTCTGAGAATTCCAGATATACGTTGTTAGTCGACTAGCTTCTGTGCGCCTGCAAGCATATTACATACGCCATTCTCACGATAAACGTTGACAACGCAAAGGGGCACGATGTTTGTCTTTTCGAACCTCCTAAACTCCTCAGATAATTCAAAGCACCAGGAAGAAGAGCGCCAGCCCAGAAGAGTCTATGAGGCGGCTCCGATAATCACCTTAAACCTACCCACACCGACTGAGATCTACTCAACCATCCTTGGCGAAGTAGATAACTTATTCAGCAAGATCACGGGTGGGCATCACGAGTCCGAGCAGGTCAATGAAGCCAAGAAGCAATGTCACGAGCTTCTGAGCCAGATCCAGAACAAGGTCCGCAAAAAGGTTATGGAGCTTGAAAGCAACGCGGAGTGGGACGAATTCACGATCGCGTTCTACGGTGAAACCAACGCAGGCAAATCCACCATCATCGAGACCCTGCGGATCCATCTGGCCGAGGCGAGCAAGAGAGCCGAGCAGAATGCGTTCATTACAGAAATGGCGAAAGCGGGGCTCTCGAAGGCGACCTTTGAAAATGCACAGCACGCCCTGGAAAGCGCTAGCCAACAGCTCACGGCCTTCGAATCCGATTTTTCTGCGCGCACTAGCACCAGCAAGAGTGAACTTGATGCACTGGATCGCGCATTGGCCGCTCAGCAGCAACTCGTGGTCAGCATCAAGGCCGCGGCCTCCTTCTGGAAAAGGATGTCCTTTCTGATACGGGCGCCTAAAGAAGCACGCGACGCCAAGCAGATGGCAGCCCAGTTGCAATCGAAAAAAATAGACACAGCCTGTTACTTTGAATCTCTTGGCCAGCAGCATCACTCGCTAAAAAATGCGAAAGCCGCCGCAGAGGAATTACTTGAGGGAATAACACACAAACTGGACACCTTGGCCCAATTCGCCGACGGCCGTATCATCGGTGACGGACACTCCGACTTCACCAGAGAAACACGCGCCTACCGATTCGGAACCGGACATGGCATGTTTGCGCTGCTGGATGTCCCCGGCATAGAGGGCAAGGAGCAGGCCGTCATTGACGAGGTCCTGAAAGCAGTTCAGAAAGCCCATGCGGTGTTCTATATCACCAGCAAGGCTGCCCCGCCGCAGAAAGGGGAAAAAGGACAATCTGGCACGCTTGAGAAGATCAAGGCTCATCTCAATGATCAGACCGAAGTCTGGACCATCTTCAACAAGCGCATCACCAATCCGATGCAACTCAACGGCAAGATAGTTTCGGAAGATGAGCAAGCCAGTCTGAATACACTCGACGCCGAAATGCGCAAGCAACTCGGAAAGAACTATGCGGCAGCCATTACCGTTGCGGCGCGACCTGCATTCCTGGCGGTCGCCCAGTGTTTGGTGCCGTTCGGGCAGGACGAGAAGAACAAGGAAAAGTTTGTCACAAAATTCAGCACTGAAAAGCTGATCGAACTCTCCGGCCTTGCTGCGTTCTCGCAGAAGATCTGCGGGGAGATCCTCACAGGCTTCCCCGCAAAAATCAGGAAGGCCAATTTTACCAAGGCCACAACAGGGCTTAACGAATCAATCCTTGCGATCAAGGGGGTTCGTGAGAGGAGCATTGAGCCGCTGATCGAAAGCCTCCGAAAATCGGAAGCCGCAGCGTCAGCCCAGCTCGCGGGCGCACTTGAAGAGCTAAACGCGGATTTCGTCGCCGAAACCGACAACCAGATCGAAATATTCAAGAGCTCAGCACGCCAGAAGATCTATCGAATGATTGATCGCGACATCTCGAACGACGACTTCAAAGATGCACTCGAGTCAATTTTGAAAGCAGAGCTGCCAGACCTTAACACCCGAATCACCCAATCTGCAGAGACAGTTTTCGACAAGTTCAAGAAATCGGCAAAACGCGCACTTGAAGACTATAAGCGCCAGACTGCTGAACTGCAGAGCATTCATGGCCAATTTGACGGCGGCCGACTGCACTCCAGTTTCAATCTGAACATAAAGATCGACAACGGCATCAATGCAGCGGGGCTCGTCAGTGCGCTGATCGGTGGAGCTTTGCTATGGTGGAACCCAGGAGGCTGGGTCATCATCGCGGCCGGTGTTGCAACAACCCTTGCGGGGGCTTACAAGGCCGTTCGCTCGTTTTTTAGCTCCGACTACAAGAGGCAGCAACAGCGCGAGGCTGCCGACAAAAATATTAGCAACGTCAGCTGGGAAGTGGAGTCTTCTGCCTCCTCAACCGCAAGCGACGCTATCGACAAGATCAGGGAGCATCTGCAGGAAACCGCGGCCTCCCTGAAAGAACCGATCCACACCATGACAATGGTCAGCGTTGCACTGGGAGACTCAGTCAAGTCGCTGACTGCGCTTTCAAACGCCGTTCAGACTCAAGCCACTGCGTAAGGGAAAGACCAGATGAACAACACTCTTAACGCCTTTGAACAAACTCAACGCGCCTCAATCGAGGTTCTGAAGCAGCTTCTCGACTTTCTTTCCGAAGGTGAGGCACTCGGTGTCAACATCGACGCAGGCTTGCGAAACAAGATCGAGAGAGCCCTAGAAGAACTTCCCAATGACAAGTTGAAGGTCGCGCTCATTGGAGGGTTCTCTGAGGGGAAAACCGCGATCGCGGCAGCCTGGCTTGAAAAGCTAGATAAGTCGAGCATGAAGATCAGCCATGCAGAGTCGTCGGACGAGGTCAAGATCTACGACATCGGCTCGAAGCTGCAGATCATTGACACTCCGGGGCTCTTTGGCTTCAAGGAAAAGCAAGGCGAAAACGGCTCAATCGAAAAGTACAAGGACATCACTAAGAAGTACGTTAGCTCGGCTCATCTGGTGCTTTACGTCATGAACTCGACCAACCCAATCAAGGACAGCCACAAGAATGATCTTGCATGGCTCTTCCGGACCTTGAACCTTCTCCCCAGAACGATCTTCGTGCTGAGTCGGTTTGATGAAGTGGCCGACGTTGAAGATGACCAGGACTACCAGGGCAGCTTTGAGATCAAGAAGGCGAACGTATCAGGGCGCCTTGATGAAATACTCAAACTCTCGGGCGCCGAGCGAAGCGGGCTGTCGATCGTTGCCGTTGCTGCGAATCCTTTCGATATGGGTACCGAGTACTGGCTCGCAAACCCTGAAAAGTTCCGGGCAATATCCAGAATCAGCACCCTTCAGAATGCAACGACTGAACGCGTTCAGCTGTGTGGCGGTTCTCAGGCCATCGTTGTGGATATGCAGAAGAGCATCGTGGCAGATGTAATCTCGAAGCAAATGCCTGTTGCTACCGAAAACTACACAAGAATCGAAGAAGAGGAAAGACGCCTCAGGGAACTGAACGGACGCAACCATGAAAAGCTTGAAGACATGAAGCAGCGCATCATGTCTTCACGCTCAACCCTTGCCGAGTTTATCGCCAATCGTTTCGCAGACATCATCCTGCAGGCTAGTTCATGCGGACTAGAAACGTTTGATAGCTTCTTCCAGAGGGAAATCGGCACGGATGGTGTCGTTTTACAGACCAAGCTACAAGCGGCGTTCGAGAAGCGACTCGGACCGATTGAGCTGGAAGCGAATCGCTCGATCACCAGCATTGACGCCGATGTCAATGTGTATAACACGGCAATCGGTTCACTTGGGAAGCAAGGTCTGGACTTCGTTGTCAAAAACAAAGTCATCAACAACGGAACTATTCTGGCGACGCGAGATGGAGTTTTAGCCGCCACCACCATGGTCGGTCTGGATCTCACGAAATACCTGAAATTCAAACCCTATGGAGCGATAAATCTGGCCAAGGGCTTGAATGGTGCTCTGGCTTTAGTAGGAGTAGCACTCGAAATATGGGACAGCTACGAAAAGGCCAAGCGTGAAGAGAATTTCAGGCAGGGTATTGCGCAGCTCGTCAGAAATTTCGAAGAGCAACGCCTGGAACTCATCAGTTCGTTGAACAACGGAGAATTCGTTGACACCTGCTGCGTCAACTTCAAAGCGCTTCAACAAACGGTGGCGGATATCGACGCTAAGCTCGTTGCATGTGCTGTACTGCTCCAGAAATTCCGAACATGGAAGGGGTCAGGAGCCAAGATTGAAGCGCAGCTTACGGCCCTGCACTGAGTTGCTTGGCATCGATGGTGCTACAGCTCAGGCGCAATAGGGACAGTAGCAGGTAAAGGATAGGCTATGGCATCCCAGAAGTTCGCCCTCCCCTCTATCTCAGACGTGAGCTTAAACACAGCGAGTATACGCTTTAGAAACGCTTTCCCCCTGCGATCTAAAACTTCTACAGCGCCATCGATTGTTGTCTGTAAACCAGAAAAACCTGGTCTCGGAGCTCGTGGAGCAGCTCGCACTGAATCGAAATATGTTGCGAGGCAAGAGCTCAGACGCCCCCAAAATAAACGATAGGTCGGACACCTTTCCTCTCTAACTGTTTTAGTGCCGCCCCCTCACTAACGACCCCAATTCTGTTTCACCCGCCATCTTTACAGAAGCAAGTAAAAACAATGAACCCAGCCCTTCAGCTTAGCCCACTAGAAGAAAGCATTCTCAACAGAGAAATTATCAACAACGATTTTACTTTATCAAAAGATGCGCTTCAAGAGGACATCAAATTCATAAAATACAAAATAGCTGAAGATTATTCGCAAGAGACCTCCAATGCAGCCCCCGCGAACTCTATCAGCACTTGCAATAAAATTACATTAGAGACCGTTTCTCTGACCCTATACAAACTGGTCATTAACGAGCACGACACCTCCTCGTCGGAAATTCATTCTAATGCACTATGGTGCATTGAAAATGCGCAAAACGCCTTAAATGAGGAAAATACAATAATCGCTCAAGAATCTGCAGCGTACGCTTTTCAATTTTTAGCCACTTCCAAACTGGAAAAGCTTCCCCCAACAGAAGTCAATACAGATCCTTTTCTAAGAAAATTCGCCGAAGTAATTTTTATTTTCAACTACACGACATGGTCACTTTTCAAAGACCGCTGCACGAGCGATGAATACTTTGAAATATATACGGAAACCCTCGAGCTCCACAGGGATTCTACCGACAGTCAATTATCCGACATGGTCAATATAAAATCCATACACGCAATAACAGGAAAAACATTTCAACTTGATGAAGGAACGGCATGCATTGCATACAGCTTAATTGACGCCTGCGCTGCCTTAAGAAAGAAAAGTTACGAGCAGGCTGCACGGGACATCTGCAAAGCCCGAAATTTTCTTATTCAAACATTCTTCGAACCATTTTTCGATGGCTCACCTCAAGCCAAAGGAAAGAGAGGCGCCCAAGGCAGAAAGACAACACTGGATAAAATAAAAAATGATCTCAAGGTCAAAGTCCTTAGCATCATGCAAGCGCCCGGACATGTGCTCAACTGGAAGTCCAAGGAAATCGCCATCGAGTTTCTCGCGACACAGTTATCCGCACATCAAAACCTGAAAGATCAGGAAAAGCTTCACGGCCAGATCAGCCAACTATTCAAGTCAGACGTAGAAGTCAACACGCGTTACAAGTACTTGAATGAAAAACAGAAAAAAACTTCAAATTCCAAATGAAAAATCCTCAACAAAAGCAACTACACAGTTTCTTCTTCATGCATGGTTTATTCTAAGCTGCTCGCTTTTATTTTCGGCATGCACCCTCTACCATAGGAGCGATGATCGTCAGGCATCGCAAGTTTTAGAATGACATCCAATTTTGTCAGGTAAAGGGCAACCTTATCTTTCAAGACCGCTCTGAGTTCAATATCATTGCGACCGATCCGACCGACTCCACAATCCTTGTAGGCTCCTTTATTTGCGTTGCAGTTCCAGTACACACCATTCCCGCTGGTTATCTCGCGTTTCCAGTACTCGCCGATCTCCATGGCAATCTTGACGTCCTGCTGGCGTTTCGATCCATCGAACAGCAGGAGCAGGTGATAGTGGAACCCCTTGTCGAGACCGTACTCAAGTTTCCACGCAAATCCCACCATGTGCTTGAAAATTCGATTTCTACGTCGATTTGTGAAAAGACGTTCTCGACAACCAATCGCGTCATCAAACGTGATCGAACTCCTCAATCCACTCGGCCAGCCATGCTCCTTGCCGAAGCCAAGATCAAGGCGAATCACAATTAGCCTAGAGTACCGACTGAATAGACCATCAAGGTATTTGCACAAGCCCTGATAGTTTTCATTTGGAACCCTCCTAAAAAGATTCACACGCCCCTTGAACGCCCGGCTATTAACCTTAGTACGAATCTCCTTCACACAGTCGTTTAGAGCCAGCGCACAGTCATTCAGATCGACAGGGACTTTGAACTTCATGTCCCGGGCCAACTCAACCAATCCGGCAGACTTCACACATTCTTCAAAAACCTCAAAATGCGGGGTAAAGGCATGTCGCTCGAAACTACTCCGAATTTCAGTTATGCTGCAATTCAATGCGGCAAGAAATCGCTCCCCCAAGGGAAACTTTCGCAGGTATCGCTCTCCACTCTTTCTTTTCTCCACGGCAAACAAAGAGTGGTCTGACGCCCCTACTTCTTTCATCAAACGCTCGATCTGGAGCAACGCCTTCATGTGATGAGATGCGAAGGTCAAAACTATTTTTGTTTCCCCCTGACTATCAAAAAAATTAATTGTACTATCTATCAAAGCACGTTCAATTTCATTACGCTCCTCTACTTTATCGATCGCCATCTTTACCTTTCTCGCCCTTCCATTAGCGAACACAGCTAAATTTATTTTATAGACACTCCACTTTTATTTACCCAACATTTTTCTATTACACCCCATCAACCTCTACTCTCTGTCCTCTATTATATAAATACCAACTGCCTATTCTTCAAATCAATCTAATCTGACACAATAAAAATGTAAAATTCCTTTAGAAACACTGGATAACTTCATCAATCTAGATATGCACACTTAGCGTAATGAATAGATGATTTAAACCATTCTACTTCTCGACTGTTTATTCACCTTCGATGACTGACGCTCGCCAGTATCCACTCGTCGACTTCCGACTCCAACCATCCCACCGCAGACTTACCGATCTTGAATGGCCTCGGGAAAGTATCGTCGTATCGTGGGGAATCCAGATTCAACCTGTCATAAACGGTCGACCTAGCCAGTCCCGTTCTCGCAATGACGGTCTTTAGTCGAACGATACGGGGTCTAACATCTACGCTTTGGGACATGTCTTTCTCCATTCCATCTGTTGTTCAGAACATGCGTCGAAGGATAGGAGGAACGAACATCAGGGTCGATTTCGTTTGGCTAGGTTTCTTTTACTTGCCAAACAACCTTGACAAACAATAAAAAACTCGATCCGAATCAAACTCACCAAACAGAGAGGCATGCCCACAGGCAACCCGACGACGACCGCTTCGCTTCCATGGATAGGCTGGCGTCGCGCAACGGGAGCACGTTCTGTGGACCGTCCAGTGCTGGTGTCGCTTGACAGCCGGAGCACACCAACACGGCATCAAGGACATGACGCACAGCAAGAATCGCCAACAGACTCGTACGGACTGGACACCAACAGGCAGGCATACCGTGGAGCATTGCCTGCTCTCCATTCGCTACTCGTGGCAGGGCGATTGAGCAGGACTCTCCCATCTGACGCGTTCCACAGGGACTGAGTTAAAAGCCGCCCCCCCCAGTACCGACACTCCGCACATCGAAAGGCAAAGTTGGCTCTTTTAGCTGGAAAGTTATCTCTTTTGATACTCGCTCAGTGGGTTTCAGCCCCCCGCTCGGCGGCCAATTCGGGAGCCATGCACGGCTCAAAAAATTTCAAATAAGTAGTAAATCTTTACCGAGACCCTGCTCCCAGGGATTGCCGTATCTCTTCGATTTACAGCACCAGACCACCCGATTCCAAACAATTTCAGTCATATATCACTCCAGTGAAGTGACAGAGAAACCGACACCAAAGCCATCCCCGACGCCTCGCATGCCGAGGTCCGGAGATGGGCGGCTGTATGCCGTCACGGCCGATCTTTGCCACTTCGAGCCCGAGTCAAACCCGACGCGGGCTTTTTTCATTCTGGAGACACCCATGCCCCCTAGGACTGAATCGCTAAGCCAGATATTTCCCCTTTTTGATCTCAACGAAATCTGCTGCACACCCGGCTCCTTGGCCGCTGGCTCCACCAGTACGACCTGCACCCCATCCGCTTCATCGCCCGGCACCTACAAGGTGACTGGGGCGATCTCGATGCACAGGACGCAGAGGCCGACCAACATGCGTCGATCGTTCACACCCCACTGCTATCCGCTTACCCCGAGCCGAATGGTGAGCCGCCTTGGGTGATCACAGAAGCCAACCAGCGCGTTACCACGCTGCTACCTCCCGATGAGTACTGAACATTTATCCATTACGGTTCTGTCTTTCCTCCTTCCACTTCATGGAGTTCTTCATGTCCATTCAATGTCCCAACTGCCAATCCGAGCGTATCGCCACCCGGGATCTGGCCAAGAAAACCGGTGGCGTCATCGGCACGGTCAGTGGTGCTGCTACTGGCGCAGCCGGTGCCCTGAGTGGCGCCGAGATTGGTGGCACAGTCGGTGCCATCGGCGGGCCGATCGGCATGGCACTTGGCGGGCTCTTCGGCGCGGTACTCGGTGGGCTGATTGGGGGTGCCACTGGCGGGATAACCGGCACGCGGATCGGTGAAGCCGTCGATGAGCACGTCCTTGATAACTATCAATGCCTGGAATGCGGCCTTACATTTAGCGCCCGGCGCTAGACCAAAGCGCCAACCTCGACGCCCCACTCCTACTCGCATCATCCCAACGCGTAGCGCTTCAGCTCTCGCGCTCTCCCTTTGTCCTGACGTGCTTTGGCTGGCTCTGCGCGGCGGCTGTGTCACGTCCCTAGCTTTTGAAAGGCATCACCATGGCACACCTCATCGAAAACATGGCCTACGTGGGCGACGTTCCCTGGCATCAGCTGGGCAACGCGTTGCCGCCCAAACAGCCGATTGAAGTCTGGGCCGAGAAGGCCGGCATGGACTGGTCGATCCTCGAGACGCCGGTCTGCTTCATGGCCGAGAAAGCCGGTGCGCTCGGCTCCATCAAGACCTTCCCAGATCAGAAGGTGCTCTTTCGCAGTGACAGCCATAAACCGCTGTCGGTGGTCAGTGAGCGTTACCAGGTCGTGCAGCCCCGGGAGGTGCTGGAGTTCTATCGGGATCTCACCGAGATTTCGGGCTACGAGCTGGAAACCGCCGGGGTCATGAAGGAGGGCAAGAAGTTCTGGGCCTTGGCACGGACCGGTAAGGAGACGGTCCTGAAGGGCAATGATTGCGTGAAGGGCTATCTGCTGCTCGCGACCTCCTGCGACGGCACCCTGGCGACGACGGCGACCCCAACGACGATCCGGGTGGTCTGCAACAACACGCTGACGGTGGCCTTGAACGGCGCCAGTTCGGCGATCAAGGTGCCGCACCGGACGAGCTTCGATGCCCAGGCGGTGAAGAAGCAACTGGGCGTGGCGGTCTCCCAGTGGGACAGCTTCATGTATCGCATGAAAACCCTCTCCGAGCGGAAGGTCAGAACCCACGAGGCGATGAACTACTTCCTGCGGGTGCTGTGCAACAGCGACACGCATCTTGATGCCAGCCGGGGTCTGGTGAATGAGCGGGCCTTGAAGAAGGTGCAGGCCATGTACGAAGGGCATGGCCGGGGCGCCGAGTTGGCTGCCGCCAACGGGACGGCTTGGGGGCTGCTGTGTGCGGTGACCGAGTACGTCGATCACGAGAAGCGGGCCCGCAGTGATGAGTACCGGCTGGATTCGGCCTGGTTCGGTCAGGGTGCGCTCCTCAAGCAGCGTGCGCTCGATGAAGCCCTGGTCCTGGTTGCCTGATTCTGCCTTAGCCCTTCGCGCTTTCCTCTCTTTTACCGCCTCTCTACCGCTGCTCTGTCACCCCCCCTCCCCGACCGGCATCCCGCCGGCCGGGGATTATTTTTGTCTGTTGATTTCATCTCGCGAAAGGATGGCTCATGAACCCCGTCACCCACCCCGCGCCCACGCCCAAAGCGCGGGGCGCGCTCAAGCTCGTCAAGACCAACAAGCTCGACCGTGAAGAATGGCTGGATGTCCGCAAGGGCGGCATCGGCAGTTCGGATGCGGCGGCCGCTGTCGGGCTCAATCCCTACAAGTCCCAGCTTGAACTCTGGCTAGAAAA
>APMI01004336.1_pt1 | contig 10282 bp, 6 predicted proteins | sample 667938 | NCBI WGS metagenome assembly APMI01 (sample SAMN01084076, study PRJNA167559) | wastewater metagenome | biome: Wastewater | place: Denmark: Ejby Moelle, Odense | collected 2011-11-28
GCCTCTGCCCATCGTACCCCTGAATCGTTTGAAAAATGACTCGTTTGCCGTAATGGAAATAAAATGCTCCTCATGCGCCGGCTGCGGGTCTATCTTTGGGTTCACAGAGTTATACGCAGCAAGGGTATCCACCACAAAGGGCAGACGGTATATCGGACTGCCGAACCGTCTCCTGAGGAAGCTGCCTAGTAATGACGATTGGAAAGGATCAGTGGCGAGTGCCAGCGATTTAAAGCCTAGCTTCCTTGCCAGCAGGTAAGAGTAAAATATATTCTCGGTGCTGTGGCGTGCTTGTGTATCATAAAAAATATGCTCGGTAGGTATACCCAGTTGCTGTGCGTAGAGTCCCATGATTACCGCCTCTTTGTAAGGTGAATAGACAGCCCCTCCTGAATAGATCACGTTTTTCGTCACCCCCTCCTTGTACAAAACCCACGACCAGATAACGCGTGCCTTCATGATCGTGTCCCAGCTACTGTTCCTGAAAGGTGTTCCGGGTACTATAATGGCGTCGAATGGTTTGGTCCTTACAATATCCAGTGCTTTACTATAGGCTTTCAATGGTCCCCGGCGAGGGGCAATGCAGCTTAAGAAGGAGAATGATATCATAAGTGCGAATAGTAGTTTGTATATAAATTTGTTTTTCAAGGAATGGTTTTAATGGTACAACAAAAATCGTAAGATTTTTGTTCATGCTGGTTTAAATTTATACTGCTTTCCCATGAGGTCATATTTGCTCACAATTTTTATTTTGTTCTTAGCGCTCAGCAGCTACGCACAAAATAACTATATCCTCTTCCGCCCCACGGAGAAGAAAGGCATAATTAGGATATATATCGATAGGGCTGGGAATGTATATCCTTCAAAAGATTATGTCGATTCCACCAAATTTCCCCACGTCAGCCGTAAAGACCCTGAATATGCCAACCTCCGATCCTACCTCTTGAAATACGATCTCATAGCGTACAAGCGTGTATTGAACGACAACCATGTCTCCGATTTTGGGCACTTGCAGGAAAAGCTTATCAACGATTGTGCCGTCAGGGTCAATGAGCAACTCAAGTCCTGCCAAAAGCTGGTTGTACTTATCCATGGCTTCAATGAATACGCCGCCCCTCCCTTCGATAGCCTTGAGGTAGAGATAAACAAACATCTTGCCGCCGAAAACATAACTTATCTCGAAGTCTATTGGGATGGCCTCAAAGCTTACCGTGAAGTACCGGCTGATGTTTTCAAAATATGGTTCCGTGCTAATCGAACAGCCCCCTATGCAGCAATGACCTTAAGAAAGCTATTTGCAAAGATCAATAACACCGACTTATACATAATTACTCATAGCCTTGGTGCTTGTGTAGGAACCAGGTTGTTGTTCAATACCCACGAGGGCCGTTGCTTTCCTTTCACTAAACAGTGGAAGGCATTGGCAACGCCTCCCCAATCCAATATTACCCTCGCCATGCTTGCACCGGCGATTGCTGGTCCACGTGTTTTCAGGTATTTGGGCAATACCGTTCCCGCAGGCAACTATCATAACTATAAGAGGGTAGTAGTTGGTTATGATAAATATGATGTCGCTACCACCAAACAGATGCGCTTTCCGCTTTCCCGTTTGTTTTATAGCACCTCTCTTGGCTGCAGCCCCTCCGTAGTAAGGCATGTAGGTCGTAAACTAAAAAGCCTTAGTCCCGCCACAGAGTACAGCATAACCGATTTTTCAAAAAATGTAAAGGGAGAGAAAAACAAAATACATCATATAGACAAATACATAAACGATACGAAACACTTCGATAACTTCCTGGACGAGATTTTTGCGAAGGGAAAGTAGCGTGCTATTTCAGCAGCACTTTATTTGCATTTGTGTAATACACGGTCGGGTCTGTCCCATCCCGCCTGTCAAATCCTGCTAATAATACCTCCTCCATTTGTTTTCTAATATGCTCCATGATCACCCCATAGTGTTCGGTTGTAAAAGTGCCGAATGGAGGGTGGAGCTGTTTGTGCCTTCTTTTGTTGTAGAACATATCAGGGTCAGGGGTTATGGTAAAGGTATAATAGTTATACAATGAAGAGCCGGCAGTAGTGGTTTGTGGAACATGCAGCACTTCCGGCTGCGCATTACACGACCATGTTAGTCTATCCGATTCCGGCACCAACCATGGCACTATTTCAGGCCCTATATTCAGGTTCCTCTTGAACACATGCCTTTGATCGCGAAAGACGATCCTGCTGTCATACCAAACGTCTTTGTTTCTTTCAGATTCCGGCAGTTTTCTTTGCTTATTGGCATCCACCAGGTCATAGGCCATCTTACTTTCTTTCTTGCTTTTTACAGGCTGCAATTCCGCGACGGCTTTTTGTATCTCGTCAGTTGCTATTGCTGAATAGGAAAGATGCGTAGTATCCTTAAGCATACGTAAGGCTACTTTTTTCCCTATTGTTGTTCCAAGGAAGTTGGAGTAGGTGTCCTCAGGGGTGAAGGTCGATGATTGCTCGCCAATAAAATGATAGGGTGGGTGATAGTGCCAACTGGCTACTTCATGCCACACAAGCCTTTCAAAAGCTATTTTCTGTGCCATGCTGGCTATATCGTCTTCCGTAAGCTTGTCGAGATGCCTAAAGCTAACTGTCAGAGTCCCCGCCTCCGAAGGTAAGGCTACATCCTTGTCATCGGCTAGTATCATCATGGTCAGGTAAACGGTCCAGTCTATGGCTGCGCGCATATGCGATACATCTATAAAACCGCCTTTGCAGGTATATATTGCCCCGTTTTTTTCTTTCCATCGGTTCGGCCTGCTATAAGATTGCTGCCCGAATTTTCCTTGTTTAATGAATTTAGTGATCGGAAAAAGTGGGACCGAAAATTCAGACAAATTATAGCCAAATTGGGAAAAGGTTTTCCGGTTCTTTTTTTCGGGGTTCGTCAGTTGCTCAGGATAGGTGCTGGTAATACGCTCCTTAAGATACAAACGCTTTGACGCGGGGATAGCTATGCTTTTTATCGTTGCACTGACCAGAATAAGAAGTACTAAGGCAATTGTTGTCACCGACTTTGTTCTGCTGTAGCACATGGCATTCTTGTAGTTTTTCCAACGGCATAAAAGCAAGTATAATGCCACCGCATTTTCGGTTACAGGTGCTGATGTGCAAGAATTTGATTGCCTTGTATTTATGCCGGTGTGAATGCCTGGTTAAAATTCACGGATTTTTGCTCAAATCGGGGTGTTCATCGCTTAACAATATGGTATGCGAATCCGTCACCTACTAATACTTCGGTTGTACCGGGCGGTAGTTTTTGTATCTGGCTGCTTATGTCATTTGTGTTATCTATGGGGTACACATCAAGGTGTTGGTCCACTTTATACGCCGGGAATGTTTTAAGTACCCAATCACCGGGAATAGAATGCCAATCAGGCAAGTTTGGCGTATCCTGGTAAGGGTAAGCCACTTTTGGTGTTGTTAAGATGGGCAGTTTTTTCTTTTGAGCCATAATGATTGCGTCTTCCGTTGCCACGTAGATGCTCAGCATTTTGTTGTCTATCAGCCCTGCAAACAAGGTAATATAGGTGCTGAAGATATTGCCGGAGAGGCCCAGGAATAATACAACTGGGATTGCTTTGATAAAACGGGATCTTAAGAATATTAGCTTCATATGGTCCAGCAAATAGATAATAAGAATGGCTATCGCCGGGACGGTATACACATTCAGGCGTGTTTCTATGGGTATTTTTCGTGCAATATAGAGTGCCATTGTAAGAAGGCATATAAGTACGCTGTAAACTACCAGGGTGCCCTCTTGTGTACGCATTAGTTTTGATATACCCGAAAAGCTCTTTGTTGATCCGTATATGAACGCAGTAATGCCAATGGTGCCAAATAGGATCTCGAAGAATAGTCCGGCGCCTACATTGGCAAATAGCCGATAGAACTTTTCGCTGAAAATAGAAACGGTGAGACTTTGCTTCATTCCCCAGAAGTCCTGCATACCCCCGTCGGCCATTACCTGTGAAGCATCTACGATGTAGAAGGCTATAATGGAGACAGCACAACAGAAAAGAGGCATGCACACGAGGAGGATACTTCTTGCCTTATTTTTTATGTCCCAGGTATGCCACGTATGTAACATGTGTAGTAACGCTACTATAAACACAGGTGTTATCGCAATGGAATAGGTGTAGCTGAAAAATGGCAGTACTATAAAGCTCAGAAGAAGCAATAAGTATCTGCGTAGCACCAATTTCTCTTTTTTATAGAACAGGTCAAACACTTCCAGCAATTGCCATATGGCTATAAGACTGGTCAGGATATCCATGGTGTATTGCTTTACCTGTACGTAGTATTCTGTTGCCGTGTAAGAAGAAAACAGTATGAGTATAAATAAAAAGCGGGTTTGTCTGCCTGGTTTATATATACGGTTCATTAAACGGTAGCAGAAATACATCGCAAATGTGCCCACTGCGAATGGTGGGAACCTCAGGGTGAAATAGCTGTAGTCAAATGGCGCGGCAAAGGCTTTTATCAATTGCAGGTACACCCGGGGAAACTGCTGCATATAGTCAAGCTGTCCCCATAGCATAGCCGGGCTTTTGTACTTTAAATTGTAGATAACCCGCCATTCATCTACCCAGAATGGCCGGGCCTGCACCAGCACAAAGAATACGCCGCAAAATACCATGAAGTATAGTACGGTGAGTGTTAATTTGCGGAGAAAAGCACTGGTATCGCCGATCGGGTAGCGGAATATTCTTTTCAAGATAGAGTAGCTTTATAGTTTTATTAACAAATGCCATGCCATTTTCTTAGCCCGCGGCGGGCATGGCTCGATGATCAGGGTCACGATGGGAATTGACGGCCATCACTGTCCTTAACAGGTTTCCGATATACATTTGCCTCATATTTTTCACCTCTGGCAAAAGGCCTATTTACTCAGTAATTCAATATGTTTTGTATATTTATCATTATACAGAACAACTTGACTGGTAGACAATTGCCGTATAAAAAATGTGTCAATGATTTGCAGGCCCCATGCCTTTGGATTAATAATGCTTTTTTGCTGCTCGATGATGACGCAAGCTGTGTTTGCTCAAAAAAGAGCTTATGCAGCTGCAACATCTCCAGCCATGGCAATGTACCATAAAGATGGTGCGGACTATGTAAACGCTGAGCACGCTTATTACAAAGCACCTTTAAGAAAGGCTACAATATACGCCTGCTATAAAAAAATGACCGCCGGCAAGGATGACTATTATATAGTCATCGAGAAGAACAAATATCTGATGTCCGTCTACAACTCCAACGACGAGTTGATGATCACCTATCCCGTAGTTTTTGGCAATGATGATCTTAGCGATAAAATGTGTGAAGGTGACAGGAAGACCCCCGAGGGCACATTTTATATTCTAAACAAGAAGAAGCATGACAAATGGGATAAGTATTTCTCGTTGAGCTATCCCAGCGAAGAGAGTCGTAAAAAGTTTGAGGAGAGAAAGGCAGAGGGACTTATTGCAGCTAACGTCGGCATTGGCGGTGGTATCGGCTTGCATGGCACATGGCAGCGCGATGATATCTCGGTTGATAGGAAGGACAACTGGACCTGGGGATGCGTGAGCACAAAGAACTGTTATATCGATGAGCTTTATGATTATATACCCGTCGGCACTAAAGTGATCATAAAAAGATAACTAACTCTAATAAAAAATAAGTAAGCCCCGAACCGGGGCTTACTTATTTTGTTCTCTTACGCTGTTGTAAGGAGCTATCTTACCAGGGTAACATCCCCTTTCTGTATCTGTTTATTGATGTCCTGCTGTCCGCAATAGAACTCTATAAAGTAGTAGTAAGTGCCTATGTCCTGCGGAACTCCTTTATAAGTGCCATCCCAGCCTTCCATAATATTTGTAGTGCTGAATATCACTTGCCCGTAGCGGTTAAATATCGTCATTTTGTCCAGCAGCATATTGCCTTTGAAAACCGGGTGGAAGAAGTCATTCTTTCCGTCGCCATTAGGGGTAAAGGCGTTCGGTACATAGGGAGTGCAGCAATGGTCATATTCTACCACCGCTTCGCCAAATGCCATGCAATCATGGGCATCTGCAACATGCACGCTATACTTGCCATTGGGCAGGCCGGTGATACCGTTTTGGTAGCTCACCTGCATCGGGTTGCTGCTCCAGGTGTATTTGTAAGGTGGGGTGCCGCCCTTTACATCCACATATACAGCACCATTATTGTCAACACCTTCACAGAGGTTGCCATTGCTTTGCATACGCAGTGCCAGCTGGCCCGGTTGGTGGACGCTGGTAAGGCTGCTCTTTTTACAGTTATTGTCATCAGTAACTGTTATGGTATGCGTGCCGTCTCCCATGTTTGTAAAAAGGTTGCTGCTTATCGGCTGGCTTGGTTGCCCATCCACCTGGTAGCGCAATGGCGCCACGCCGCCGGTTGCGTTGATCGTTATAGTCCCGTCACCTGTGCCGAAGCAAGTTGGCGTAGTAACTGTGGCGGCAGTGATGACGATGCGCGGGTTTTCGCCTACGGTTACTGTAGTATCTGCTTCGCAGCCCAGGCTGTCCTGTATATAGAAAGTATAGGTCCCCGTGTCGAATCCGTCAAACAGGTTCTTGGTTTTGAAGATGCTATCGTTTGCAGAGTACATATAGGCAGGGGTACCACCGGTTCCTTCCAGCATTACCGTGCCATTCTTGTCGCCTTCACAGATCACATTAGTAGTTGTGATGTTGGAAAAACCAAGGACTGGTGGTTGTTTTATTTCTACCACGCTGTCGATCGTGCAGCCTTTCATGTCTTTTATGTGTACGGTATGTTGGCCTGCATTCAGCCCCGTCATTTCGTTCGATGCTGAGAAGGATAACTGGTCTACTGCATACAGGTAGGTCGGCACACCTCCCAGCACAAAGGTCTGTATCACCCCGTCATATCCGCCTGCACATCTTACGTTAGTAAGCTGCATATCGGCAATGCGTATACGGCTTGGTTCGGTCAGGTATACCGTAGTGTCTATTTTGCAGCCGTTTTGGTCTGTCACCTCAATGCTATTAATTGATGCAGGCAGGTTGCCGAAAACATTGTTGGCCGTCGGTGCTCCACCGTTGTCGGTATAAGAAAATGGCTGTGTACCGCCGTTAGGTGTTATAACAATGCTGCCGTTGCTGTCGCCAAAGCATTTTGGATAAGTAACGTCGAGGGTAGCACCCAGGCTGGGCGGTTGTGTTACTATTACGGTGGTATCAAATATGCAATTATTGGCATCCCTTACATGCACCGTATATGTCCCTGCGGCCAGGCCGCTGAAGACACCGGCCCCATAGCTCGCCGCACCCAATGCATAAGTATATGGAGCAACGCCGCCATTACCTGTAAGCGTGATGCTGCCTAGTGTTTGTCCGTAGCAGGGCTCATTGGTGATTACTGCTGTGCCATGCACGGTGGTCGGTTCTGTCATTGTTACCGTTGAATCTTTGGTGCACCCGTTGGCATCTTTTATATGCAGTGTATGGCTGCCGGCACTTGCAGAGTAGTTGGTGTTGATCGTATAGGGGCCGGCATCAATTGCATATGTATAATTTGGCTTACCACCCGATCCGGCAACGGTAAATGTGCCCGATCCCCCGTTACACAAAGGTGTTACTGTAGTTAAAGTGCCAAAAGTTAGCGGGCTCGGCTGCGTTATTGTAAGCACTGTGTCTTTAATACATCCAAAGGGTGCTTTGGTATGAATGGTGTAGGTACCCGCGGTTAAACCGCTAAAAATATTCGACGGCCCATATGGACCCGCACCGTTGGCATAGGTATACCCCGCGGGATTATTTGCCGCATTCATCGTGATCGCTCCCGTCGCATCACCATTACACAATACATTCGTGACGGCTGCAGTGGCTAAAGTCGTTATCACTGTAAGTTGCAAACGTGTGGTGGAGTCGCAGCCCAGGGTAGTTGTGGCGCTGTGGGTGAACAGGCCGGCGGTTTTATAATATGTTCCCGCAAAAAGTACACTGTCGCCTTTGCATATAGTATCAATGGTTGTCGTGTTATAAGAGGGGTTTACGCTAAGAAGCAAGGTCACTAATGAGTCGCAGCCTGTTTGTGAGGCAAAGGTGTGTGTGTAGGTGCCCGCAGTGGTCAGCGTGTTAGGACCAAAGATATAGCTTTGTCCCTGGCAGATGGTTGCAGATACTGTATCGCTTATGGGAGGAGGCACGTTTGTCGATGCCTGTGCCAGGAAGCCTTCGTAAGGCGGGCCGGATACCACGTGTATCACCAGGTCATTACTGCCGGGATGCCAGTCGTTGCATAACGATACGGTAACCATATTGGCCTGGATATACCCCTGGTAGAAGTATGGGTTTGCCACAGGTATTCCGGGTATGCTCTGTACCACGCCATTCACTATTATTTCATATACTGAGTTGTCAGCGAAAAAGTCAAGGTTCAGGCAAAAGGTGCCGGGGTCTGAATAACTCTGGTGACAGGCATTGCCACAGGCAAGGCTGAAAGAGAACTTGTACCAGACATCAAGATTGCCGACGTGAGAGCCGTCTATATTGTGCGATATCCATGCGCAGTCCGGCCAGGGGCTATTATAATACACCGCCGGTAGGGGCCCCATAACTATCGCGGGGCTGTATGGACCTGCGATACTTGTTGTGGACATCGTCCAGTTAAGGTCGTTACTACCCACCGGCAAGGTGCCGCCGGCCCCGTCGGTGCCGGTGTTAAAAAACGAGGCGGCCGGCGGATCGGCATAGGTGGGGTTATTGACACAGTCTAGCTGCGCTATTGCACTGTTCGCAGCCAGTAAAATGAAGAATACTGGTAAAACCAGTCGGGTAAAGCTTGAGCTCATTTTCAGATCATTGAATTAGTGTAGTAAAAAGGTAGAGTAAGATACCGATTTTTTTTATGTAATGCAAGCTTCGTGCTGTGCTCGTTTTGCGATTGGCCTTATTGGGAGTAGAAAAGGTATACGACTGTTCGATGCACGGATGTCTAAAAACTGGATTATCAATAAATTAGCACACCCGACTGTCGTACTGCCTTAGAGAAAGCGGGTATCTCTTTTTATGCCTATAGCTTTGCTTCTTCATTCCCCGGGCCAATAAGGCTGCCCGGGTATACTTCCTATGTCCCCATTTATTTTATGCGCTATATTTACTGTTATATTTTAATGAGCACCATGAAACTAGCATCATCAATTATAAGCTTCATTTTTTTTGCCGTTTCACTGTCGGCTCAAACAAAGACCGCTAAGCAGATCGTATTGGGCACCAGTGAAGAGATAAGCTCTGTACAACTGTCCGAGACAAGGACCATTAACATCTACCTTCCCGAAGGCTATAAAGAAAATGACACTGCCCGCTATCCTGTTATTTACCTTTTAGATGGCGGGGTGGACGAGGACTTTATACACGTAGTAGGCCTTGTTCAGTTCAATACCTTTTCATGGATAAACAGGATACCAAAGTCGATTGTGGTGGGCATTGCCAATACCGATAGGAAAAGAGACTTCACATATCCCACTACTATAGCGAAGGATAAAAAGCTATATCCAACGACAGGAGGATCTGCCAAGTTCATCTCCTTTCTTGAAGAGGAACTGCAGCCTTATATGCAGGAGCATTACCGTGTAAATAAGCACAAGACCATCATAGGCGAATCGCTGGGAGGTTTGCTGGCAACAGAGATATTGTTTAAGAAGCCCAAGCTCTTTGACAAGTACATAATCGTCAGCCCCAGCCTTTGGTGGGATAATGGCTCTTTGCTCGACCTGAAACCTGCTATACTGGAACCGGGCTATAACAAACGGACAGACGTCTACATTGCAGTAGGCAAAGAAGGCCTCACACCCGGCGATAAGCCAAGGGTGATGGAGGTAGATGCGAACCTGCTGGCCGACAAAATAAAGGCAAGCAAAAGCAAGCAGGTTAAAGTTCACTTCGACTACCTGCCGCAGGAGGACCATGCTACCATTGCCCACCAGGCGGTGTTCAATGCCTTCAGGCTTCTGTACCCGGTGAAGCAGTAGGCAGTACTTCCGGTTTTGTAAATAATTAAAACCGGAAGCGACTTATCCACATTTTATCGCAGATTTCTTTAATTGTCAGCAGATTACAAGCGATACTTAATGTGGATAGTGCACCCGATTTGCACCCGATAATTGCCGATTTGCACCCGAAGGGCAGTGAGCAGTAACAGTGCACAGGGTAATGTCCCGTCCTGAAAAAACCTTACACTTTGGTTAGATAATCCTGATTTTGGTTTACATGAC
>APMI01042386.1_pt1 | contig 10282 bp, 8 predicted proteins | sample 667938 | NCBI WGS metagenome assembly APMI01 (sample SAMN01084076, study PRJNA167559) | wastewater metagenome | biome: Wastewater | place: Denmark: Ejby Moelle, Odense | collected 2011-11-28
ATCAAAACCTGCTGAGAACTGTCCTTTGAATTCTTCTGCAAACAGGGAGGAGGGTTTTTCTCCTGTAATATATTTTGCCAGTTCTTTTGCCTGTTTCATGTCTTCCACTACCACAGAAGCAGCATTGGCGGCTGCATGAGAGAAGGTGGCCCTTGTCTCTTCATGTTTGGGCTTGCCGTGAATCACAATGGTATAATTCTTCCTGGCGATCACCTCACTGCGGTTCCACACTTTTTCTACAAAGGGACAGGTGGTATTGTATTTTTCTGTCTTTATGCCAATATCATTTAATTGCCTTTCAATATCCAATGTGGTGCCGAATGCCGGAATGATGACAATATCATCAGCGGTCAATTCATCAAATGATATTAGCTGTTTGCCGTAGGTGTCTTGCAGAAAAGTGATACCATGCGATTGCAGGTCGGCATTCACCTGTGGATTATGGATCATTTCGCTTAATAAGAAGATCCTTTTGTCCGGGTTTTCTTCAACAGTCCGGAAGGCGATCTCGATGGCGTTCTCCACACCATAGCAAAATCCAAAATGACGGGCTAAGTAAATTTGCAGTGGTCCGAAATCCAGCAGGGTGGGGGTAAAATCCTTCTTCATCTTGTCCGCCTCCTTCCGTTTTTTTTTGATAGCGGTGATCAGCGGACTCCGGTAAATGATGGGGACATCAAAACTCTTCATGGCTGCAAAGATAGCGAGAGAAGCGCAGAGAAGCCCGGAGCCCGGTGCCGGAAATTCCCGGAAGCATGTTAGTCTGATTAAGCAGGGTTTGGTGTATTCGTATTTCTGATCTCGTACTTCCGGCCCTGATTTCTTCTTATCTTTCGCAAAAGTTCAGACCATGCGATACGCTCTGCTTGCTATTTCCCTTTCGGTATTGCTCAGTGCCTGCAAACTGATGAAGAAGGATGATGAAAAAGAAACCAAAAGTAAAAAGAGTATGACCACAGCATTCAATGCCCCGGGCTGGGCCCGCAGTACTAATATCTATGAAGTGAACATCCGCCAGTACACAGAGGAAGGCACTTTCAATGCTTTTGCCAATGAATTACCCCGGTTAAAAGATATGGGTGTGCAAACCTTATGGTTCATGCCCATTACACCCATCGCACAAAAAAACAAGAAAGGAACCTTGGGCAGCCCTTATGCCTGTTCTGATTATACTGCTATCAATCCTGAATTTGGAACCCTGGATGATTTTAAGAAGCTGGTAAAGCAGGCGCATGAAATGGGTTTTAAAGTAATCATTGACTGGGTGGCAAATCATACCGGGTGGGATCACCGCTGGACAAAAGAACACCCGGAATACTATTTGAGAGATTCTGCCACCAACGATTTTCATATTGCATCCGGCATGGATGATATTATTGAACTTGATTATAATAACCCGGCTACGGTGCAGGCCATGATTGATGCGATGAAATTCTGGGTTACGGAATGTGCTATTGATGGTTTTCGTTGTGACCTGGCCAGTTGGGTGGAATTACATTTCTGGCAAAAAGCAAGACCGGAAGTGGACGCCGTAAAGCCATTGTTCTGGCTGGGTGAATTTGATGAACTGGAAACACCCGATTACGGGAAAGTATTTGATGCCAGCTACACCTGGACATGGATGCATAAGACAAAAGATTTCTACCAGCAGCATTTGCCACTGAGTGCAATTGATTCAATCCTGTACCGGTATAGTGCCATTGGAGATGGTTCCATGCGGGCCTGGTTCACCAGTAATCATGATGAGAACAGTTGGAATGGTACCGAGTATGAGAAGTATGGAGATATGGCCCAAGTTTTAGCTGTGTTCAGCGCTACCTGGAACGGCGTGCCGCTGATCTATTCAGGCCAGGAGTTGCCACTGTTAACTAAACGACTGGAGTTTTTTGAAAAAGATCCCATCCCCTGGACCGGGAAAAATGCGCTGCATGATTTTTATAAAACTTTATTTGCACTCAAAAAAAATAACCCGGCTCTCCGTGGGGGAGACAGTACCGTTAGAACGATCCATCTCTCAACAACGGATGAAGGACATATACTGGCTTATTTAAGAAAGAACGGGGAAAGAGAAGTATTGGTGGTGCTGAACCTTTCTGCTGTAAAAAATCTGCATTTTGATATTACTGATGAAAGCCTGAAAGGAGTTTTCAAAAATGTTTTTTCAGGTGCTGTTAATGATTTTACCGGCGAAAAGAGCTTTGAGATGCAGCCCTGGGAGTATTTAGTATATGAGAAGTGATCAAAAAAAGGTTTTAAATAAAAAAAGCCGCTTGTAAATCAAGCGGCTTTTTTTATTCGATTTCTTTATTGATTATTGTTCATCCAGGTTCAGGGGATAAGTATAAGACCCATCATAACCGGGGTAGATCCCTTCCAGGCGGATACTGCCATCTGTCCTGGCGATGATTCTTGCTAATTGTTCAATACTGCTGATCTCTGTTCCGTTCACACTGGTGATTACAAACCCTTCCTGGATTCTTGTTCTGCCGATCGGGCTGTCTTTGCTGGTGATTGATTTTACCACCACGCCACCACTGATATCCAGTTGCGTTGCTTTCTCTTTACCCAGGTTTTCCAGTTCTGCCCCCAGTTTCTGGTTGATATCCGTTTTAGCTACTTCTTCGTAAGAACCCACTTTGCTTTTCAATGTGGCCGTGCCATTGTATTCTTTGTCGCCTCTTTTGTAAGTGATCTTAACTTTGTCACCGGCATTATAAGAAGCAACAGTTCCCTGTAATTCAGGCCATGAAGCGATAGTAATATCATTGATCTTGGTAATTACATCGCCTTTTTTCAAACCTATTTCAGCTGCTGCCCCATCAGGAGCTACCAGGCCAACATAAGCGCCATCGCCGGCATCATATTTATCTTCTGCGGCAGAAATGCCGAGATAAGGCCTTTTCACGTCACCATATTTCACAAGATCATTAACGATCTTTTTTACCAGGTTTACCGGGATGGCGAAACCATAACCTGCATAAGTACCATTAGGAGCCAGGATAGCAGAGTTAATTCCCACGAGTTGTCCATCGGTGGTAATCAGGGCTCCACCACTATTTCCCTGGTTAATAGCAGCATCAGTTTGTATGAAAGATTCAATCGGGCTGTTGCTCTGGCGCTGGTTGATGCCGATAGCTCTTCCTTTTGCACTCACGATACCCGCCGTAACAGTTGTTTCAAGCGTCAGGGGATAACCAACGGCTAAAACCCATTGGCCCAATTTAACAGCATCGGAATTGCCATAGATCAGGTAAGGCAGATTCGTAGCATCCACTTTTAATACAGCGAGGTCCGTACTCGGGTCCCGGCCGATCACTTTGGCTTTGTAAGTTTTCTTATTGCTTAATGTGACGGTAATCTCATCCGCAACGCCATCGCCACCGTTGGATACAACGTGGTTATTGGTAACGATATATCCATCCTCGCTGATAATTACCCCGCTGCCGGAAGCTCTTTGTTCAGGCTGTACCTGTGGACCAAACCCTTCTCCAAAAAACTGGTTGAAAAAATCATCCATGCTGTTGTTGCCACGGCTGCGGTTCAGGTTACTTATTTTCTTGGCCGGGATCTTTGTTTTGATGTGTACAACAGCCGGAACAGCGGAGCCGGCGGCTTTTGTAAAATCAATCGGGTCAGCAACTGTAGCTGCATTGTCGTAAAAACCGGCATAATTAACCGGGAGTTTACCGTCGCTGGTAGTTTGAGCAAATCCATCTTTTTTGCTGGTCAGTTTACCATATACCCACACACTGCCAACGGCTGATGCTGCACTCACAGCAACGATCAGAAAAAGTTGTTTAAGTTTCATAGTGCTATATACTTTAGATTTTTTTGTTTTTGCAAAGATTGTTGTTTCAGATTTTGTGCCATTGCATAACAAAGTAACAAACTGTCAGGACATCTTTGTTTACCAATGGTTTAGTTTAACAATTCTTTACTAAGGTCTTCGTACTTTACTGTCCATGTAAATTTAATGCCATTTGCGGGGAATAAAAAGCGCCTTTTACAGGCGGCAAAGAAAAGCAAGGGTATCAACACCGTCGGCATAATCTGCAATGGCCGGGGCCTGGCTTTGTCCAAAGGGGACGAAACCTCTGCCGGTTATGCATTGCAGGTCGGGGTTCTCTTTCAAGCTACCGGTCAATTTGTCGGGATTGTCATAAAACTCATAGTTCAATTGGCTGATGGGAGAGAACAGGGAGGGCTCCTCAACAAGCAATAAGGAGGGGGTGCTCATGTAGTATTTCTTATTCAGGAGATGCAGGGCAAGGTTATAGTCATAATTGTTCTTGTACTTATGGTGATCTGCGAGGAAATCATATTTCCTGAAGGCATGGAGCAAGGGTACAAAATCATAGCCTGCGGGGACATAAATTTTGGTCACATTCCTGCAGCCGAGACCAAAATAGAGGTACACATCATCGGCCAGTTTTGCAAGCTCTTCACCGGTTTCCTCCCCGGTGAGGATGGCGGCTGAGGTTCTGTTGCGGCGGATGATATGTGGCCATTTCCCGAAATAATATTCAAAATGCCCGGCCGAATTATTGCTGCCGGTGGCGATATAAGCACCACAACCTTTCAGTATCCCGGCAAATGAGAACCGTTGCTCTGCGGCCTTATTCCAATCAGATAACTTACTAACCAGGTGCTTTATAAGGGGCTCGTCCCTGGAAGAAGTTTTGATTGTTGCTTTGTGCCCTGAAATGAAAACGCACAGGAAATCATGGAAGCCTACCAGGGGAATGTTTCCTGCCATGACGATCCCTATATTTTGGGGCTCATGGTTATTGTCCCGCAATTCATAAGAACTGACCCATTTTTCCAATATGGGGCGGGAGAGGAAATGCTGTGCAATATTTTTCGTGGCCAGGTCAACGAATTCTGGAATAAACCAGCCGTTCTCCCGGGAGGCTTTTTCTTTGGTTTCTGCCCACGCGGGATCGCCCGATAAAATATATTCCCCGAGGTCAACTAATAAATCAATCCGATACTGTAAATTCATGCCCGTAAATTAAAGCCAGTTTTAAGTTTTCCGACTGCAAATTAACGGATGACTGCGCAGGAAAAAATTTAAAGCAGGCTTGCTGAGACTAAAAACAAACTAATTTTGCTCAGTCATGTAATTCTCAACCCGTTAAATGTTTTTTTATGGCAATCAAGATTACCGAAGAATGTATCAATTGCGGCGCCTGCGAACCCGAATGTCCCAATAACGCCATCTATGAAGGTGGTGTGGAATGGGCTGTTTCAGACGGAACAACTGTAAAAGGGCCTTTCACTTTGCTGGATGGGTCTGTAGTGGATGCAGATCAGAAAAATGCTCCCGTTAGTGTTGATATTTATTACATCACCCCCAATAAATGTACTGAGTGCCAGGGCTTTCATGAAGAACCCCAGTGTGCAGCCGTTTGCCCGGTTGATTGCTGTGTGCCGGATGAAATGTACCAGGAAACAGTAGATCAGCTGATCGCTAAGAAAGACAAACTGCACATCTGATTTGTGCCTTGACTGTGCATAATTTTTTATGCCGCTGGTAGTTGTTCTTTCTAAAGTTATTTAACTTAGTAAAAGATTCAATTTAATATAGCAGTGTATACTGCTCCATTAAAGGCGGGTGATATTTCCCGTCGTAAAAAGGTGAAGGAGAAACGGCCTTCACCTTTCTTATTTTTGGAAGCGGAAAGAAATAAATGATTTTTAGCATTTGAAATTTCGGGCATCGCTTTTTTTCCTCAATATTTGCGTAGCTAAACACATACATATCAACTATGAAGAAAACCATTGCCCTGGTGACCGGCGGTTTTTCGGGAGAAGCAGTTATTTCGTATAAAAGTGCAACAACGATTGATAATAATCTCGACAGGGATAAATTCAACGTCTATAAGATCGATGTAAACCCCAAAGGCTGGTTCTATGAACTGGCGGATGGCAGAAAAATAGAAATTGATAAGAATGATTTTTCCCTTCCCCTGGATAATGAAAAGGTGGATTTTGATGCTGTTTTTATCGGGATGCACGGTACGCCCGGGGAGGATGGAAAATTACAGGGGTACTTTGATACATTAAAAATTCCTTACACCAGTTGTGACGCCACTACATCCGCCATCACTTTCAATAAGCGATATACTGTTGCCGTGGCTAAAATGGCCGGCATTTCAGTAGCTAATTCAGTTCACTTGTTTAAGCATTCTCCTGTTCCGGCAGCACAAATACTTGACCAGGTAAAACTGCCGGTATTTGTGAAACCAAGCAACGGTGGGTCAAGCATCGGGATGAGTAAAGTGGATAACCCGGAAGACCTGGAAGCTGCTATTGTTAAAGCATTCAATGAAGATGAACAGGTGCTGGTCGAAGAAATGGTGAAAGGGAAAGAGTATACGGTAGGTGTTTTCAAAACAAAGGGAAATATTATCGTGCTGCCGCTTACGGAAGTAAGGGCGGATGATGACAAAGAATTTTTTGACTTTGAAGCCAAATACCAGGGCAAATCAACGGAAACAACACCTGCGGTTGTGGATGAAGTAATCGCTGATAAGATCAGGGCAGCGGCGCATAAAATTTATGCAGTATTCAATTGCAGGGGCGTGGTCAGAATCGACTTCATTTACAATGAAGAAAGTGGTCAGCCTTTTATGCTGGAGATAAACACAATACCCGGCCAGAGTGAGGCCAGCATTGTGCCACAGCAGGTAAGGGCTATGGGCTGGAGCCTGAAAGAGTTTTATACCAAACTGGTGGAAGAAGTATTATACTGATTAATAACTAAGTGAGATCAGATCATTCAAAATTTAAGCTGTGCTGAAATTTATCACGCATCGTCCTTTGTGGCTTAATATCCTTGCCGGTGTCTTGCTGGCAGTAGCCATCTTTTCTGTATTTATATTGTCATTGAACTGGCTTACTCATCATAATAGTTCCATGACGGTTCCGCAGGTAACCGGAAAATCATTTGAAGAGGCTGAAAGTATACTGGAAAAAGCCGGCTTTGACGTGGAGATACAGGATTCGATTTATTCCGACACCACTAAGCCAATGGAAGTTTTGAAGCAATTTCCCGAGGCTGATGAAGTGGTGAAAGTTAACCGTAAAGTTTATCTTACGATAAACCGGGCGGTTCCCCCCATGATTGATATGCCTAACCTGGTAGGTTACAGTTTTCGTAATGCGGAAATGACATTGAAGAACAACGGGCTCCGGTTTGGCGACAGCACATTTAAACCTGACTTTGCGAGGAATGCTGTATTAGAGCAATTGTATAACGGATCACCTATTACACCGGGAACAAAAATAAGAATGGGAAGCAAGATCGATTTTGTGCTGGGAGATGGAGTCGGGGACAAAGAATTTGCGGTTCCCGACATTACCGGGTTGACATTCGCTGATGCAAAAACAAGGCTTGAAGCCTACGGAATCAGTTTTGCATCCGTTATTGCTGATGGGGTCGCAGATACAGCCAGCGCCTTTATTTATAAACAAAACCCTGAACGTTTTGATATAGATAAAAAAATACAACATATCCGTTCAGGACAGACAATGGATGTATGGCTGCAGCTTGAGAAGCCCATAAAAGATACTGCTACTATACCTTTGATTCAACAATAATTTTCTAAATATGCAAAATATCACTGCGGAAGAATTGAAAGCCCGGCTTGATGCAGGGGAAAAAATGAACATCATTGATGTAAGAGAACCACATGAAAATGCAGAGTTCAATATTGGCGGTACCCTGATCCCCCTGGGGAGAATACAGGCTATGCAAATTGATGAAATTGAGGAACTAAAACATCAAGAACTGATCGTCTATTGCCGGAGTGGTAACCGCAGCGGGCAGGCCTGTATGTTTTTAGATGCTATCGGCTTTGCAAATACCAAGAACCTGGTTGGGGGTATGCTGGGCTGGCAGGAAAAATATGGAAGCCAGAAGTAAGAAACCCGGGGCCGGATACCAGGCTTCTTACTCCCGGCCTCTTTTATAACCTTATATTGACAGCGAACATAAAATTCGTTCCTGCCATCGGGAAATAATAATTCTCCGTGGTTGTTTCTCCGCCATAGATATAGCTGAATGTATACCCGTTAGGTTCATACTTTTTGCCAAACAGGTTGTTCACCTGGCCGGTAATATTTATTTCTTTCATCCATTTCCTTTTGATGGTATAGATAGCTCTTATATCCTGCACATAAAAGGCATTCAGCTTTCTGTTGCTGTTTTGCGTATTGTCAAGATACTGGTCACTGACATATTTGCTCAATAAGCTTACTTCCAGGTTTTTTACCGGCAAGAGGTTAACAGACGCACTCCCAACCACGGAAGGTGAAAATGCGATATCAGTAGCGTCATACGTGTTTAGCTTTTGCCCGCCATTGTCGTAATCATCAATAAATTCTGAGAAATTATTGACCTTATTCCTGCTTAATGCGAGATTAGCTGTTGCATTGAGCCAGGAATTCAGAATATACCCGCCCTGTAATTCAAGTCCGGCCCGGTAGCTCTTCGGAATATTGGTTCTTGTATAAGCGCCTACATCGTTAATCTTGCCGGTCAGTACCAACTGATCTTTATAATTCATATAATATAGCGTGGCCGACCAGCTGTATTTTCTGCTGTTTTTTTCAATACCCGCTTCAATATCGTGCAACCGTTCTGGTTTCGGTTGTTGCAGGGTGCCTGCTTCAAAATCATCCCGGTTCGGTTCTTTATTAGCAACAGCATATGAAAAATATCCTTTCCAGCCATTCCTTGAATAACTGACGCCGGCTTTGGGATTAAAGAAATCGAATTCATTATTTACATACAAAGTGGGGTTGTCCCGGAAACCTTCGATCTTATAACGGACGGCACGGTATTGAATATCTCCAAACAGATTCCAGTTATCACTTACCTGTACCTGTTCTTTCAGGTAAACGGTGAAGTCGTTTTTCAGCGCATCAAGATCATACCAGCGATAGTAAGGAGAAGGCAGGCCGTTGGAAGCCCATTTCAACTCACCGAAATGATTCCCGTTGTACCGGGTGATAGCGCCCCCAAACGTGGTTTGTGATTTACTGCTTTTATACTGTAAGGAGAAGACAGATCCGTAAAAATCATTATCGAGCCATAGCTGCCGGATGAAATCGGAATTGCCGGTTGTATTGATGCCATATTTTGAATAGGATTCATCGGCTTTGTATTGTTCATAATAACCTTCTCCTTTTGTAAGGAACAAAGCAGTATTAAAACTCAGCCGGCTGTTAATGGCCTGGTTAAAGAATAACTGGTAATGATCCTGTTTGAAATTGTCTGTCTCGTTGTCATAAGGATCCCCGGGTTTTTCTGTACCGGCATAATTGATGGTGCGTTTGCCGGCTCTCAGGTCAGCTTCTGAAATACCATTCCATGCCTGGTAAGTTTTTTCCTTACCTGAAAAAATATTAAAGCGCAGTGAATTGTTCCTGCCAATATAAGCGGTGGAAAAATAAACAGACTTCATATCTGTTTTTGCACGGTCGATGAAGCCATTGCTGGTGATGTTGGAAACCCGGATATCGGTGGTGATGTGATCGCCGATTAATCCACTGCCGAGTTTCAGTGTATTCTTCCAGGTGTCAAAAGATCCATAACTGTTATTGATCTCTGCATAAGCTTCCCTGTTCACTTCATTGGTGCTGAAGTTAATGCTGCCGCCAAAAGCGCCGGCACCGTTAGATGATGTGCCCACACCCCGCTGAATCTGGATACTGCCGGTAGAGGACGAAAAGTCGGGGAGATCAACAAAGAAGGTTCCCTGGCTTTCCGCATCATTGTAAGGAATACCGTTGAGGGTTACATTGATCCTGGTGGCATCCGTTCCCCGGATCCGTAAGCCGGTATATCCAACTCCATTCCCGGCATCCGAATTAATCACAACGGAAGGAGTCTGGTTTAACAGAAAAGGGATGTCTTGTCCCAAATTGATTTTGGCGATCTCTTTTCTGCTAATATTGGTTTTGGTAAAAGGGGAATGATCTGCCGCACGGATAGCTTTTACTTCCACGGGAGATAAGGCATAGAAACTGTCTTTGACTGCTTCTTTTTCCTGTGCTGTAACAGTTTGGCACAGGATGAATGAAATGATTGGAATGGCAATCCTCTTCATTTTTTTAAATTTTAAACGGTTAAAAAATGAGAGGGAAATGCTGTGGAGAAAGGGCATGTGATTGACCTCCTTCCCTGCGCAGGCATTACCCTGATCAGGTTTTACGGGTTTGATCTCAGCCAACTCTAAACTGCCAAAGATCACTTTGGCGGGTTCAGGTGAGCACC
>APMI01025429.1_pt1 | contig 10281 bp, 7 predicted proteins | sample 667938 | NCBI WGS metagenome assembly APMI01 (sample SAMN01084076, study PRJNA167559) | wastewater metagenome | biome: Wastewater | place: Denmark: Ejby Moelle, Odense | collected 2011-11-28
TGTTTCGGAAAATAATCATTCTACGTGCTTGACCCTGTAGTGGCTCAAAGGTTTCTAATGGCGTCAGCGACAAGGAGAACACCATGAAAACCCATCCCGACCCACATCCTTCTAACGAAGCGTCCGCATCCGGCTGCACAGCCGGATGCGCTACTGCGTCGGTCGTGGCCTCGGATGCCCTCCCGCCAGATGCCGATACAGTAACGCCGCTTGGAGCGGCCCGGTTGTTCAGGATTCCGTCCATGGACTGCCCAACCGAAGAAAACGACATCCGCAAGGCATTGACCAGTATCTCGGGTATCCAGTCGCTCCGCTTTGAACTTTCGGCCCGCACGTTGGCTATTGATGCAACAGCAGAGGCATTGGAGATGGCCTTGGCCGCGATTCGCCAAGCCGGATTCACGCCCCAGCCCTTGTCGGCCAAACCGGAAGACGCGCCTTCAATGGGTTTCAGTGAGTTCGGCAAGGCTTTACTGGCCCTGACCCTTGCCGTTGGCGCGGAGACTGTCGACTACCTGGCACCCGACACCCTGCCCATCAGTATTCTCGGCATGGTCCTGGCCGCAGCTGCCATCGGGCTCTCCGGACTATCGACTTACCGCAAGGGATTGTCCGCACTAGGCCGAGGGCAACTCAACATGAACGCCCTGATGGGTGTGGCGGTGACCGGTGCTTTTCTGATCGGACAATGGCCCGAGGCGGCAATGGTCATGGCGCTTTACGCTATTGCCGAGCTGATCGAGGCGCGTTCAGTCGATCAAGCACGCAATGCCATTCAGGGTTTGCTGGCCTTGACGCCCGACACGGCGGAGGTTCGCCGGGCTGATGGTTCGTGGATCGAGATGCCAGCCGAACGCGTTCTCCTAGGGGCTCTGGTCAGAGTTAAGCCCGGTGCTCGCATTCCGCTGGACGGGAGGATTGTGACGGGTAACAGCGCCGTCAATCAGGCGCCGGTAACGGGGGAGAGCATTCCCGTCGACAAGTCCATCGGTGATCCACTTTTCGCTGGCACAATCAACGAAACGGGAACACTGGAATTCGAGGTGACTGCAATATCGGGTAACACAACGCTGGCTCGTATCATCCATGCTGTTGAGCAGGCACAAGCCACCCGTGCGCCCACTCAGCGCTTTGTTGATCGTTTTGCCGCGATCTACACCCCGGCGGTGTTTTTCATTGCGCTGGCGATCGCCATCCTTGGACCTTGGCTGTTCGGCTGGACAGCGCTGCAAGCGATCTACAAGGCATTGGTGCTGCTGGTCATCGCTTGCCCCTGTGCCTTAGTCATTGCGACGCCGGTCACCGTGGTCAGCGGACTCGCGGCGGCAGCCCGGCGCGGCATCTTGATCAAAGGCGGGGTCTATCTGGAAGAAGCCAGGAAGTTGCGGGCCATCGCGCTTGACAAGACCGGTACGATCACCGAAGGCAAGCCACGACTGGTAGCCAAAGAGGTTTTGCTCTCGGATCAATCCGAATCTCAAATCCTGTCCTGGGCGGCCAGCCTCGCCGGACACTCCGACCATCCGGTGTCGAAAGCGATTGCAGCTGGTCTGCCACCCTCGACGAATGGTCTGGAGGACTTTACAGCGCTCCCTGGACGCGGTATCGAAGCCGGTTTCGATGGCGTTCGCCTTGTTCTCGGCAACCATCGCCTGATCGAAGAACGCCGCCTGTGCGGTTCGGCGATCGAGTTGCGCCTTGCTGAACACGAAGCCCAAGGACGAACGGTGACCTTGCTCGCGTCGGAAACCCAGGTGCTGGCTATCTTTGCTGTCGCCGACACCATCAAAGAAAGTTCGCGGGCAGCGGTGGCTGATCTGCATCGTCTGCGCGTGGTTTCCGTGATGCTGACAGGCGATAACGTGGCCACGGCCAAGGCGATTGCCGGGCAGGCGGGGATTGACGATGCGCGAGGCAATTTGCTGCCGGAGGACAAGCTAGCAGCCATCGAGGAACTGCGTAGCCGATACGGATCGACGGCGATGACCGGTGATGGCATCAACGATGCGCCAGCCCTGGCCAAAGCGGATATTGGCATCGCGATGGGTGCGGCTGGCACCGACACGGCCATGGAAGCCGCCGACATCGTGATCATGAATGACGACCTGCGCCGCATTCCGGAAATCATCCGCCTGTCGCGCCGCACCCATGCTGTGCTCTGGCAGAACATCACGCTGGCCCTAGGGATCAAGGCTGTTGTCCTCGGCTTTGCCGTGTTCGGCAACGCCACCATGTGGATGGCTGTATTCGCCGATATGGGGGCCAGCCTGCTCGTCGTGGCTAACGGTTTGCGCGTATTGCGGTCGACTACAATTGTTTGAACCTTATTGCGCTCGCATTTGTCTTTGTGCATTACCGCTTATTACATAACTCACGACTCTGTTAATATCCGCTGCATGCGCCACTGGCTTGCCATTCTCTTGCTCGTTTTCCTGCCTTTCCAGTTCGCCTGGGCGGCGGTGGCCGGCTATTGTCAGCACGAAGCGGACGCTGCGTCGCAGCACTTAGGCCATCACCAACACAAGCATCAGGCCGATGCCGACCAAGATGGTGTTCCCGACACCAAGCTAACCGGCGGCATCGACAATGATTGCGGTACTTGTCATGCCGGCTGCGTTGTCGCCATTTTTGGTGCCGTCGGGTTGCCATTGACTACGGGTATTTCGTTTGCCATCCCCTGGCAACCGGGGATGCCGACCTCTCCACCATTCATCCAGCCCGAACGCCCCAACTGGCACTCCCTCGCCTGATCGGCGAGGCGGGTAGCACTCCCTAAGTCTATTCTCCGTGCCCGTGGCAGCCTGAGCTGTCCTGCGCACAGCAACTCAACCCGAGTTGCGCCTCGCCGATTCCTTGTGTGTCGTTTAATCACTGGAGAATCGGATGTCCCGAACAACAATCGTATTTTTAGCCTCGCGGGCACTTTTTGCCAGCCTGTGTGGGCTCGTCATGCTCCCGAGCGGCAGTCTCTGGGCGCAAGCAAACCCCATCAATTCAGATGGCGCAGCACTATCCCTGAAACAGGCGTTCGATGCCGCCTGGCAACGTCAACCGGAAGCACAATCCCTGGATCAGCGGCGCGAAGCCGCCGAAGCCCGTCGGCAGGTTGCCGAAAGCTGGACGGCCGAGCCTCCGAGCCTGGAACTCGCCGCCAAAACCGATCAACCATTGAAGAATCAGGGTGATCGCGAATACGCGCTCGGCGTCACCTTGCCCCTGTGGCTCCCTGGCGAGCGCAGCCAAAGCGGCGCGCTGGCTGAAGCTGAGTTGGTGGCTGTCGGCAGTCGCGCCTCGGCCGCCCAACTGCGCACCGCCGCAAGCGTGCGGGATGCCTGGTGGGACTGGCAGCGCGCCCGTGTCGAACAGATACTGGCAATCGAACGTCTGGAAAACGCTCGACGCCTCGCCTCGGATGTCACCAAACGGGTCAAGGCCGGCGATCTCGCCCGGTCTGATCAACACCAGGCCGACGGAGCTGCCGCCACCGCCGAAGTCGCCCTGGCCGACGCCGCCAGCACGCTGGCGACGACAAGCCAGCATCTGCGTGCCCTGACCGGCGCCATGCCGGTCGCCGGTAGTGGCGATGCCGCCGAACCAACACCCGCCGTACCTGCCGATTTTTCCACGCTGGATGCCACTCATCCTGCGGTTCGCGAGTTGTTCGACCGGGCTGAAGTGGCGCGTCGCGTCGCCGATCTGACCAAAATCCAGAAACGCAACAACCCGGAACTGCTGCTGGCTACTACCCGTCAGCGTGATGCCTTCGGTGAAGCTTGGCAACAGACCATCACCGTTGGCGTGCGTTTCCCTTTCGGTTCGGAAAGCCGCAATCGGGCCAAGGTCGGGGCCGCCCGCGCCGAAGCCATCGAAACCGAGGGACTGCTGCATCTCGAACGCCAGCGCCTGGTTAGCGATCTCGACGCCGCCCGGCTGCTCGTCGAGGCAGCGCAAGCCCGGCAGGCGGCGACCGACAAGCGGGCGCGACTGGCCCTGGAATCGCGCGCTTTCTTCGAGAAATCCTTCCGGCTGGGCGAAACCGATCTGCCGACCCGGCTGCGCATCGAGCTTGAAGCCGTCGAAGCCGAGCGCCAAAGCATGCGTGCCCGGATCGACCTCGCTGCGTCGATTTCCACCCTGCGTCAGGTGATGGGCCTGCTGCCCGAACAAAAATGAGGAATACCCCGATGAAAATCAAACACACCCTAAGCACCCTGTGTGCGGCAATTCTGATCGCCAGCAGCGCTGCGGTTTGGGCTGGAGAAGGTCACGACCACGGCGAGTCCCCCGCTGCCCAAGCCGGAAAATCCTTGCCGGTGGTGACAGCCGTTTCAGAATCCTTTGAACTGGTCGGCCGCCTGCATCATGACGAACTGTCGATCCTGATCGACCGCGCAAGCACCACCGAGCCGGTGCTCAATGCCTCGCTCACCGTCGATGTCGATGGGCGTAGTATCGCTGCCCCGTTCCACGCGGATCATGGCGACTATTCCCTGTCTGATCCGGCGACCTTGGCCAAGCTGCGTCAGATTGGCAGCAAGCCCCTGACTTTCACACTGGTGGCTGGCAATGACAGCGATCTTCTGACCGGTGAACTCGATGTTCATGATGAAGACCCCGCTGTGGCTGGCCATCTCCACGGCTGGAAAGAATATGCCCTGTGGGCAGGGGCAGCCCTCGCCGGACTTGCCTTGCTTAGCCTGCTTGTGCGCCGCATACGCGCCTCCCGTAACCCACGTCTTGGAGGTGCCGCATGAAAACGCGCATCCTGTTTTCTGCGTTCTGCCTCGCTTTTAGTGTCAGTACAACGCCGGTTTGGTCCGGTGAAGGCCATGATCACGGCGATGCGCCGCCTGCTGCGGCCGGTAACGGCCCGAAACGCCAGCCCGATGGCAGCGTTTTTCTGCCCAAGCCGGCCCAGCGCCAGATTGGCGTGCGTACGCTGGCGGTCGAAAGCGGCGAACTACCCAAGGCCATGGAACTGAATGGCAAGGTGGTCATGGACCCCAATGCCGGTGGCAAAGTGCAAGCTATCGTTGCCGGTCGCGTGACCCCTGGCCCTCGCGGGCTTCCGCTGCCCGGGCAGAAGGTTGGCAAGGGTGAGGTGCTGGCCTACGTGACCCCCGAGGTTGGCGGAAACAGTCGCTCGCTGGCTGAAAGTCGTCTGCGTCGCCTGCGTGAACTCTCGGATACGGTGCCGCGAAAAATGATTGAGGAAGCCGAAGCCGCCGTCGCCAACGAACAGTTGCGAGCCCCGGTGGCTGGTGTTGTCGCTTCAGCCAATGTGGTGTCCGGACAGGTCGTTGAGGCTCGTGAAACCCTGTTCGAGATCGTCAATCCGGAACGCCTGATGGTTGAAGCCTTGGCCTATGACCTGACGGTGGCCAGTGATATTGCCGGTGCGTTTATTACTGTCGGCCAGCAGAAATTGCCCTTGCGCCTGCTCGGGTTGGCCCGCAGTCTGCGCGATCAGGCTTTGCCGCTAACTTTCACCGGCGAAGGCGCCGCGCTTGCTGAATTGGCGGTTGGCCAGCCGCTCAAGGTTTTCGTGCAAAGCCGCAGTACAGTTCAGGGAATTTCCATCCCGACCGCCGCGTTGATGAAGAACCCGGCAAACCAGAGCATCGTCTGGGTAAAGACTGCACCGGAACGCTACGAACCACGAGTGGTGACGGTCGAACCGCTGGATGGTGCCAACGTAGCAGTGACCGCCGGTCTGCAATCGGGTGATCGGGTTACCGTGCGTGGCGCCTCGCTGATCAACCAGATCCGCTGAGGGGAGCACAGACATGTTCAAGTGGCTACTTGTCAACAGCCTGAGCAACCGGCTGCTAGTGATCATCGCCAGCCTGGTATTGATGGGCTACGGGGCGTTTACCCTGACCCGAACGCCGGTGGATGTTTTCCCGGATCTCAACAAACCAACCGTGACGATCATGACCGAGGCCGGCGGCATGGCCGCCGAGGAGGTCGAGCAACTGATCACCTTCCCGCTGGAAACGACGATGAACGGCCTGCCGGGCGTCGAAAGCGTACGGTCAACCTCCAGTTCGGGGCTCTCCTTCATCTATGTCACCTTCGACTGGACGACGGAGATTTTCCGGGCACGTCAGATGGTGTCCGAGCGCCTGAGTTCGATGGAGGAAGGCCTGCCAAATGGCGTCATTCCGCGCATGGGGCCGATCAGTTCGATCATGGGCGAAATCATGCAGGTCGCCATTCCCATCGACACGGCCAGGATTTCGCCGATGCAGGTCCGGGAATTTGCCGACTGGGTGCTGCGGCCCCGCCTCATGGCGGTGCCCGGTGTAGCCCAGGTCATTCCTATCGGCGGCGAAGTACGCCAGTTCCAGGTGCAACCGAATACCGCCCGCATGGCCGAACTGGATATTACTCATGATCAGTTGACCGGGGCACTCAAGGGGTTTTCTTCGAACACCTCGGGCGGTTTTCTTGAGCTAAACGGTCGCGAATACCTGATCCGCAATCTGGGTCGAACTTCACGCCTGGACGATCTCAAGAACCTAGCGCTGACGGCTCGCCACGGTCAACCCGTTTTATTGCGGCAAATTGCCGACGTAACCTTTGCGCCAGCCATCAAACGTGGCGATGCTGGCTTTGAAGGCAAGCCGGCGGTGATTCTTGGCATCCAAAAACAGCCAACGGCCGACACCATCCATCTGACACGGTCCATCGAAGCGGCGCTCGCCGATCTGAAGAAATCCCTGCCAGCCGGCATGGATGAGCCCAAGGTAACCTTCCGCCAGGCCAGCTTCATCGAGGCCTCGATCGGCACGCTGCAGGGAAAACTGATTGGGGCCTCGGTGTTTGTCGCGGTCATTCTGTTCTTCTTCCTGGGTACCCTGCGCCCGACGGTAATTGCGCTGACCGCCATCCCGGTGTCGATTTTCATGACGGCACTGGTCTTCAAGTATTACGGGCTGTCGATCAACACCATGACCTTGGGCGGCCTGGCCATCGCCATCGGCGGGTTGGTCGACGATGCCGTGGTCGGCGTCGAGAATGTCTTGCGCCGTCTGAAAGAAGACCGGGCAAAGCACCATGACCATCGGCTCCACCCCATCGAACTGGTCGCCCGGGCGACGATGGAAGTGCGGTCAGCCATTCTCTACGCAACGATCATCATCGTGCTCGTCTTCCTGCCGCTGTTTGCCTTGCCGGGCATGGAGGGACGGCTGTTCGTACCGCTCGGGATCGCCTTCATCGTGTCGACGCTGGCCTCGCTGGTCGTTTCGGTGACGGTCACGCCGGTACTTTCCTTCTACCTGCTACCGCACATGAAATCGCTCGACCATGGCGACACGAAACTCCTGGCCTGGCTGAAGGCGAGCTATCGGCGCGGTTTGCAGGCGGTGTTGAATCGGCCCAAAGCCGCGCTGGCCGCCGGTGCCGTCGCCGTGCTGGTAGCCGCCGCTGCGGTGCCCTTCTTTCCGACAACATTCCTGCCGCCGTTCAATGAGGGAACGCTGCTCATCGGCATTCGTCTGAACCCGGGCGTCACCCTGGCCGAATCCTCCGCGCTGGCACAGCAGGCCGAGGTGCTGGTCAGGCAGGTACCGGAGGTGGTGCATGTCGGGCGCCGCAGTGGCCGGGCTGAACTCGACGAGCACGCCGAAGGCGTACATGTCAGCGAACTCGATGTCGGTTTAAAACCGGCCGGCGAACTGAGCCGTTCGATGGACGAAATCTCGGCCGACATCCGTGCCCGCCTGATCAATCTGCCGGCGGCAATTGCCATCGGACAGCCAATTTCGCACCGCATCGACCACATGCTTTCCGGTGTTCGTTCGCAGATCGCCATCAAGATTTTTGGCGACGACCTGGATACCCTGCGTGGCCAGGCCGACGTACTACGCAGCCGGTTGGCCGGCATCCCCGGCCTGGCTGATCTGGAAATCGAGAAACAGGTATTGGCGCCGCAAATCAAGGTTCGCGTCGATTACGCAGCAGCGGCGCAGTACGGCGTGCCGACCCCGCAAATCCTCACGACGCTGCAAAGTCTCGTCGAAGGCGAGAAGGTGACGCAGATCGTCGAAGGCGGTCGGCGTTTTGCGCTGGTCGTGCGGCTGCCGGAAACGGCGCGCTCGGTTGAAGGACTCGAACAGATCATGCTTGAGACGCCGATCGGTCGGATTCCACTGTCCAGAATCGCCACGATCGAAGACAGCGACGGGCCGAACCAGATCAGCCGTGACGACGGCAAGCGGCGAATCGTGTTGTCGGCCAATGCCCAGGGTCGGGCCCTATCGGAAGTTGTTGCCGACATTCGTCAAGCGGTCGGTGCAAGCAAGCTGCCTGAAGGTTATTTCGTTACCTTGGGTGGCCAGTTCCAGGCGCAGGAGGAAGCCTCCCGACTGATCGGCTTGCTCTCGGTGATTTCGCTAGTCCTGATGTTTGTGGTGCTGTTCAGCCGCTACAAGTCGGTGACGCTGTCGGTGCTGATCATGGGCAACATCCCGCTGGCGCTGGTCGGCGCGGTAATCGGCCTGTGGATCTCCGGGCAGCCGTTATCGGTCGCTGCCCTGGTCGGCTTCATTACCTTGGCCGGTATTTCGGTGCGTAACGGCATTCTCAAGGTCAGCCACTACATCAACCTGATGCGACTGGAGGGAGAGAATTTCGACCACGCCATGATTGTGCGTGGCTCACTGGAACGGCTGTCGCCGGTATTGATGACGGCTTTGGTCACTGCTTTCGCGCTGGCTCCGCTACTTTTCGAGGCAGAGCGGCCGGGCACGGAAATTTTGCATCCGGTCGCAGTGGTGATTTTCTCCGGACTGATCAGCTCAACCTTGCTCGACACCTTCCTGACGCCTGCCATGTTCTGGCTGTTCGGACGAAACGATGCGGAAAGCCTGACCGCTGACCGTGATACCGAAGCACTTTGATTTTTTACTGAAAGGAAACACGATGAAATCGATTCATTTTCTTGCTGTGCTGTCTTTGTCCGTCTCCAGTCTTGCCTATGCAGCAGATGGTCACGAGCATGGCGGCGATCACAAACCAGTTCACGGCGGCATTGTGGTTGAGGCTAATCACATGGATCTGGAACTCGTCGCTACAAGCAATACGCTGAGTCTGCATCTGCGTGACCACGACAAGCCAATGGATGTTTCCAAGGCCTCGGCAAAAATTACTCTGCTGACAGGCAACCAGAAGCAAGAGGTTGAACTCCGGCCAAAAGGTGAGAGCTTTGTTGCCAATGGCACTTTTAAAACAGAAGTGGGTGCCAAGGCCGTAGCTCAAGTCACCATCAACGGCAAAACAACGACTGCCCGATTTGTTCTTAAATAGCCTTTGAAAAAACCGGCACGGTACTGGTGCAACTGGAAATGAATCTATAACTGGCCTACTGTTGAACAGCTTCAACGGTGGCTTTGGCCGCGATGCACTGGGGGAAGGGGCACCACCAGATCGTAAAACTACTCGAGGCCAGAGCCGCGGCAGCCGGTACGCACCTTCCAGCCCCTTCTTTGTCCAACGACTGTGAAAAAAAAGGAAATATCCCATGAAGAAAAATATCCTGATCGCTGCCGGCATCGCACTCGGGTTGAGCGCTTGCTCGTCCACCGGCACCCTGCAATCGCCCCGGTCCAATGCGAAGGTCAGCGGCACCGTAACGCGCGGTTTCATCGAACCTCATCGCGTCGAGGTCAGCCTCGATGGCAAGACCTATCGTGGCGAATGGCGGACGGGCGATCCAAGCAAGGAACAAATAGCCGCAACGACCTACCCGCACCTGAAACATGTCAAACAGGTCCAATCGACGCTCAAGGCAGACGATGGCAGCACGGTCGACTGCCGCTGGCTGACACATGGATACACCGCCGAAGGTGCATGCTCAGGCAACGGTCGTGAATATCTGCTGGTCTTGAAGTGAATAACGAAATCCGCAAAAACCTGCGCTTGTCTCCCACTTTTTTTGTTTCGTCCCATCAAGTCCGGCTGGTTGTTACTCTAGCGACGCGAAGACCTGCGATTTTGCCGAGCAAATTTCGCACGAAGTATGGAGATTAAAAAAGGTGGTGTTACATTTCCGGGCTGTCGGCTTCACAAGAATTGAATCTCCGGCTTTCCTAGATGATCTGCAATCGTTCGGCAAGACCAACTTGCCTACGTCCACTGACGAGTTGATACCGGTCGCAAAATATCAAGCAGCCAACGTCCGTTCTGGCCGGATTCTGTTGAAAAACTCCCCGTTGTGTTCGAGACAGCATCTTCGTAGTGTTCAAGGATCGGGGAATTGCACCCTCTCGGGGACGT
>APMI01007296.1_pt1 | contig 10272 bp, 8 predicted proteins | sample 667938 | NCBI WGS metagenome assembly APMI01 (sample SAMN01084076, study PRJNA167559) | wastewater metagenome | biome: Wastewater | place: Denmark: Ejby Moelle, Odense | collected 2011-11-28
GCGTACACTGGCCTTCTTCACGGAGCATCTGCGATGAACGCTTGGCATCTGCATCCGCAACTGGCTGATGACAGCACACCCGTCATCGAATTGGCATTGTGCGAAGTGCGCTTGATGGACGACGCCAACCACCCATGGTTGATTTTGATTCCCAAAGTTGCCGATACAGTGGAAATCATCGACCTCAGCCCTGCGCAGCGCACCCAGCTGACGGCTGAAATCGACACCGCTGCACGCGCACTCAAAGCCCTCTTCAAACCCGACAAACTCAACGTGGCTGCCCTGGGCAACTTGGTGCCGCAGCTGCATGTGCATGTGATTGCGCGCTACCACACCGATATCGCCTGGCCGCGTCCGGTGTGGGGGGCCGCCAACGCCTGCCCGTATGCGCCCGAACAACTGGTAGATCGCGTGCGCCAGTTGCGTACGCAACTGGCGCGTTGAGTTCTGCCCGCAAGTACTGCCGTGTGTACTGCCAGAATTACCGCCCTTCCAACCTTTCGGAGCTTGTGATGCAAACGCTGCGCACCTTGATCCTGACTGCCTGCATCACCACCGCTTTGGCCGCTTGCCAGCCGCAGGCCACCGCACCCCACGCGACGGCCACACCCACAACCGGTGCCCGGCAAAACACCGCGCTGGAAACGGCGGTCAATGCCTTCATTGATGGCTACTTCCAGCGCAACCCTGTATTTGCCGCCAACGCCGGCAAGCACGAATACGACGGCAAGCTGCCCGACTACAGCCCCGCCGGGCTCAAGGCCAATGCCGATTGGCTGCACGCGCAGCGCGCTGCCTTCGCCGCGTTCACCGATGCGCAATTGGACGCGCAGGGCCGCTTTCATCGCGACTACGCGCTGGCGGTGATCGACGGCGCGCTGTTCTGGCTGGAGGACTCGGGCTTTGCGTACAACAACCCCTCGTTCTACACCGGCGACCTGTCGCCGAGCATGTATCTGACGCGCCCCTACGCGCCGCTGGCGCAGCGCATGGACGCTTTCATCCGCTATCAGGAAGCGCTGCCCAAGGCGATCGAGCAGATCAAAGCCAATTTCAAATTGCCACTGCCCGCCTCGTACATTGATCTGGGTGTGGATGCGTTTGCCGGCTATGCCAGCTTCTTCGCCAGCGATGTGCCATCGATCTTTGCCGAAGTGAAAGACAGCACCTTGCAGACGCGACTGACAGCCAGCAACGCGGCTGCAATCAAAGCCACCCAAGCCATGGCCGACTGGCTGAAGGCGCAGCGCCCGCAAGCCACGCAAAACTTTGCACTGGGTGCCGAAAAATTCGCGAAAATGCTGTATGCCACCGAGCGTGTGGACATCCCGCTGGATCAGCTCAAAGCCGCAGCCGAAGCCGATCTGGCACGTAATCTTGCGGCGCTGAAGAGCGCCTGCGAGCAGTACGCCGCAGGCAAGACCTTGCAGCAATGCGTGGCAAAAGAAGCCGCCGACAAACCCAGCGGCGGCGCAGTGGAAGGTGCGCGCGCACAACTGGCCACGCTGCGGCAATTTATCCTCGACAAGGATCTGGTGACCATCCCCGGCCCGGAGCAGGCCAAGGTGGAAGAAGCACCACCGTTCAATCGCTGGAATTTTGCCTATATCGAAATTCCCGGCCCGTATGAAAAGAATTTGCCGTCGGTGTATTACATCGCACCGCCCGATCCCAAATGGACGAAGGCCGAACAGGACGCCTATGTACCCGGCAAGGATGTATTGCTGTTTACCTCATCGCATGAAGTCTGGCCCGGCCACTTCCTGCAATTCCTGCATTCCAACCGTTCGGACTGGAGGTTTGGCCAACTGTTTGTGGGCTATGCCTTCGCCGAAGGCTGGGCGCACTACACCGAGGAGATGATGTTCGATGCCGGCTTGGGGGATGCCAGCCCGGAAGCACATATCGGCCAACTCAGCGAGGCGCTGCTGCGCGATGTGCGCTTTGTCTCTGCGATTGGCCTGCACACCGGCGGCATGAGCATGGCCGAATCTGAAACCATGTTCCGCGAGAAAGGCCTGCAAGACCCCGGCAACGCCCGCCAACAGGCGGCACGTGGCACCTATGATCCGGCGTACCTCAATTACACACTGGGCAAGCTGATGATCATGCAACTGCGCGACGACTGGACACGCGACAAAGGTGGACGCACCGCATGGAAGCAATTCCACGACGCATTCCTGGGCTTTGGCGGCCCACCGATTCCGCTGGTGCGCGCGCAGATGCTGGGCGGCAAAGCCGAAGCCAAGCTGTGGTCAGCCGCCATGCCGGCTGTGCCGAATTAATTCGGCCGCAGGGCATCAAGGTTTGCGCGCCATCACTTTGGCGCGCTCAGCCATGTCTTTTTGATAGTCCGCCATATACGGCAGATCACGCAGCACTTTGGAGTGCGGATCCAGCGTGTAGCTTTCATCGCCAGTCATCGCCACTTGCCCCTGCCCGCCCGTCATCGGCACCTCCAGCACACGTTGCCCCACGCGCACTTGCACCGGCATGGGGAAAGGCTTGTCGCCTTCGGTCACCCAGCGCAATTGCAACGTGTTGCCGCTGCGGCTGGCCTGTAGCGCCGGCAATTTCACCGAGCGCAAATAGACATCGAAAAACCAGCCATAGTCCTTGCCAGTAATGCGATTGACGATGGCTACAAAGTCTCGGGTTGCGGCATACCGAGGCTTGAAATTACCCGGGCGCGGGGTGTCGGTGCCATACACCAGTTCACGCGTGGCACGCAAAAAATCGACATCGCCAATCAATCCGCGCAAGGTGTGCAACATCAATGCGCCTTTGTAATACACATCATTGCCGGGCCCACGGCTGGCGTCGGAGACATCTTTTTCCGTCATCGTGTGTCCGGCCACCACCGGATGGCGCAACATGAGTACTTGCCGCATCTTCATCAATGCGGCCATGTATTCCATGTCACCGCGCAGCCATTGCAAATACAACGGCTGCATGTAGGTGCCAAAGCCTTCGTGCAACCAGAAATCATCCCAATCCACATTGGTCAATTGATTGCCAAACCACTCGTGTGCGAATTCGTGTTGCAGCAGCCAGTCGTAGCCGGTTTCCGACTTTTTGTAGTCATTGCCATACGCGTTGATGGTTTGGTGTTCCATGCCCAGATAGGGGGTTTCCACCACGCCCATTTTTTCATCGGCAAACGGATATGGGCCGATGGTTTCCTCGAAGAAATCCAGCATCGGCGCAAATTCCGCAAACAAGCCCTCAGCCTTGCTCTTGTTGCCTTTCAGATACCAGAAACGCAGCGGGATGGTATTGCCAAAGCGCGATGTGTAGTCCGCCTGCAATAACTCGTACGGGCCGATATTCAAGGCGATGGCGTAGGTATCCGGCAGCTTGGCGCGCCATTGATAGGTGCGCCAGCCGTTCTTTTCCTGCATCCCCTCGGCCACGCCATTGCTGGCCGCCACCAAGGGAGCAGGTACGCTGATGTGCTGCACCACGACTTGCGGCTTGCCCATCGGGTGGTCAATGCACGGCCACAACAAATCGCAGCCCTCGCCCTGTACCGCCGTACCCACCCACGGCTCACCGGTGGGAGCCTTGGCCCAAACGATGCCGCCATCCCACGGCGCCTTGCTGGCCGCGTGCGGGTGACCGGCATAACGAATACGGACACTCACTTTCGCGCCAGCAGCCAAGGGCTTGGCCAGTGCAATCGTCATCCGCCCTTCCGGGTTGCTCCAGCGTGCGGGCTTGCCGTCCACGTCCACCACATCCACGCTGTAATTGCGATCCAGATCCAACACCAACGCATTGACACTGCCGGTCAGTTGCAACTGCAAACGGGCATCGGCATCCAGCCATTGGCGTGCCGGATCCACCTTGAACGAAAGATCAGCCAAAGCAATCGTGGTGGCCAGCTGCTCCGGTGCGCGCGGCAAGCCGGTGGCCCGCGTGATCGCGGTCAGCTCGGATTGCTGGGCATGCGCGGCAGGAAGCGCGGCCATGACAATGGCAAGCACTGCAACAGATGGAAACTGGGACATGAGGGCGTTCCAATGGAAAGGCCGTTACCTTGGCACGAACGGGCAGCAACTCATCACTGCCTTAGGTCATGCACGCAGGCTGAAGCCCCGCTTCACAAAAAATGAATGGCCGCTTGCGGGTCTTTGCATGCAGGCAAAATATCAGCAACGATTCATCCGGAAAACCGCTTACTGCACGCAACGGCGCGAATGGTTCGCGCCTGGGGGACGAGACCATGAACCGCCAACCCGCCTTATCCAAAGTGTCTGCCGCCATACTCATGGCGATGCTTGGCTTTACTGTATTGACTCCAGCATTCGCCCATCCGCAAGATCAAGAACAATCGCAGGACAACCGTAGAGAACTTCGCGAGCAACGCCGCGCAGCGCGCGAGGAGGTGCGCAACGAAGTTCGCCGCGAAGCCCCCACACCGGCACGCAACAACGACAATGAAGCGCGCCGCGACCCGCCGGCGATCTCGCGCCGCGACAGCAATGTCGAAATGCCGCGCAATAACCTTCCGCGCAGCAGCGACAGCGAGCGCCGTGAGAACTGGGGTGAGCAGGCGCGCCAGCAACAGGAGCGCCAGCGTGAAACTCAACGCGATGCCCAGCAACAACGCCAGCAATGGCAAGCGCAACAGCAGCAACAGCGCGATGAAGCACGTGCACAAGACCAGCAGCGCGTGGAACAGCGCCGCATGGACGCCCAGCAGCGGTTTGCCGATCAGCGTGCCCAGGAGCAACGCGTTCAACAAGATCAGCGGGAGCAAGCGCAACGAGACCAAGACCGGCGTATTCAAGACCAGCAGCGCCGCACTGCCGAGCAACACGCAAACGAGCCCCGCAGCAACCCGGCGTGGGTAATGCAGCAGGCGATGAATCGCGAAGACCAGGAAAATCGCCGCCCCGGCAATCGCCCCGGCAATCGCCCCGGCAATGGGCAGGATAATCGCCCCGATTGGCAGGGCAATCGCGGCAATGATCGTAATGATCGCAATGATCGCGACAACCGCCACGACCGCATCCCCGACAACGAGCAGCAACGCCGGATTGAAGAACAACGCCGCCAGCAAGCGCAATGGCAGCGCGACGAATATCGTCGACGCAGTGACTACGACCGCCATAATCGCGAATTGGAACGCAGCCGCCGCAATGCCCAATACCGCTACCAGCAAGACTACTGGCGCCGTTGGCAAGCCGAGCAAGCACGCTGGAACGCACGCCGCTACAACTATTACAACGACCCGTTCTATTACACGCCGTACAACTATCGCTACAGCTACGGCGGCAGCTGGTATAGCACCAATAGTTATGGCGCGCAGATGTTGGAGCAAGCCATTCGCGATGGCTACCGGGAAGGCTGGTACGCAGGGCAAGCCGACCGTGCCGACCGCTGGCGCTTCGACTACAGCAACAACTACAGCTATATCGATGGCAGCTATGGCTACTATGGCCAGTACGTGAGCTACAACGACTACCGCTACTACTTTCGCCAAGGCTTTGAACGCGGCTATCGGGATGGTTATTACGGACGCTACCAATACGGCAGCTATCGCAATGGCGAGTCAATGATCCTGCCCGCCATCCTCGGCATGATCCTGGCCTTCAGCATCCACTGAGACATCCCCTGCTTACCCTGCAACGCCCGGCCGCAAGCCGGGCGTTTTTTGTCAGCGCAGTTGGCTATCCTTGCTGCCGCGCCGGTTGTAGCCGCCATTCGCTGCGGCATCCCGATCCTGCAGCTCCTGGCAGGCCACGCACAGGCGTACGCCGGCAATGGCTTTGCGACGCGCCTCCGGAATGGAGGCATCGCAATTTTCGCAATGCGCAAGGCTTGGCCCACTGGGCAGGCGGCTGCGAGCCCGCGCGATGCCGTCTTTGACGGTTGCATCGATCTGATCTTGTACCGCCCCATCACCTGCCCAACCGGTCGCCATGACGCCCTCGCAATTGCACCGCCGTTTGCCAAGGCTATCAGTTCGCACCCGCTGGCATTGCGGGCACGCTTTGCGCACACTTGGCCATCGTTGATGACTCAGATCAGGCAATGACGGAACGCGCACCCGCGATGCAAGAGCAACTGCCACCGTCGCAGCGCATGCAACGCCTGTACTTGCGCACCTATCGCTTGCGCACACTGGGCATGGGCTGGGGATCCTTCCAGCGGCACTGGTCTTGCATGAACTACATGCCAGCTGGCCATCATGGGCGTGGATTGCGGTGTGTGGCCTGCTGTGGCCGCACTTGGCATTCCTGAAATCGCACCACAGCCCTGACCCAAGCACATCGGAGCTGCACAATTTCGTTATCGACTCGGCCTTGGCAGCCACCTTGCTACCGATCATGCACTTCAACCTGCTGCCGTCCGCGTTGCTGCTGACGGTCACCACCGCCGACAAGCTCAATACCGGCATTCGCGGCCTATGGTGGCGGTCATTGCTCGGGGCACTTGCTGCCCTGGTCATTGCGATTGGCATTTCCGGCCTGCATTTCGACATTCACACCAGCACCCCCGTACTGCTGGCCTGCTTGCCCTTGACGATGATCCACACCTTAGTGGTCAGTGCCAGCAGCTACCAGCTGATTCGAAAAGTGCAAAAAAACAATCAGGCGCTGGACGAACTCCGCCGCCGCGACAGCCTGACCGGGCTGCAAAGCCGCAGCCACTGGCAGGAGATGGCTGACCAGCAATTGCAGCGGCATGTGGCTGGCCACGCGTCCACCTTAGTTATTGATCGATGTGGACAGCTTCAAGCACATCAACGACACCTTTGGTCATATTGGTGGCGACGATCTCCTGCGTGGCATCGCACAGGTCATACTGGATACTCTGCCGCCCGGCAGCCATGCCGGGCGACTGGGGGGCGACGAGTTCGCAGTGACCCTGCCGCTGCCCGTCAGCGCAGCCCAGGATATTGCCGAACGCATCCGCGCCGGCATTGCGGCACTGCATTTTCCTGCTGATCCCAAGCTGAGCGGGTCGGTCAGCATTGGCCTGGCGGCACCGACGCAGGACTGCCACAACTTGCGGGCATGGATGGAGCTGGCAGATCGTGCTCTGTACCAAGCCAAAGCCGATGGCCGCAACCGCACGCAGGTCGCTGAAAGCGCTATCTGATCCCCTCTGCGGCAGTTGATGGTGATGCCATGCCCGCCAAGGGCAATGTGCTGCGCAGCCGGATGGCATTGGGTTTTTGCGATGACCGGATGGCTTGGCTTGAAGCCCATTTGCACAGCGCCAACCGTTCATCGGAAATAGAAATTATTTTCTAGACATTTTTTTCTAGCCGTGCTTTTCTAGACATGATCTTCTAGATTCACCCCCCGCCCCAGCGCTGCATCTCATCCACCACTGCACAGCCTCGGCCATCGCATGCCCACGCCCCGTTTGCCCAAACCTACCCCCGCTGAACTCGAATTGCTGCGCACGCTCTGGCAAATGGGCCCGTGTACGGCCAAACAGGTACATGAGGCACAGCAGCGTGAACGCCCCGAGCTGCCCTACGCCAACGTGTTGCGGCTGCTGCAGATCATGCACGGCAAGGGCCTGCTCAAGCGTGACGAACGCCAACGTGCGCACATCTATGCACCCACCCAAGCGCAAGGCTCATTGCAGAACAAATTGCTGGATGACTTCATCCATAAAGCCTTCGCCGGCTCTGGCAAGGCATTGGTGATGGCCGCATTGCGTGGTGGCCAGGTCAGTGCAGACGAGCGCGCCGAAATCCAGCGATTCCTGCGGGAGAACCACGATGCATGACGCGCTTATCCAGCTTGTGCCGGCACTGGGCGCAGCGCTGCTGCACTTTGTTTGGCAAGGCAGCTTGCTGGGCCTGTTGGCCGCGCTGGCATTGGCGCGGCTGGACAATGCCCGCCCGCACACACGCTACGCCGTGACGTGTGTGGCGTTGCTGGTCGCACTGCTGCTGCCCATCCTCACCTTGGCATGGCAGATCCTGCTGCCGGCAACCGCCAGCGCACCAGTGTTGGGACTCGCATTGGGCACCACGACATCGGCCATCGCACCGGCGCAGCAGCCGGCAGCGTGGCTGTCACTGGCCGCAAGCACCCCTGCGCGAATTGCCGACACCCTACCGTGGCTGGTTGCCTGCTGGGCGGCTGGTGCGGGGGCCCTGGCGCTGCGCATGTTCGCGGGTCTGTATTGGGTGGCGCGCCTGCGCCAACGCGCATGGGCCGAATCAACTGGCGTCTGGCAAGCCAGTGCCCACCGGATGGCCGTGCGCTTGGGCTTGCGTAGCGCAGTGCCAGTGCGATTGAGCAATGACACCGCCACGCCGCTGGCAGTGGGCTGGTGGCAGCCGATGGTGCTGTTGCCCGTATCGCTGGTACTGCACATGCCTGCGCCTTTGCTGGAAGCCCTGATTGCGCACGAATTGGCACATATCCGCCGCCACGATTATCTGGTCAACCTGCTGCAAGGCGTAGCCGAAACCTTGCTGTTCTATCACCCGGTGGTGTGGTGGCTGTCCCGCCGCATCCGCAACGAACGCGAGCTGATTGCCGATGCACTGGCCGCCAACGCGCTGGGTGACGGCCGCCGTTTGGCACTCGCTTTGGCAGAACTCGACCGCAGCTTCGATACCCCCACGCCCCCCCCCTGCTTTGCACCCGCCGCCCAAGGAGGCCAGCTCATGTCCCGCATCCAGCACCTGCTCCGCCCGCGTACAACCGCTGATATCAGCAGTCGCCTGCTGCCCCTGCTTGGCCTGCCCGTGATTGGATTGGCACTCGCCGGTGCCGGCTTGTACGCACACGCCAACAGCCCACACGCCGCGCCCGCAGCACACCCATCGCACAGCACACACCCGATGCCGCCGCCACCGCCCGCGCCACCGGAGCCACCTGCACCGCCCGCACCACCTGCACCCCCTGCGCCACCCGCACCACCTCCGCTGAAAGATGCCGTGAATATTGGCTTCCAGCGCGGTGATGACGGCTATGCCATGGTGCGCAAGGGCGAGACCCACTATCTCCTCGCCGGCGATCAGGACGATATGCGCATGGTGAAAAAATTACGCAGCACCATCGATGGCGACTTCCTGTTGGTGCGCAGGGGCAAGCAACATTTCGTACTGCGTGATGCTGCCCTGCTGGCACAAATCGAAACCGTATGGGCACCGCTGGATCCATTGAACAGCAAGATGGAAGCCCTGCAGGCAAGCATGCAGCCCCACCAACAGCACATGCACGAACTGCAAGCGGACATGGATCGTCAGGCCGCCTCTCTGCCCACCCCTGAAGTGAACCAAGCCAGCGCCCAGTTGGATGCGTTGGCCTCGCGCCAGGGCGCACTGGCGACACAACAAGCCGCACTCGCCCAGCGCGCACGCAAAGCCAGTGAAGCCGAACGTGACGGTCTGGCACGGCAAATGGATCACCTCTCGGCACAAATCGACGCCATCGCTGTACAGATGCAAGCGCAAAGCGCCATCATCGAATCCCGATCCAGTGCCGTGCAGCAGCAAAGCCAGCGCATGCAAGCCGTCGGCAACCGCATGCAAGCGGCCAGTCAACCGATGCAAGCCATCGGCAAGGAGATGCAAGCCGTTGGAACGCAAATCGAACACGCCGCCCACACAGCCGACAGCAAGACCCGGCAGTTGATCGAACATGCATTCGCACGCAGGCTGGCACAGCCGGTGGTCTGAGCGTGTGCATGCACGCGCCCCTGCCCTGCAGGGACGCGTTGCTCACCCAAACCCGACGCAACAGCGATACAGTGGCCAAGCCCATCTTTCTCTCGGAGCCCCCCATGCGCCGCATTGCCACGTTCGCCATCGCGCTTGCCCTTGCCACGCCCGCCCTTGCCGCACTGAAGCCCGGCACCCCCGCCCCTACATTCACTGCACCGGCGTTTTTGGCTGGCCAGCCGTTTACCTTCGATCTTGCCGCCACGCTGAAACAGGGCCCGGTGGTGGTGTACTTCTTTCCTGCCGCGTTCACCCCCGGCTGCAACGCCGAGGCCGCCGCGTTCTCGCAGGCCATCGACAAATTCAAGGCACGGGGTGTCAGCGTGATTGGGGTCACCGCCGGCAATGTGGAACGCTTGGCTGAATTTTCGAAAGACACCGAAAAATGCGCCGGCAAATTCCCCGTTGCCGCCGACCCCGGTGCGAAAATCGCCAAGACCTTCGATGCCACCATGCTGCTGAAGCCGGATCTCGCCAGCCGCACGTCCTACTTGATCGGCAAGAATAGCCGCATCGCCGCAGAGTTTGATTCGATGAACCCCAACCAGCACGTCAAGCAAATGCTGGAG
>APMI01027900.1_pt1 | contig 10272 bp, 8 predicted proteins | sample 667938 | NCBI WGS metagenome assembly APMI01 (sample SAMN01084076, study PRJNA167559) | wastewater metagenome | biome: Wastewater | place: Denmark: Ejby Moelle, Odense | collected 2011-11-28
CGCATCGCGCGTGCGAGCCTGGCGGCCGCGGTGTGGCTTGGCCTGCTATCGGCCGCGATCGTCGGCTTTGGCGCCGGCCCGCTGCTGAGTCTGATGAAGCTGCCGCCGGCGTTGCGGCCAGAAGCCCAGCCCTACCTCGTGATCCTCGGTGTGGTACTCGCGGTCGATGCAATCATCGCGACCATGTCCTCAGTGCTGCGGGCCTACACCTTCACCCGCGACACGCTGCGTTTGATGCTGGCGATGTATGCCCTCTCGCTGCTCGCGGGCCTACCGTTGATGTTCGGCTGGGGGCCGGTGCCGCGCCTGGGTTTGGTCGGGATCGGACTTGGCTTCCTGCTTGCGCGGGTGGCATCGCTTGCGATGCACATCTGGCTGTGGCGGCAGCGCCTGGCCGTTACGCCCAACAGAACGGACTGGCTCATCGTGCGGCGGGCCGAACTTGGAGAAATGGCGCATATCGGTCTGCCGGGCGCCGGCGAGAATGTCGCCTATCGCATCGCGTTTACCTGGGTGCTGGCCTTCGTCGCTGCCATGGGATCGGGCGAACTGGCGACTCATACCTACCTGCTACAAGTCAGCTATTTCATTCTGCTGACAGGCCTGGCGATCGGCTTTGGCACCGAGATCGTGGTCGGGCATCAGATTGGCGCCGGCCACCTGCATGACGCGAACCGCGTAGTACGTAAAGCCTTGCTATGGGGCTTTGCCGCGTCGACAACGCTGGCGCTGCTCGCTGCGCTGTCGGGGAAAGCGATCTTTACGTTCTTCACTGACGATCCGCGAATCATTGCCGCAGGGAGTCAGTTGCTGTGGGTGGTGGTGTTGCTGGAACCGGGGCGGACATTCAATCTGGTCGTGATCAATGCACTGCGCGCCACCGGCGACGCGCGTTTCCCGGTGGGCTTCGGCGTCTTCTCGATGTTCGGCGTGGCGGTGGGCGTAGCGTGGCTGCTGGGTGTGCATGCCGGTTGGGGCCTGCTTGGCGTATGGCTCGCGATGGCGGCAGATGAGTGGGTGCGCGGCATTGCGATGTTCATCCGCTGGCGACTGCTGGCATGGGTGCCCCATGCTCGCGCGACACGCCGCCGAATTCAGGCGCAGCAGCCGTGCTACCCGGAGCCGGTTCAGGCGACCTGACGTGCTTCAATCGGTTGGCAGGAAGAGGGTCTCTTTGACCTCTTCCATGACCACATAGCTGCGCGACTCGGCGGCCGCGGGCAGGCGGTTCAGAACGTGACCCAGCAGGCGCCGGTAGTCCGCCATCTCGGTAATGCGCGCCTTGATCAAGTAGTCATAGTCGCCCGATACGAGGTGGCATTCCATCACCTCGGGCAGCCAGGCCAATGCACGCTTGACCTCGTCGAACAGCTCGCCGGATTTCGAGGCGAGCCGGATCTCTACGAACACGAGCAGGTTGAGTCCGAGCGCGCGCGGATCGACCCTCGCGTGGTACCCGGTAATGACCTTCTCGCGCTCCATCCGCTTCACCCGTTCGGCGACGGGGGTGGTCGACAGCCCGACACGTTCAGCGAGTTCCGTCATCGTGACGCGGCCGTCCTGCTGCAGCACATCGAGGATCTTCCGGTCGATCTTATCGAGTTGGCGCATATTTCCCTGTTCATGTCGCGCATGCCCGAAGATTGGGCGCAAAGATCACTTTAATGCACCTAAACGTTAGTGAATAGCACTGCCTTGGCGTCAATAGACTAGCAACATCAAAGTCTGGCTAAGGGATTGGCGATGAAAGTCTTGGTTCTCGGTGGTGGCGTGATCGGTGTCAGCACCGCCTACTACCTCGCTCGTGGTGGCGCCGAGGTTACGGTGATCGATCGGCAAGCTGGCGTGGCCCTTGAAACAAGCTTTGCCAATGCGGGTCAGGTGTCGCCAGGCTACTCGACGCCCTGGGCGGCGCCCGGGATTCCGCTCAAGGCCATGAAGTGGCTCTTCCAGAAACACGCCCCTCTGGCGATCCGCCCGGACGGCAGTCTGTTCCAGCTGCGCTGGATGTTGCAGATGCTGGCCAACTGCAACACCCGCAGCTACAGCGAAAACAAGGCGCGAATGTTGCGACTGGCGGAGTATTCGCGCGACTGCTTGCGCGAGCTGCGCAGCGAAACGGGCATCACCTACGAGGAGCGTAGCCGCGGCACCCTCCAGCTATTCCGCTCGGAAGCCCAGGTGGACGCGGCGCAGCGCGACGTGCAGGTGCTGCGCGAGTTGGGCGTTGAGCATGAGCTGCTCGATCGCGCTGGTCTGGCGACTGCGGAACCCGCACTGGCCCGCGTATCGGATCGTCTGGTCGGCGGGCTGCGCCTGCCTAACGACGAGACCGGCGATTGCCAACTCTTTACTGCGCGCCTCGCTGCACTGGCGGCGGGGCTGGGGGTCCGCTTCCAAATGGCTACCACCATCGACGGTTTCGACGTGGAAGCCGGGCGCATCAGCGCGGCGCGCGTGGGTGGCGAACGCCTCACGGCGGATCGTGTCGTGCTCGCCGCAGGCAGCTACTCGCGAGGCCTGTTGAAATCGATTGGTGTGAGCATTCCGGTCTATCCGGTGAAGGGCTATTCGCTCACGGTGCCTTTGATCGACGCCGAGCGCGCACCGGTTTCGACCGTGCTTGATGAGACCTACAAGATCGCGATCACCCGTTTCGACGACCGCATCCGCGTTGGCGGGATGGCAGAGCTGGCGGGCTTCGACCTGGGCCTCAATCCGAAGCGCCGCGCCACGTTGGAGATGGTCACCCATGACCTCTTCCCGGGCGGTGGCGATCTACCTCGCGCGGAGTTCTGGACCGGCTTGCGCCCGATGACGCCCGACGGCACGCCGATTGTTGGGGCCACACCGATTCAGAACCTCTACCTCAACACTGGACACGGCACCCTCGGCTGGACGATGGCGACTGGCTCCGGCCAGCTGATGGCGGACCTGGTGCTCGGGCGGCGTCCGGCGATTCGCGCCGACGACCTCTCACTTGCACGCTACGCCTCGCAGCGTGACGTTGCCGCTGTCACGCCGGGCACCGTAACGGCCTGAACTCACAGGCCCGGCGCCTGCACCAACGCGGCGCATCGCAGACCTGACAGGACGCCCCACCCACGTGGGGCGTTTTCATTTGGGCTGCCGGACCGCCGGCAGGCGGGTATCGCCACGCGGTGTACGGCCCGGAACTCGGCGGTCGCGCTGCGCTGCAACCCGGGTCAGCTCAAACCGGCCTCACTTTTCCCTGCTGCCCCGCCTTGCCTGGCACGCCCCTTGCGACACTGCCTGTGCAGATGTCCGGATACGTACATTCCGCGCTTTTCGGTGCCCCGCGCTGGGGCATAATGCCCGACGCCTTGCCGCATTGGGTAACATGGCGCGGCCGTTGGGCGATCCGGGTGCCCGCTTGGGTGGATCGTCGTTGACCCCCGCTCGTATCGTTATTCAACGCGACGCGGCCGCACCGGCTTGCCGGACGGCGCGTGCGCATTTCGATCAGCCTTGCACCAGTTCGTTTTCTCAACAGGAGGAACAGCTCATGAAGAAGACCGTTATTGCCCTCGCCGTATTGGGGCTCGGAATTTCCGCCGCCCAGGCCCAGGAAGTCATCAAGATCGGCCACGTCGGTCCGCTGACCGGCAACATCGCGCACCTCGGCAAGGACAATGAGAACGGCGCCAAACTGGCCGTTGAGGAATACAACGCCAAGGGCATCAAGATCGGCGGTAAGGCAGTCAAGTTCGAACTCATCGGTGAAGACGATGCGGCCGACCCGAAGACGGGCACCACGGTTGCGCAGCGCCTGGTCGATGCCGGCGTGAAGGGCGTTGTCGGCCACCTGAACTCGGGCACCACGATCCCGGCTTCGCGTATCTATGATCAGGCTGGCATCCCGGTCATCACGCCGTCGGCGACCAACCCGAAGCTGACCCAACAGGGTTACAAGGGCGTCTTCCGTACCATCGCGAACGACGTGCAGCAAGGCGCTGTGATCGGCAAATACTCGGCGCAAAAGCTGGGCAAGAAGGTCGCCATCATCGATGACCGTACGGCCTATGGTCAGGGCCTCGCGGACGAGGTGGACAAGGGTGTGAAGGCTGGCGGCGGCACCGTCGTTGCACGTGAATTCACCAACAACCAGGCCACCGATTTCATGGCGATTCTCACCAAGATCAAGGCCACCAACCCGGATGTGATCGTCTACTCGGGCATGGACGCGCAAGGCGGCCCGATGCTCAAGCAGTTGAAGCAACTGGGCATCACCGCGAAGTGGATCACCGGCGACGGCGGTTGCACCGGCGAGATCATCAAGCTGGCCGGCGATGCGATCGGCCCGAACGACTATTGCACCCAGGCTGGCCTGCCGCTCGAGCAGATGCCGGGCGGCAAGGACTTCAAGGAGCGTTTCAAGAAGAAGTTCGGCGCCGATGTTCAGATCTACGCGCCGTATGCGTACGACGCTGCTGCCGCGATCATCGAGGCAATGAAGAAGGCAAACTCTTCCGATCCGGCGAAGTACCTGCCGGCGCTGAAGGCCAGCAACTTCAAGAGTGTGACCGGCACGATCGCGTTTGATGACAAGGGCGACATCAAGAACGGTGCTGTCACCGTCTATCAGTTTGAAAACGGTGCCTGGAAGGCGCTGAAGAACTGATGTGCCGAGGTGCGCACCGTCCGGTGCGCACTAACGCGGCTTGACCCAGCGACGGGTTAGGGGGCTGCGCCCTGCGGTGCGCAGCCCTTTCCAGATCGGGGCCGTGTGTTTTTCCGCGAGGATTCCTCCCGTGATGCAAACCCTGCTTCAACAGATCATCAACGGCCTTGTGGTCGGCAGCGTCTATGCTGTCGTCGCACTGGGCTACACGATGGTGTACGGCATTCTTGGCCTGATCAACTTCGCCCACGGCGATGTCCTGATGGTCGGCGCCCTCGTCGCTTACACGGCCATCACTTTCTTTCAGGCGGCCATTCCGGGCCTCAGCCCGATCGTCTATTTCGCGCTCGGCTTGATGGTGGCGATGCCGGCCTGCATGGCGATCGGCTACACGATCGAACGCACTGCATACCGACGTCTGCGCAATGCGCCGCGTCTGGCGCCTCTGATCACGGCGATCGGCGTTTCGTTTCTGCTGCAGACCCTCGCGATGATCATCTGGGGCCGCAACTATCACAGCTTCCCGCAACTGATTCAGACCGCGCCGATCGAGGTCGTGACCGGCGTGTTCATGACGCCGGTGCAGATGACCACCGTGGGCCTTTCGGCCGCGATGATGGTCGGCCTCGTGCTGCTGGTGACGCGCACCAACATGGGCCGCGCGATGCGCGCGACCGCCGAGAACCATCGCGTCGCAAGCCTGATGGGGGTGGACACCAACGGCATCATCGCGCTGACCTTCATCATCGGCTCGGCACTGGCTGCAGTGGCCGGTGTGATGATCGCCTCGAACTACGGCGTCGCACACTATTCGATGGGCTTCATGCCGGGGCTCAAGGCCTTTACGGCAGCGGTGCTCGGTGGCATCGGCAACCTTGCCGGGGCCATGGTCGGCGGCATCGTGCTCGGTCTGGTCGAGGCGATCGGCGCGGGCTACATCGAGACATGGAGCGGTGGCTGGCTCAACTCCAGCTACCAGGACATCTTCGCCTTCATCATCCTCGGCATCGTGCTGATCTTCCGCCCCACTGGCCTGCTCGGCGAGCGTGTGGCCGACCGTGCGTAACGCGGGGACGCAGACATGAACGATATTTCGCAAGCCATTCCGTTTCTGGGTAAGCGCAACCCGAAGGCAGCGCTGGTCGCGCTGGTTGTGATCGCGCTCGTTTCACCGGTTGTTGCCGCGATGTTCGGCAATACCTGGGTGCGCATCCTGAACTTCGCGATGCTCTACATCCTGCTGTCGATCGGCCTCAACCTGGTGGTCGGCTTCGCGGGGCTACTCGATTTGGGGTACATCGCGTTCTACGCCGTCGGCGCCTACACCTGGGCTTTCCTCGCGTCGCCCCACTTCGGGCTGCATTTGCCCTTCTGGATCGTGTTGCCGCTCGGCGCCGGGTTTGCCGCGCTCGCCGGCATCGCCTTGGGCTTCCCGACCTTGAGGCTGCGTGGCGACTATCTCGCGATCGTGACGCTGGGCTTCGGTGAGATCGTCCGGATCTTCATGAACAACCTGACGCACCCGGTCAACATCACCAACGGCCCGCAAGGCATCGATCAGATCGACGGCATGTCCTTGTTCGGGCTCGATCTGAACCGCGGCCTGCAGATCACCGAAGGCTTCCAGATCAAGTCGCTGTTCCTCTACTACTACGTGTTCCTCGCCTTTGTCGTGCTCGCGGTGATCCTGGTCAAACGCATTCAGGTTTCGCGAATCGGGCGTGCTTGGGCTGCGATCCGCGATGACGAACTCGCCGCCAAGGCGATCGGCATCAACACGCGCAACCTCAAGCTGCTGGCCTTTGCGATGGGCGCGACCTTTGGTGGCGTGTCCGGTGGCCTGTTCGGCGCGTTTCAGGGCTTCGTCAGTCCCGAGAGCTTCACGCTGATGGAGTCGATCGCGATCCTGACGATGATCGTGTTCGGTGGCATGGGCAACCTTGCCGGCGTCATCGTTGGCGCGCTGGCGCTCTCCTTCCTGCCGGAAGTGCTGCGTTACATCGCCTTGCCGGTGCAGATGGCGATCTTCGGCAAGGTCTTCCTCGATCCTGAAGTGCTGCGCATGCTGCTGCTCTCGCTTGCGATGATCCTGATGATGCTGCTCAAGCCTGCTGGCCTCGTGCCCGCCCAGTCGCGCTACTCCAAGGCCGATCTGCTCGGCGACAAGGAGATCGCGCAATGATCACCCTGCTCGAAGCTCGCGCCGTGAGCAAACGCTTCGGTGGCCTGAAGGCGCTCACCGAGGTCTCGCTCACGATCAATAAAGGCGAGGTGTATGGCCTGATCGGCCCGAACGGCGCCGGCAAGACGACCTTCTTCAACGTGCTGACTGGCGCGTATACGCCGGAGGAAGGCGAGTTCGTCTTCAACGGCTCCGAACTGCCTCTCGGCAAGCCGGATCGCATCGTCAATCGCGGCATCGCGCGGACATTCCAGAATATCCGCCTGTTCCGCGAGATGACCGCGCTCGAGAACGTGATGGCGGGCCATCACATCCGCACCAAGACCGGCCTGCTCGGTGTGTTGCTTCAGACGCGGCATACACGCGAGGAGGAAAAGCTGACGACCGAGCGCGCGTACGAACTGCTCAAGTACGTGGGCATCGAAAAGCACGCCCGTACGCTCTCGCGCAATCTCTCGTATGGCGATCAGCGTCGGCTTGAAATTGCGCGCGGCCTTGCAACCGAACCGCGCTTGCTGGCGCTCGACGAACCGGCGGCCGGCATGAACGCGACCGAAACCGCGCAACTGCGCAACCTGATCGAAACTATCCGCGGCGACGGCACAACGGTGCTGTTGATCGAACACGATGTGAAGTTGGTGATGGGCCTCTGCGATCGTGTCGCGGTGCTCGACTTCGGCAAGAAGATCGCTGAGGACGTACCCGCTGAAGTGCAGCGCAACCCCGCGGTTATCGAGGCTTATCTGGGAGGCGCACACCATGCCGCATGACAATCCGGCTGCACCGCTGCTGCAGCTGCGCGACGCACGGATCGCGTACGGCCAGATCCAGGCCGTCAAGGGTATCGATCTTGAACTGTTCTCGGGTGAGCTGGTTTCCCTGATCGGGGCCAACGGAGCCGGCAAGACAACGACCCTCAACGCGATCGCCGGCACGCTGCAATTGTCCGGTGGAGACTTGAGCTATGCCGGTAGCGCGATCGCCGGCATGCCCGCTCACAAGCGCTTGCGCGCCGGTATCGCGCTGGTGCCGGAAGGGCGTGGCATTTTCACCCGCCTCACGGTCGAAGAGAACCTGCGCATGGGTGCCTACACCCGCAGTGACAAGGCCGAGATCGAGGCCGACCTGCAGCGGGTGTACGAAATGCTCCCGCGCGTGAAGGAACGCTTGCCGCAGGTGGCCGGCACCCTTTCCGGCGGTGAGCAGCAGATGGTCGCGATCGGCCGTGCGCTGCTGTCACGCCCGAAGCTGCTGCTGCTGGACGAACCGTCGATGGGCCTCGCGCCGCTGATCGTCGAGAAGATCTTCGAGGTGATTCAGACCGTCATGAAGCAGGGCGTCACGGTCTTGTTGGTGGAGCAGAACGCCAACCTCGCGCTGGGTTTTTCGAACCGCGCCTATGTGATGGAAAGCGGCAAGATCACCTTGTCGGGTAGGGTAGCGGGCAGGATCTACTGCACGACCCGAAGGTGCGTTCGGCCTACCTCGGCGAAGCGGCCTGATCGAAGCGCGCCCTTGAAAGCAAGAAGTCGCCCTCGGGCGGCTTCTTTTTTTAGTCTCGGGAGATTCAGCCGTCGTTGCGGCGACCGAGCGGGATGCCCAGCTGTTTGAGCTTGCGGTACAGGTGCGTGCGCTCCAGCCCCGTCTTCTCAGCCAGTCGGGTGATGTTGCCACTCTCAAGCTGCAGGTGGTACTCGAAGTACATCCGCTCGAAGCTCTCGCGCGCCTCACGCAGCGGCAGATCGAGTGGCAGGGCCGACGCAGCGGCGCTTGGCGTACGGCCGAGCAGGCGCTGCACATCTTCGGCGCCAATCTCGTCTTCCAGTGTGCCAAGCGCGAGCGAACGCACTGCAGCGCGCAGCTCATTGAAGCCGCCGGGCCAGGCCTTGTTGCGCAGTACGTTCAGTGCGGCTGTGGCGAAGCGCCGCGGCGGCACCTCGCCGGATTCCGACAGCTGCACCAGCGCCTGATTGGCCATCTCCGGTACTTCGTCCTTCAGTTCGGTCAGCGAGGGCGGGGCAAGCGTGACCTCAAACAGGCGCTTGAGTGTCAGCGGATCCCAGCCGTCGTTCGCGAGTTCTTCGGTGCTCCGGCTGCAGCCGAATACCGCACGCAGGTCGTACTTCTCGAGGCGCTCCAGTGCGAAGCTGAGGTTTTTTTGCTGCGCCCGCGAGAGGTTTGCGAGATCTTCCACGAACAGCACACCGCCGCGTGCGTTCTCCAGCGCCGATAGATCAATCGGCTGCGTCAACGCTGCCAGATCGAACCACGGTGCACCGCCCGTCTGCAGGCAGCGCGCGCACAGTTCGACGATACTGCCGCCGCTGACGCGCAAGGTCAGAACACGGGATTTTTCCGCGATCTGTTCGAGTCGGCGCCGCAACTCCTTGAGCGGACCCGAGCGAGGGAAGGACGCCAGCGAAAGCGCCGCACGCGGGCGCACCGCCGGTTGCCGCTGCAGGCCACGCCGCACCGCTGCGAGCAGCTTCTGCAGTGCAATCGGCTTCTCGAGAAAATCCATTGCGCCGAGGCGCACCGCTTCGACAGCCGTGTCGATGGTGCCGTGTCCGGACATCATGATCACGGGCATCGTCAGCAGATCGTTTGCCGACCACTCCTTGAGCAGCGTGACGCCATCGGTATCCGGCATCCAGATGTCGAGCAATACCACGTCCGGGCGCGCGGCGAGCCGCGCATTGCGTGCCGCCGTAGCGTTCTCGGCGAGCACTACATCGTAGCCTTCGTCCGAGAGGATTTCGGAGAGCAGTTCGCGGATGCCGACTTCGTCGTCGACCACCAGAATCTTTGCCATAGCATGCAACGGTATCAGACGGTTGGAGCAAGCGGAAGTCGGAGACGGATTTCCGCGCCGTGGGGTTCTAGATTGAGGATCGAAATTTCGCCGTGGTGTTCGTCCGTGATCTTCTTGACGATCGCCAGACCGAGCCCTGAGCCACGCGCCTTGCTGGTGACGTAGGGCTCGAAGGCGCGCGCGAGCATGGCGGGCGGAAAGCCCGGGCCGTTGTCGCGCACCATGAATTCGACACGGCGATTGTCGCGACGTGTGGCGAGCGTGACGGTCGGGTTCGCCTCCTCGCTCAGGGCGTCCTCGGCATTGGTCAGCAGGTTGTGGATCACCTGCCGCAGCTGTGTGGCGTCGCCGAGCACACGCGGCAACTCGGGCGCGAGCTCCAGTTCGATTTTCACGCGTGAGCTCTCGTACAGGCCGAGCACTTCGCCGATCAGCGCGTTCAGGTCGAGCGGCGCGAGGTTGGATGGCGGCATCCGCGCGTAGTCGCGGAAGTCGTTGACCATGTTCTTCATCGCCTCGACCTGGTTGACGATGGTCTGCGTGGCGCGTGCGAGCATCGCCTGGGAATCCGGATCGAGCTTGGATGCCAGCTTGTGCTGCAGGCGTTCGGCCGAGAGCTGGATCGGCGTGAGCGGA
>APMI01025745.1_pt1 | contig 10271 bp, 5 predicted proteins | sample 667938 | NCBI WGS metagenome assembly APMI01 (sample SAMN01084076, study PRJNA167559) | wastewater metagenome | biome: Wastewater | place: Denmark: Ejby Moelle, Odense | collected 2011-11-28
TTCATATCAAAATGAAGCACAAGCATTAAGAAGATAATATTAGTTACTATTTTTATTATTTTAAATTTATTTATTGGTTTGTCAATGAAGACTGATTTTAAATCAAGTACGATAAAGTAAAGATAGTAAAAAATAATATTGCGTGTAAAATAATTTTTGTTATAGATAATTTATAAATTACCGAAACCGATACATAACACTTGAATAGTTAATAATAAATATACACTACAGAAATCGATAGCGATAATGTAATTGCCGTCATTCGAGGACATCTACGATCTGTCGACTGCAGATCTCCGCAAACTATAACAACAACTGCAGAGTAACCCGTCAGGCAATGAACAGCTGCTGGAAACTGTCACCCTTGAAATATAATAAAGGAAAGCATTATAGTACTTCTCGGAAATTTGTCAAGCTGAGAACCCATATGCTAAGAAAGTTGCTGCTTTCAATTAGTAGTTTTTGAAGCTAGCTGCTTAGGCGATCAAGAAGAGCCATAATGAAAGAATGCAAGGGATTGGATAATTTGAACCGTCTCACATACCTGGTTAACAATAACTACAAGCACAGTACAGCAGCCAAAAGATAAACAAAAATAGTCAACAAGTAGCAAATTTTGCATCAAATTCAAGTGTCTCATCCTTATCCCATATGTAACTAAGACAAGACACTGATCAGGCAGATTCTAAATCTGTGACTAGCGAGCAACATATTCACTCTAATTCGGATGCAGTATCAACTACAACAGCCACTTCGATAAAAAAGTAACAAAAATAATCCAGAGTTTCTGTGGAAGTCAAAATGAATATCGGTGTCAAGAAAGGGCAGAAAGGCAAAATTAATTAAATACTTGCACGAACTCTTGTCGAAGATGATGGTATCATTAAAAGGAATATGCATAATTCACCACAAACAGCAGGCAATCCTTATAAAAAATTTCATATTCCAGGCTAAAAGCATGAACAAGTTTAGCCAAAGATAAAAACTAAAGCTGAAAGTAGTGCTTAAATATCTCAAAAATCAATAAAAAGTACAAAATAATAAACAAAAAGTCATAAAAGTATTCAATAAAATCAGAAGAAGCAGACAAAAGGTACTAAACAGTCTCAATCTCATGACAACAAAAGTAAAAAATAAAATAATGGAACGCACAAAGCTGAGGGTAAAAAAGAAACTGGTGTTAAACTTCCGAAAATCGGTCAATACAAAGATCTGGTTGAATTAGTAAAACAAGAGTAGTAGAAAAAGAAGAATAAATAAATAAAAAGCAAAGCACAATAAAATAAGCTACCGCACATATAAAATATTACAGTGGAGAAAACTGACGAAATTGTATAATAAATCTAAAATGCTCATCAAGAAAGCTGTATAAATGATGATAAAAGTTATAAAAAGTAGGAATAACAAACCGATGATGCGCAAAGCAGAAGTCGACCATCGACAGCTCTCAATACAGAAGATATCATCTAAGAAGAAGAAATGTAATAAAGTCTTTCTCCTGACAAAGTTGTGAAGTAGTTTTAAAGGAAAAAGCACACTACTTCTAATGAATAAAATATTGAAATTAATAAAAATGTGAAAATTTAACATTAGTACAAAAATTAATAAAATAAAAATATAAAAAGGCAAAACGAAGACCATATAATGGAAGAGAAATCTAAGAAAAATATGTCTCAGAATAATGAACACTTGAACGAGAAAAATATTGTTTAAAAAACCTTAGTAAATACTACCAAGTCATAAACATAAAATGTGATGTCTGTCAAAAATGAAACTAAGTAAGTAAACCAAATTAACGAATAATACAAAATCAACAATGCTCATTCAACATCATCGACAAGAATAAATTCAGGAGTTGAATTCATAAATAAAAACGACGAGCAAATAAATAAGACTGATATATAAGCAGTTTAAGATAATAAATAGACTAAGTAAGCTATCGATTATACTCGTAAATTACTGTAACAAATCGACACAACTGAACAATAATTCTCTAAAATAAAAAATAATGACCCGCAATCTCAAACTCAATAAGAAGACAGAAACTATTAATCAAATAGTCCATCTTCACATAATAATAACAAGAATATCGATAACAGTATCAAAAGCAAATAGAGTTAAGTTAAAAAATGTTACAGTGAATAATATTGGGCACATGTTAAGTAATAAGCTGAGCTTAAAATAAAACGATTTAAACAAGAGAAAGAGTACTAGTAAAAGATGAAGTTCTAGAAAATGAATAATAAAGGTGACAACAAAGACTACGAGTGTGATTAAATGAATGACGATTAGGTTAATGATGCCTAGATTGAAAGCTCTAAATAACATAAGCTTGCTTTGCAGAAAATGAAATAGTAAGAAGAGAAATTCGATAAATAATTGGCATTAAAAAACTAACAGCTCAATAAAATTAAAAAATAAATGATGAGAAAGACAAATAAAAAGGTAACTGAAGCTATTCCCGCTCCAAAGCCAGTATTTTTAAGACCTAAACCAGATTTCGACTATTTATCAGTGTATCCAACATTTAACCATATATTTTCAGTGATGTATTTGAAGCCACAGCATCAAGCTTTATCTGAAATTCCAAATTTGCTCAGAGACATGAAGACATTATTCACTGCTCATATGTAACATTTCGCAAATAGGTCTAACTTCAAGCCAGCAATATTTTTACCATTTGACCATAATGGCACATTTCAATTAACAGATCCTAAGCAGTTGATTGCTCATGCTCAATAAACTTACATTGATCTTAAGGTTATGATTGAGAGAGTCTAAATGTTTAATACTAATTTACATGGTGAATATTCAGCATAAAGTCTAGCAGATCAGCGTTACTATCGGGTTGTCAAAACTAAATAAGAAGTGTATGATATCATTACGACTGCTTTTATGAGAAGAAAAGGTTGGAAATAGCTGCCTCATGGATGCAGTTTAAGAACTTCATGGAATTTATTTTGGTCTTGGAGTAAGCCTGATGTTGATCTCAGCAAAATTTTAGTGTGGCAAAAAATCAATCATTTTCCATTCAATAAAAATTTATCAAGGAAGGATCTCTTGTACAAAAATTTAGATCAATTTCGCAAGACATACAAAGTTTCAATGCCCTTCTTACCCCTCACCTTCAATCTACCAAAATAATTCTCTCAACTATCTGCGCGATTTCATTAATAATAAATGATTAATCGTGACAACAACTATTGGATCATGAAACCTATTGGAAAATCTCGAGGTCGAGGTATTAAAGTAGTAAGCTCACTATCATAATTGAACTACACTGACAATATTGTTGTCCAAAAGTATATTATTAATCCCATGCTGATTGATGGGTACAAATTCGATATGAGAATTTATGTACTTGTTACCTCATTTCATCCACTTTAAGCTTTTGTCTACAAGGAAGGATTTGCTCGCTTGAGCACGTAAAAGTATACTCTTGATGCTCACTCAATAAAAAATACTTTTGTGCATTTGACTAACTTCGCAATCAACAAAAATAATGTTAGCTCAAACACAAACTTTGCAGGAGGATCTAAAATTTCACTTAAAACATTGAAAGATAAGGTAACCAGAATGGGATATTCATTTGGCAATATTTGGACTCAAGTTCAAGAAATAATTGTGAAATCTTTATTAGGATGCTCAGTATCAGTTCCTAGTTTCCCAACTGCATTTTAACTGTTTGGTTATGACATTATGGTTGACCAAGACAGTAATTGCCACTTAATATAAATAAATGCGTCTCCATCTTTATAGCGATCATACATGATTGACGAAATAGTTAAACAAAATTTAATCGACGATATTGTTGACTTAGTAGATCCACCAGATTTCGACAAAAAATAACTGATCGAAGTGTTCAATTAAAGAATTAACAGTATCACTAACAAGAAGAAAATCACAGCCGATGAAGACCTTATAGGACTTGCACGTATTCTCAGATACAAGCCAATACGCAAAGTCGGAGAAAGACCTAATAAAATGGGACTATTTGAGCAAATCGCTCCAAGTTAATTAAGCAAAGATCTCGAAGTGCTAATTAAAGCCAAATCTGGAGCTAACAACCCCATGAATATTGACTGAAGATCCAAATTGATAATAACTTTTTACTATTTTGTTTAAATTAGATATTAAAAATAGAAAATTTCTCATAGATCAATGAATCTTTCAAATTATTGAAGTGATATCTTGCCGTCTACTCGAAACCCAAATATTTTCATAATACATTTTAAATTTTTAGCATCACAGGCTATACCTTTCTCTTCCAACAGATCTTTAATATCTTCCGATGAAATATACCCTTTGTTTTTCAAATCCACATAGCTGAACAAATTCTGAGGTGTTATGCCTGAGTTGTTAATCTACTCACGAATTGAATAAATTTCAGAAAACATCTCAGCAGACAGCGTCAGTATTTTTGAAATGAGATGAATTGACTATTTTTTGAAGGGATTCTATGATATGATAATAATTACAGGTAATCGATTTTAAGGCTTTTCATCAAGCACTTAATTTAACTTCTTGGAAAGAGGCCGAAAGATCATGCAGAAGTCCTGAAATCTCAACTTTCCATTCTCTCGGGCATAATAGTCAACTAGATGCTTAAAGCGAACATCTACACCAATGTATTGTTGTATCATTTTTGAACTAACGTACCCTTTATTATTGGCATCAATAAGCTTGAACAAATTTATTAAATTAAAATCGTGATTACTTGCTAATTTCTTACGATATTGTTACAACTCCTGTTATTTTGTACATATTTATTACAATATTTTGACAATAAGTGTCCCATCAATGCATTTTTTATCTCTTAAATATCGATTATTTCTGATATTTTGCTCTTTTTATTATTATTAATTATCATTGAAATCAAGCTTACGAGCTTCAACTTGTTTATGTTTCTTATTCGATCCTTTAGCACCAGATGGTAATCCTGATGAAGGTCTCTCACTGTCCATGTAATACATTTAATTATTTGAAATAACTGGCTTGGGAGAAGTAGTAAATTTGTTGCCTTTGAGCTCATTAAATAGTTAAGACTTAAAATTTTAATAATTGTTTTGAGAATCTCTTTTTGTATTCGAACTGTAATCTATTGGCTTCTTCTTTGATATTCTTTGCACTGACTTAGATCTATTTTTAATAGGAGAGTGCTTTTTATTATTTGAATTAGATTGATTTTTATTTATAATTCCTATAAATGGATTGTTTACTCTTAAATGTCTTTTTATTTGAAGAAGATCAAACTAAATATTTTTTTATTCGGGCACTTACCAGAGCTCAAGAAATCTTCTTAGTTAATTGAAAGTAAACTAAAACTCAGGCAATTAAAACATTTGTTTAAACTTGACAGATTACCTGACATTACTTCTATTTTTGTTCTAAATAACTAAGTCTTGTTTTATTAAATCTTCCACTTCATGCTGATCTGAAATGGATGCAATTTATCTTTTAATTTTGGACAAATTACCGAAAAACTTAAGTTCAAACTTGAGAAGCTACAAGAAAATTGCTTAGACTTCAGCATCTAATGCTTAAATTTCGATGAGCTCAAGATAATCTCTTTTAAATATTCTGAGCACATCTGCATTGTAAGGTATGATAGCCTCCATAAAATCTGTAAACCTGACTTATTCTGCAAATTAATGGTGATCCCACAAACATGCAAATTATTATTAATTATATCCTATATTGTTGTCTATCAGATAGGCACTTAAATCTTTGCGAGTGTATATTCTTTTGCCTTTTGATACTCTTAATATTGTAATAGGTACATGTCAAAGATAAGAAGAGGGTTGAACTTATTATGCAGAAATAAGGCTTATCTAATGCACTGGCTTACATTCTAACCAGAGCTAATGCATTGAAAGTACTGAATTATTAAGCTACGAAGTTGGGTTATTGTGCCTTTTGTGCTCATATTCGTTATATAATTAAAACTTATCATCATTTTCATCATTATTTATGTAAGTATTAAGACTTATATAATTAAACAAAAAATGACACAGCTATTTATCGAGCATACATAAAAATGTAATAAGAAGGTATTTTGTGATGTTAGATTGTTATATTTTGTATTTTGATTCACTATATTTAATAATTTAGATATATAAACTATAAGAATCTACTTGATAATGACAATGTACTCAAATTATCTTGCCGAAGTAGGCAAATTAGTCTACATAATCGGCTAGATTGAGACAACTTCTTCCTTTAAGAAAATGTTGGACTCTAACAACGATGCCAAGTACTTTTAATAATAACATTCAGAAGCAAATATTTCTTCAAGTGTGTGGATGAGTTACCTGTCAGCACATATAAGAAAGTTAAGTTTGAAAGTAGAAGGAAGGGTATATTGAGGTGTGATTGGTTCTCCAAAATTATGGATAAAGTATGTATTGTGTAATATGTAGTCGCCTATGATGATTTTTATGGTGTTCAATTACTGTCCGCCGCTAGATGCCAATGAGAAATGGGAAGACAGACTTAGTATCACCATCCGCAAAATTAATAAAGTGTACGATATACTTAGGCAGTCTAATAAGTAAGATATTATCCTGAAAGTTATTATCGTCATTTCGAAGGAGGCCGTATTACAGTCTAAGTAGAAGGTTAATGTTATCGAAACTATTAGTCAGTTTCTCAAGAATTATGAGAAAGAACTCAGCATATATCAGTCAGATTTGTATGCAAAGGAAGTATCTAAAAATAAATCACATTGGTTCCTGCAGTTAGAAAAAGCCTATTAAAGAAAGTATCGAGCGATAAATAAGCGAAAATAGGACAGCTTCGGATAGAGAAGACTAGGTTGTTTAATAAAAATGGCAATCATTTCAGAAATAATTTCAAAGAAGGATAGCTATACACAATATGACGAGGCCTACCGATCACTGCATTTTCGATTCATGGAAACGATGAAAAACAAAGTATAATTTTACAACTTTGACACTATAAGGTAACTGCGCACCTTAGCTGATATCGTGCTATTAAGAAGAATGATCGTAAAGATGATGATTAGCTCCAATTTTCAGAATGTACCCGACACTATCAGCTATCACTTGAAATACTTCTACCAAGTGCCTCAAAATGACCATTTCTTCTTCGCATACGAGAACATAATGTGGCGTGAAAATTTCTTGCAAAACATACTTTAAGTCATATACACAAATGATCACATCGATGTCATTCCTAAACAATACTTTGCCCAGCTGATAAACTCCGCAATAAGCCTGTCTTATAAGTTGTGTAGAGCTCCCAAAGAACTATAACCTATTCTCAGTGCAATGTAAGTTAAAGGCAGACTAATACCTACTTAAAATCCTGTGTATATTGGCAGTAGAAACTATGCGATTGGAGTCGATATTACTGATCTAGATGTAATATGGACTTAAATGACAGAGCTAATAGAGAAGAAGAAAGATTTTGTAACTAGGGGACTGCAGACTATTACTCGATATAAAAGTATGAAGTTATTCAAAAAACATTAAGTTAGCTTCTTCAATGTTTATTTACTCAGATTCTATCTTGCAGATGAGAAATTTATATCAATTGGTAGCATTTTTAATTAAATTATTAAACTCAAAATTAGTGAATATGACTTTTACTCACTAAATTACTTAATTTAAGAATTATAGAGAGAAAGTGAAAATGCTGCTGAACATAAAATACTAATTCATAGCTTAGCAGTACTGATCGCTGATTATTTTAAGTACATTTTTTGATATTTAGAAATAAGGATGAAATGAAGAAATATGGAGCACTGTTGATGGCAATTTTACCCAATAAGAAATCAAAATAGAAAAATGTTGATCTGCTTAGTGAAATGACTGAATCGTCTACAATTACTGAAACAGAAGATCAAAAAGATCCTTTAATTTTACCACTTCCAAGCGATTCACTTATTTTCTCGTTGTAGTTTTTGTTTCCAGATAAGCTTCACAGAATTGAAAATGAACTTGAACTTGAGATGATTCCAAGATTTAATAATAAGTTTTTATCCGCCAGCAATAAGAAAGGAAAACTGAAGCTATTCTTTAACGAATCCAAAATAGAAGTAATTTTCTTTGAAATTTAGATCTAAAATGAAATAAACTTTGCCAATTTTTAAAATGAGCAAAAGATAGCTATAAAAATAAATCCACTGTTATATTTTGAGAAAGACACTGTGCTTGAGTTAAAGAAAGCTGTATTAATTGTTGAGACAAACCCATAAATTCATTTCTTGGTGTAGAAAATATTTTACCCTAAATTTAAATCAGTGATTCTGATCACAAAACTGAAAATTCCATAAATATCGATTAGAATGCCATATGATATATACTATTTCAACTAAATATCTAAATTCGTGATCTCAATGGCGCCTGTCTAGCCATCCACTAAGATATAAATACTTTTCTCAGTTTCTGAAGAGCCCAGCAATAACACATAAGTATACACAAGCCTTGAATAAAGATTGAATATTGTTAATTCTAACTGTTTACAACCACTTTCAACATCTGATCCTAATATTGTTTACCTTAAGTGCAACAAAATAGGACCTAAAACTCTTAAGTTTGTATTCAATGTTACTATTACCCAGCACATCGGGGATAAGACTTTGAAAGATCAGCATTTTATCAGCAAGGAAATTGGGTTTAGAGTTGTCAATCTGTTCAGAACTATGAAAATGCTCAAATAAGCTCATACTGGAGCGGATGTTAAATTATTTGAGATACCGATCAATAAGAGCATCATTATGTCCTATCACATGAAAGCTGTCTAGACCATCAATGTGATTGAGTTAGGGCAACATAAGAGTCCAAAGCCATACTTTAAAACTCATAAGAACATCAGTCCACTTACAGACTATGTTTTGACTCCTGACTAAAAGATAAAAAATGTGTATATTTTCGAAGTAGTTGAAGAGTAGCTAAAAAATTAAGACAAAAAATAATTGTTCTTGATTTCTTTCTATATTAAGTGGAATCGCACAGACTTAGATAAAAAGCTGGGACTTCCTGAGTCCATCATTACAAACGTGTACAACGAAGATGATGTTAAGATAACTTTAAAGAACGATAAAGTGGAAATAGAATACGAGGAAGGCAAATCATTAAAGAAGAGACAAAAGGACACTCTAACTGTTAAATACCGCAACTTGAGTTCTGATCGTATTCATGTCTATTCCACAATGGACAACAGTGAGTAAATTCTGAGGATAGGCAATCGTGGTTCTGAGGTCTAGCTAGGCCCAAAAGAAACAAAAACTATAATATTTGAGGTACTGCCAGTGAAGAGTGGCTTTTTGAAATACCCTTACGTCCGCAGTTACTTCGATGGAATATAAGCGAAATAAAAAGTATGCACAAGCATAATTAATGTTGTATGATTCCTATATGATTATAATTAACACAAATCATAATTTAGTACTATCTAGCATATTTCATCATTTTGCTTGTTTGCTTTAAATCTATTTCTGCCGTTATTATCGTATGTGCTTTTATTATTGCTCGATGGTGGGAAAATTTCCATATTAATAACCTTTATTATTCTCATCTTTATTTTAAATATTAATGGACATCCCATTAAGCACTTTAGTCTGAGTTATTAAAAAAATACTAAAATTTCCCAATCTGCATAGTCATATTTTGCAGGTAGGACATAAGTATTAAGATTAAAGTCTCTTAATGTCCATCCATACTGCAGTAAGGATGGCTGTGGAGCATTGCTAGCTGATATATTGACGTCCGTTGGAAATCTGGTACCAGGATATGGCTTTACTTTACCATCTCTGGCATCTTTATCAAAAATGGGCGCAAATGATTAAATAGAAAATACTGCACTTTATCTATTTTTCTTTAACATTCTCCTGACTTTATTCGCAAAAATAACTTATATTTGATTTCCTGAGCTCAACAAATATATTCTTTCTATATGCTTTTTGTGGAAACTCTTGTGCTAAAACCACCACAATAACACTAAATTAACTAATTTTTACATATGGTTTCGACGATGAACATCAGGGGTAGGGCAGCAGGTACGGTCAAATAAACTGAATGGCAACACAGTTACATGGGTTGTTGGCAATCAAATATCCAACGTATGATATCGGGATTACGTAGAATATGTCCAGCAGAAAGGGTGTTGTAATATTTTGATGGTTTAGGTAAATTAAACGTCTGCCTTCTCTAAATTACAATTTTCTGTTCGGTGTGTATTATTGCTATTTTGATACTTTTAAGGGTGGCACTGTACTCGCTTTCTGATGTTATGGCTCACTGGCAAAT
>APMI01015841.1_pt1 | contig 10269 bp, 11 predicted proteins | sample 667938 | NCBI WGS metagenome assembly APMI01 (sample SAMN01084076, study PRJNA167559) | wastewater metagenome | biome: Wastewater | place: Denmark: Ejby Moelle, Odense | collected 2011-11-28
GCTGGGGCAGTGGTGATGGTGTGGATGGTCATGACAAGTCTCGCTTCGTTTGGTGTGGTGTTTGGTGTTATTGCTGCCGTTGGTGTTGCGCTTGTGTATGGGCGCATTGCGAAGTTTGATGTGGTGCATAGTATCGCCATGCGTATCTATGAAACTATTGAGCCGGGCCTACTGAAATTTCTCGATACTCATCCCATGGCGGGGCGTGTTCTGCGCACCGTGAACCTTGTCCCTAGTGAGCAGGAAATCAGTTCTCGCGAGGAGCTAGAGCACATGGTCGAGGCATCTGGCCATATGCTAACGGGTGATGAAAAAAAGCTCATAGTGAATGGCCTGCACTTTGCTCAGCGGACGGTTGAGTCGGTCATGACACCACGTGGTGTAGTAGACACAATTGCCAAGGAAGAGCTGATCGGGCCACTGGCGCTGGACGATTTGCACAAAACTGGCCATAGCCGGTTCCCTGTGATTGATGGTGATATCGACCATGTGATCGGTGTGCTGCATATCAAGGAGCTGCTGACCAGTTTTGACCACAAGTCCGAAACCGCAGCCGAAGCTATGGAAAAGAAAGTGTTTTATATCAACCAAGACCAAACACTAGACCATGCACTGGCAGCATTTCTGAAAACCCGTCATCATTTATTTGTGGTGGTAAATGGCTACCGTGAAACGGCCGGTATCCTCACACTCGAAGATGTCGTGGAGGCGCTGCTCGGCCGCGAAATTGTGGATGAATACGACCTGCATGACGATCTGCGCGCCGTCGCCGCCCGCAGTGCTCGTACTAACAACGACTCACCACACGGGACGAATGTATAGCGTATACTATAGGCATAAGTAGTATACTAAAAACATAGGAGCTCTCTATGTCTAAAACCTCAGCTAAAGTCAAGTCATCACCACCCCCTGACTGGCTTACTCGCCACAAAGTCATTATCATTGTCGCAGTATTACTCGTCGATATATTCATCACTGGCTTCATGAAGTTTGGGTACTATGTGGTGAAGTGTGGGAGAATGCCGGTTGCAGCTACCCCCCATTCGGTGTCATAAGCACCTACTATTCACTTCCAGGCCACTATACCCCCGGATGGTCGAATACACTATTCTACTGCTCCGAGAAGGATGCGCTTAATGATGGTGCCATAAAAGACAACTAATGGCATAGTTTCAAGCCCAGCTCGGCCTCACCGACTACACTCCCACTGGTACTCCCGCTAACACGCCAGACAAAGCTACCCAACCACTCCAGCCCTGGAATCTGCTGGCTACTGTTCAAACACGCCTAACAGTGGTAAAATATAGGCCAATGATACACATGGTTGGCCAAAGCGATAATAATTAATGGGTCGGCAGATAGCCCGGCATGGCTTTCTGTGCTAGCGACCCTCAGGCAGCCAGCAACTAACTAAACAGGAATCAAAATAATGCAAAGAACCTACACTGCAGATGCGCCCTCGCATATCAGTCAGCACATCAGCACATCTGGCTGGGTGCACTCACGCCGCGACCACGGTGGACTAATATTTATTGACCTACGCGACCATACTGGGTTGCTTCAGCTAGTACTCAACCCTGAGCAGTCCGAAGCATTTGCTCATGCCGAGGGTGTACGGGACGAATATGTGATTCGTGTCGATGGCGAAGTGCGTGAGCGTGCGCCAGAACTAAAAAACGACAAAATCCCGACTGGCGGCGTGGAGCTGGTGGTTGCTCAACTAGTGGTGTTGAACCGGAGCGAAGTGCTACCCATCCAGCCATTTGCCGAAGCGCAAGCCGGTGAGGAGCTGCGGCTCAAATATCGCTACCTCGACCTACGTCGCCCTAAAGTGCAAGAAAACTTGAAGAAGCGCGCCGCCTATTACAAATGTATGCGTGACTATATGGAAGCGCACGATTTTATAGAAGTGACGACGCCGATACTGGCTAACAGCAGCCCCGAAGGTGCCCGCGACTTTTTGGTGCCGAGCCGTGTACACGAGGGTAAGTTCTATGCCTTGCCACAAGCACCGCAGCAGTTTAAGCAGCTACTCATGGTGGGCGGTGTACCGCGCTACTACCAGATCGCAACCTGTTTCCGCGACGAAGACCCACGGGCGGATAGGCTCTACGGTGATTTCTATCAGCTCGACCTCGAAATGAGTTTTGTGGAAGATGGCGAAGAAGTGCGCGCTACTATGGAGCCACTCGTCAAGCAATTGGTGACTGAATTTGCCGGTAAAGCACTGAAATTTGGTGATGATGTACCACGCATTTCCTACACTGAGGCAATGGAAACCTACGGTAGCGACAAGCCTGATCTACGGTTTGACATGAAATTGGTTGACCTGACAGAGACGTTTGCGGGCACTGGATTTGGTGTATTCAAAAACGCAGAATGCGTAAAGGCGATTTGTGTCAAAAACGGCGCAGGCCTTAGTCGCTCACAGATTGATAGCTTCACAGAAATCGCTAAGAGTGAGGGAGCCGGCGGGCTGGCATACATCACGTACGAGAATGGCGAGGCTAAGTCGCCAATTGCGAAGTTTTTAACCGAAGCTGAACTTGTTGCAGTCAAAGAGCATACTGGCGCGAGCGATGGCGATGCGGTATTCTTTGGCGCAGATCGTCACCGTGTAGTAAACGCTGTGCTCGGAAAGCTGCGTAGTAGTTTTGCCGACCACTTCGGGCTGAAAGATCCCAATGTCGTAGCGCTCGCATGGATCATTGACTTTCCTTTCTACGAGCTCGATGCTAAGACAAATAAAATGGATTTTGGTCACAACCCATTTAGTATGCCAAAAGGTGGCATGAAGGCACTTGAAGAAACCGACAACAAGCTCGATATTGTGGCAGACCAATACGATATGGTGATGAACGGCTACGAGATTTGTAGCGGTGGTGTGCGTAACCACAACCCAGAGGTACTGTACAAGGTGTTTGGTCTACTCGATTTTAGCCCTGAGTATGTCGAAGAGAAATTTGGCGCCATGCTGAATGCATTTAAATTCGGCGCACCGCCACATGCAGGATGCGCATTTGGAGTTGACCGTATCTTCATGGTGCTCGTTGGCGAAGATAACATTCGCGAAGTGGTAGCATTCCCCAAAAATGGTAGTGGTGTTGATGTTATGATGAATAGCCCAAGTACGGTTGATGCTAGCCAGCTCAAAGAACTAGGGCTGTAGGCGGGGCAGCAACTCCTCACAGTACTTGGTTTTGCTTCAGCAGTTGTAAATATCATTGGACTTGTGCCGTATCTTCGGGACATATTTCGACACAAAACTAAGCCGGAGCGTGCAGCCTGGTGGATTTGGCTGACACTCAACATGATCGCTTTTTTCGCTCAGCTTGCTGCTGGCGCTACGTGGTAGCTAGGGCTTATGGCTGGCCAATTACATGCTGTTGGGTTGATCGCGGTGTTGTCACTTCGGTTTGGCTATGGCCACTTTCATCGCAAGCACCATCTGTCGCTCGCATTTGCAGCTATTGGAGTAGTACTTTGGCGGCTGACCAATGATCCGCTCGTCGCACTTGTCGTGGTGATCGTGGTAGATTTCGTTGCGTTTTATCTGACCATCACCAAAACCTGGCATGCACCAGATACCGAGACGCTTAGCGCGTGGATATTTGCATCAATTGCTGGACTGTGTGCCTGCTAGCGGTTGGTGATTATGGCGACGTTACCAGGGTGATCTACCCTCTGTATATATTTGTCGGCAACAGCTTTCTCGTGTGGGTAATTGTATACCGATGACGTGTGATGCATAATGATGCTCATGGCGGTCGCAGAGGATCCACCGCGAAGCAATAATCTAATAGCTGGTGAAGTCCACGCAGATTGAGGAATGGGGGATTATGAGTGACAAAACTAGTGCTAAGATCGGTGTTGTTGCGTGCGCGCTACTACTACTCATTGTGGTGTTTGTAGCGGGTTTTTCAATATATAAACATATGAAAGCTGATAACATAGATGGCTTTGGCACTCTTACAGTCGATCACTGTGAACACATCGGTCCCTGGGATTTCAACTATCGTTGCTATGGTTCATGGCAGCAGGGTGCGGGCTTAGTATTGCAACCACAGGCTGTGGTTGATGTGGTTGGTGTGTATAAGAAGGACGACATGATCCCAGACGTGTATCCAGCTTCATCGAGTGATGCACAAAAAATCAGCACGAGTGGTCCTGTGAGTGGAATGATGCGCTTCGTTACGGGTGCTGAACGCCGTAGTCTCATGGGTAACTTGCTCGCAGTCATCGTGATTGTTCTCGCCTTGGATGTGCTTCTGCTGGGCTTACTTCATTTCAAAAAGCACGGACATTCGCGCACTGCTCACAAATCTTGACATACATTGTGTATAATAAAGCCCATGGTAACCAAAAAGAAAATATCGAAAGCACAAAAATCTCACGCCTGGTTTAAGCCACTACGCGGGAGCTATATACCAATACACTGGAAGGGCTGGGTGACCTACCTGCCGTATGTCGTGTATCTTTATCTGACTTACATACTGCTCGTGCCAAACCGCTCTTTACTTGAAACCCTCGTGTTCTTGGTACCGTACTGGGTAGCGGGTGTGATTGTGATGCACTGGGTCGCAAAGCAAAAGAGCTAATGAGTCCGGCGGAATTTCGCGAGCTGGTGTGGGGTACTACGCATCGGTTGTATCGAGACATGCCATGGCGGCAAGAGCCGACGTTTTACCATGTATTGGTGAGTGAATTGATGCTACAGCAGACCCAGGTATCGAGGGTGCTGGTTAAGTACGCGGAGTTCATGCGCGAGTTTCCTACGTTGCAGTCACTGGCAGCAGCGAGCTTGGCTGACGTACTACGCATATGGAGTGGCTTGGGCTACAATCGGCGAGCAAAATTTCTTCATGATGCGGCACGGTACGTTGTAGCGCATGATGAACCAAAAACCACAAGCGAACTCGTTCGACTTCCGGGCGTTGGCAAAAACACCGCCGGCGCTATCATGAACTACGTACATGGTGTTGCGACGCCATTTGTTGAGACCAATATTCGCACTGTCTATTTTTATCATTTCTTTCCAGGAGCGAATAGCGTGTCAGATGCTGAATTGATGATACTTGTTGCCGACACTATGGACAGTGAGCACCCACGTGAATGGTTTTGGGCACTTATGGACTATGGGTCATTTCTGAAAGCTCAGGGTCAGGGCGCACTTGATGTTAGCAAGCATTACAAAAAGCAGTCGCCGCTACGCGGCAGCGCCAGGGAGGTACGCGGACAGATTATCCGGGTTCTTACTAGCCATGCACTTGGTATCAAAGACTTGCGCACTCAGGTAGACGCCGACGATCGCTTTAAGCCTGCACTCGAGGCGCTACAAAGAGACGGGTTAGTTATCTGTAAAAACGGTCGCTACCAATTGCCGAATGTGAGCGAATAGGAGATAATAGACACAATGACAAAAGCGATAGTAGCGACAATTCTTCTCATGCTGATAGTCGTCAGCCCATTAGCCCATGCTGAGGATGTGCAGGTAGTGCTCACCGACCAGGATATTGCACTTATTCGTACGAACTGCGTCGGGGTGCAGTCATCGATGCAGCGAGTTCATTCGAGTGATGCATTGGCGCGCTACAATCTTGCGCAGCAGTATAACATTATTTCAACCAAACTTATGGCCCCAATGAATAGTCGTGTTTCACTGAACAAACTCAATGGTGTTGCAATGACCCAGACAACAGTTGATTTCGACGAGACTGTCAGTGAGTTTAAGCTCATGTATCAGCAGTATGAGGAAACCACCAGTCGGGCGCTCAAAATGAACTGTAAGGACCAGCCTGTTTCGTTTTATGACACGCTTGTGATGGCGCGGTCACAAAAAGCAGCGGTGCGGGACGCAATCAACAGGATAAATATACTTCTGCAACAATACGACACACAGTTTGACCAGCTTCGTGCACAGGCACTTCAGAAAACGACGGGAGTGACACCATGAGTGATGACCCAAAGCTAGCCGCTGAACTTTCACGTTGGAGCCAACACCGTTTCGTTATGCTCATTGTGAGTGTGATTGGCATCGCGCTGTTCCTTGTGAGTGCCGCGCTCAGCCTATACAACAATAGCGGTGCATCACAGCTCGATTTCAGCAGCCCTACCTATCAGGATATTCGCAAGCAGGCAAGGCGTGATACCACGCAAGTTGATTTTTCAGCTACCGGTACGCTCGACAAGGCCGCGTATGATCAGTTCAAAAAAATGTATACTGAGCGCACGGGCAAGGTTGTTAATGTTAATAGCTTTGATGAAAAGGCACTGAGCGAGGAGTCGCTTCAGCTACTTGTTGATCACAGTACCGACCAATCTGTCCCTGCTCAGTAATTATTTTTTCTTCTTTGGGGCTGACACGTGAGCTATCGGTATAGTACCGATGATAATTCCGTCGCGCTCAAATGCTTCAAGCAAGCGTCGACGCATCTCAGCCACAACCGACCATTGGTCGGATGGTTGAGTTTTACCAGATACGATGAGATTAACTGAAGTAGAAGTGAATTCGCCCATCATTACATAGTGTGGAGCTTCAAGTATTTTGTGCTCCCAGTCAGTTTCACCGGCAAGTTCTAGTCCGATTTTGTCGATGATTTTTGCAACACGGTCAATGTCGGTATCAGGGGCAACGGCGACTGTAAATCGTGCCATGCTATATCCCATAGTTTTGTTAATGACATGCTGTACCATGCCGTTGGGGAAATAATGCACATTGCCATCGACATCGCGGATAACTGTAGAGCGAACACCGATACGCTCAACAGTGCCGCCAAATCCTTCGATCTCAATGATGTCGCCCACACGGTATTGATTTTCGCTGATGATAAACACACCGCTCAGGAAGTCTTTGACTAATGATTGAGCGCCAAACCCAAATGCCACGCCTACGATTCCCGCACTTGCAAAGATCGGTGCGAGTGCTGCAGGATCGAGGAATTGGACAAAGATATAGTAGAGCACGCCGAGTATGGCCAAGATACGTAGGACGTTTGTAAACAGCGAGCCGAGTGTACGTTGTCGCTTTTCAAGATCTTTTCTGTGTAGGGTGCGCTGATATGCAGTAACAAAGACGTGGGACATGAGCCAGTTGATGATGTGCGGCGCAAGCCAGTATACGACACCACCGACGATCAACGAAATGATGATTCCAAAGACTCTTTCCATATGGTCTCAGTATAGCATGGGCGCTATGCTTTGAGTGCTTGGCGACCGATTGTGATGAGGTGTTTGTCACGGTAATTTGCTAGTGCTTCATGGTCGATGCCATGGCGTTTGATAAAGCTACTGACACGCTCAGAGCCAATATAGTGCGGCAGGGTGACATAGCTTGCACCATGTTCGTATAGGAGCGCAGCCTCGGCGTAGTTGTTGGCGTGACAGATGAAACTACTCTTCTGGTTGTGTCTACGAATATACTGCAGTAAGGTCCGGTTGGTCTCGATATCCGTCATGGTGCTGACTACCATTTGGGCATGCCCGGCATTGATTTCGTCCAGGAACTCTTCGTCAGTAGCATCACCATACGCATGGCGGACACCCTGCCCCTCTAGGCTCTCAATAATTTCTGGATCATAATCCACCACGAGATATTTCTGATTCATGTCACGAAATGTGCGCAGAAACTCATGGCCGCCCTTGTGATAGCCCACCAAGATGACAGGATAATACACAGCACGTTTTTTTGGTTCATGTGCTGTTGATCGTTCGATGTGACGCAGTGGTTTCTCAAGTAGTTTATACAGTCCATCGGCATGTTTCATCAGGTATGATGATACACCGATGGTAATAAACGCGGTCAGAGTGATGAGTGCTACTTGATCTTGTCCGATCAGGCCTTTACTTGCGGCAATCGTAATGAAGATGATGGAGAACTCACTAATTTGCGATAGATGAACTGCGGTCTTAAAGCTGGTGAGTTTGGTATAGCGCTGTATACCAAGGCTCAGCATAACAAGTAGCGGCTTGCCGACTATGACAATTGCTGCGAGTACATGAGCGGCCAGCAGGTTTTTGCCAATACTATCAAGCGTGAATGATTCACCTAGTGTGACAAAAAATATCACAATGAAAAAGTCACGTAGTGGTTTGAGCTTTGCTGCCATTTCGGTTGCGTAGGGAAGCCCAGCGAGTGAGACACCTGCAAATAGTGCACCCACCTCATGGCTGAAGCCAGCGATATCAAATAGCGTAGCAACCGCGAGTCCCCAGCTGAGTGAGAAGAGGAAGAGCAGCTCTTGGCTCTTGGCGGCGAAACGCGCGATATGAGGCATGAGGTATCGTCCGGCTAGAAATAGTCCGGCACCAAGTGCGAGGGCTTTGAGAAGAATTTGCCAGCCCTCAGCCGAACCGTTGCCGGGGGATGCCATCATAGCCAGCACCACAACCGCGCCGGTCGCGATCACATCTTCGATCAGTAATATACCCAGTGTGATCTGGCCAAACAGTCGCGTAGTCTGCTTTTCATCAGATAGTGTCTTGAGAACAATAATAGTACTACTAAAGAATAGCGCCATCGCTGTGATGATGCTTGTTTGTAGATCAAAGCCGAGTAGCCAACAGGCGCCGAATGATAAGAATCCAAGAAAAGGCAAAATTGACATGCTTGTGACAATCGATACACGCCCCAGGCTTTTGATTACGCCCGCGTTGAGTCCAAGGCCGATGATAAACAATAGCAGTGTGATACCAATCGAACTGAACGAATCGAACGCCGACTGATTGCGCGTGATATGAAAAAAACTGAAACTTGGGCCAACGAGTACACCGGTGATGATGTAGCCCATAATGAGTGGCTGACGTAGTAGCTTCATGATCGCAGACACAAACACGACAATCGTGACGACTACGGCGAGCTCGGTGAAGATAGATGCATGCATAGTTCTTATCCTTATTGTAGCAGGTAGTTCGTAGTATAATAAGCGGCAATGTCAGACCTGGTTGATCCAAATGATTTCGTCATTACTCGTAAACGCAAAAAATATAAATTTGCAAAATTTCACAATGCTGAGAACTGTTTTGAGCTTAGTGAATGGACAAAGCAACCGGTAGACATTATCGAGGTAGGTGCAGGAAGCGCGCTGTTTAGTGTTGAACTTGCAGCTCGGTATCCAGACAAAACGGTTGTTGCACTTGACGTCAAAGCCGATCGCTTGCAACAAGGGGCGCACGCGGCGCTCGAACGGGGCATTCAGAATGTTCAGTTTGTCAGAGCTCGCGCCGATCAAATCACTGAAATTTGTCAGTCACGTTCAGTGGCACAGATTTGGGTAACATTTCCCGATCCGTATCCGAAAGCTCGTAGTGCGGCTCGGCGCCTTTCGCATTCATCATTTCTTGCTAAGTACCGTGAAATTTTGCAGCCCAGCGGCTCTCTCTGCCTTAAACACGACAATCCGGAGTTCTTTTGCTGGAGCCTGGAACAGCTTGTAGGGGATAAGTGGTACTTAGCGGAATTATCATTCGATCTCCATGATTCATCACTGAGTGACGTCTATAAAATATTGACTACTTATGAACTGCGATGGCTGGATGAGGGTCGAAAAACTTGTTTTGTGAGAGCGTGTGCCAGGGAACTCACGTAGCGGCGGTATCCATCCAACGTTCGACCCACTCCGCGGACCAACAATCGTCGAAAAGTCTAAAATTTTCGGCAAAAAGTAGGGGAGTGGCGAGACGACGCGTGTCACTGACAACCCATGGACGATCATGATCGATGAGTATGCGGTTGGCAGTGATGACGGCGTGAGCGGTGTCTGAATGATGCGGAACGATTGGGATAAATCGTTCACTCATGGTGTGGCCATCTACAGCAAGCCTTCCTAGTACGAATTGAGCCCCGGTATTTTGTGGTGCGTACTGCTCATGCACGAGCTGATAGGCGGCCGGGCGACTTTCCTCCGCGAGTAGCGTGTTAATCACTGAGACATCACCGGTGCCTTCGATGAGCGTCTGCGCGACTTTGTTGAGACGAGCAAGCACGGCAGTTTCTCTGGGCAGTTTGTGGTGGTAAAATTCAATGTCTTCAAGCGGCGCCCAGTCAGAAACGATGTGATCCGCTCCGCGGTAGCTGCCATATAGAAGTATCTGTACCATTGTTTGCTGCCTGGCTACATCGTAGAAACCCTGCACCCCTTTGATGGCTGTTGAGCGTAGCCCACCTGAGTCGCGCGCGTTATTACTGTGCATCAAAACCGGCGAGGTGATCGGGTGTGCTGAACGAACCCCAACGAGGGTATCCCACTGGCTATAGGAGCGTACATCATCAGC
>APMI01039559.1_pt1 | contig 10269 bp, 10 predicted proteins | sample 667938 | NCBI WGS metagenome assembly APMI01 (sample SAMN01084076, study PRJNA167559) | wastewater metagenome | biome: Wastewater | place: Denmark: Ejby Moelle, Odense | collected 2011-11-28
ACCAACCTGGAGCTGGCCAACGCGCTGAAGATCATCCACGAGCTGGAGTACGAGCTGGAGGTGGCCACCTGCGCCAGTCACCAGTACGAGGAAGAACTGCTGCTGAGTCGCAACGAGAACAAAGAACTCCTGCGCAAGATCGCCAGACTCGAAAGTACAGTTTCGGGACTGGAGAGTCAGATGCAGAAGAGCGAGTTTAGTGTCAAGGTGCGCATATAGTGCGAAAGATAACAGTACCACACTACTCTTGCTCAATACGAGAAGAAGCTGGAATCTCTCAACTAAGCCTACAGCAGACTCAAGGCAGATCGAGAGAAAGAGCTCAAAAGTGCGGTGTAGTTCAACGAGAACAACCTATCGAGAGCCAATTTGCAAATGCAAGAGTTCGAACTGACTGCGCAGAACGATATCAAGAGACTGCAGACAGAAATTGATAAAGCAGTCCGCGAAAGAAGCTAACTGCAGTAGAAGATAACAGAGCTAGAGACATGCAACCAGGAGCATCTGAGACAGCTGCAGAAAGCCAACATGGAGCTGTCGCAGACCAACACGAGACTGAAGACGGACTACGAGCACAAAATAAACTGGATGCAGACAGAACTTAGCATAGCCCTTGCCAGAAGTAAGGAGCTGAGTGAGACTGTAATCTCGTGGGAAAGAAAAATGAGCAAAAGCATATAAATGTGGGAAGACGAAAAGAAGGCCTTAAATCGGCAGAGTGCGGAGAGCGAGAACTCCTGGAAGAGCAACTACGAGAGTCTGGTCAAGCAGAAAGAGAAGCTCGCACAGTAGCTGAGCAAGAAAAATATTGAGATATGCGATAAGGAGAAAGAGTTGGGCAACATGAAACAGATAATCACGAAGATGGAAAGAGAGGCAGTCGAGTCTGGCAAAGAGAAAAAGCGTATTTCAGATGATTCTGAGAGATCGATCAAAGAGTTACATGAGCGACTACGATTTGAGCATTAAACAAAATTCAGCGATATTTAGGTTCAACATCAGAGGGAGTTGACGAGGAAAGTGTTCGATGCAGTGGAAGAGCAAAAGAAAGTATTGGAGCAAAAGCATCGTGAATAAGTGCTGAAATACATCGAAAATGTGCGCGTATTGTAAAATCAACTGCTGGATGGCAATCGCAAGTTGATGGATATCTAAGACGCCAAAAGGAAGCTGCAGATTACTGTAGATCAGTCGAAAATGTAGATTGAGTACCTGACGAAATGCAACTCTGAGGTAAAGTAAGCGAGTAGAATTTAGATGGACAGTATGCAGGCGGACTTTGACTATCGCACAAAAAATATGTAGAGCGTGCACAAGTGTGAAATGGAGAGACTTCATAACGATTTAAATAGGGAAATCGAGAATGTGAAAGTGCAAGCAGGTAACAAATAAAGAGAGCTCTGCCAAATCATCGACACAAAAGAACAGATTATTCGAGATATTGATAGCAGGTTCAGAAGGTATGAGAGCGATGCTGAGAATATTAAAGGTAATCTGATCAAAAAAGTGCAAACTTTAGAAACAGATCTCAGCCAAATGAAAATGGCAAACGATGAAATGGCGAATATAAATCGTCAGCTGAATCAAAATTTGCTAAATTTGGAGGCCGAGTTCAGAAACTTAGACAACGTGCTGAGACAGGAAATCGACATCAAGAACAGAATGGAAGCAGATATCAACAGTATCGCTCAGGAGAACCAGAATCTCAGAGGAGAGTTATCGAGGCGCGAAGTGGACTACATCGAGAAAAGCAAAGCACTCTAGCTGGAGATGTACGAATCGAAGAGGAAGGAGACCGGCATGATCATTGAGATTGAGGCCTGCTACAAACGAATCAGGGACTTCGAGAGCAAGTGTTCGAGTCTTGAGAGCCAGCTTAAGCAGCAGGAGCAGAACAAAGTGCAGCTACAGAGAAAGCTCTCCGAGATCGATATCTCCTCACAAGAGAAATGGAAAACTATTGAAGCTGATTTCGCTGCCATGAATAAAAGATTGACTGAAGAAGCAAGTCTAGTCGAGCATAGTCTCCGATAAACCATCACCCGTAACTAGCAGATCATCAGTGCAGGGAATAAGAAAATTGAGGAATTGGAAGTTGTTCTCGTCAAGGAGAGGACTGAGCTCAAAGTGCTGAGTGCAACCTGGAGCAGCAGGACCTCATAACTTGAGTAGGCGAACAAGCGGCTCATGAAGTCGAGTTCCACTCTGCAAGATCTGGAGAAGGAGAACATTAGTAAGGAGGAGATCATCAGGAGTCTAAAGAAAGAGATTGAGAAGATTAAATCGTAGAGTGAGACAATAGCCAAAGATTTGAGTGGAAAACTTGACACAAGTCATCTAACAGTTGATAAATTGACATCTGATTTGGAGACTAAAAATAAGTAAATCAAAGCGATGCAGTCGCAGTTATCGCAAATCTCTTCTGAGTTGGTAGCATACAAATAGCGCATTGCGAAATAGGAGCAGTCTCATAAAATCTAGCAGAATACACGCACAGCTTAATTAAGGAAGCAGCAGGATGAGCTGAAGAACACACAACGCCAATTATCGGAAGTGACTGAAAAGTACGCAAAAGTGTCCGACTAAAAGCAAAAGCTATAAGCGGAGATCAAGTAAATGCAGAGAGCTATTGAAGAAGAGGAGTAGCGGAGAAGAGCAGACAAGAAGTCAGCTATTCAGAGAGTGTCCGAGCTGGAGAGTGCATTGGAGCAAACCGAATCCAGCTACAAGCAGAGATTGGCAAAACTGGAGTCAGAAAAGGAAAGTCTACACAAAGTGATGCTCGATAGAGAAAGCGATATAGTAAGACTCAACAAGAAGATTGGCGAGATCTAGGTTGAATTGCTAACAGTAACAGAGGAGCTGAAGAGTTTCAAGACTAAATTGGAATCAGAAAAGAAGACAACAGTCGAACTCAGATCCGAAAGGCAAACTCTGAAGTCAGATAAAGCCGAATTTGAGAAGCGAACGCGACTGTTAATGGAGCAAATCCAGAAATTTGAGAAGGAGATCGAGAAGACTGAGCGCGATATCTCGAAAATATACGAAGAGAGCGACAAACGAGTGGAAGTTGCAGTCGAGGAGACCAAGATATTATTCGAAAAGCAGATCGCTGCAAAGGTGAATGAGATTGAGACCATCAAAAGGAAAACGAAACAAGTGCTGTAGTAGGAGACGGAATAGTGGAGAAGAAAGGAGAGCAAGATAAGTGAGGAAAAGCAAAGCCTGTACAAAGAGGTGGTCGAAAAGAGCTGCAAGATATCTGAGATCAGTATTGCCTACGAGGAGCTAGGCCAGGCGTACGAGCAAGCCTTCCAAGAGCTGCAGGTGTACAAGAAGAAGTGGAACAAGATGTTCTGCGAGTTCACCGACAATAACGAGGAGCTGAGTGAGATAAACTTCAAACTGGCCGACTTCCGCACTGAGGAGCGAAAGGTGAAGAAAGTAATGCGAGAAACTCATGAGATTAGGACTGAGAAAACTGAGAAACTTCATACTATGCACACTGCTGCAGACAACCAAACACCCGTAAGTCAGAATGCCTCAAAAAACAACGAGAATGTGCACACTGACAAGAATGTGAGCGCTTTCAGTCAAGGAAGCGGTATGGAGGGCAGCGGCGTTAGACAGAGCGGAGGTAGTAAGATAATGACTAATCTCTTGTCGAACTCAGGAGTGGTTGTTAGTTCTTTGCACTCGAGTAAAAACACAAGTTCTGATGTCTCTGCGGGGTTGGAGTGCAGTTCTGCTAGTTCTAAATTCAGTAGTAAAGAACAATGATGATATTTTATAATGCTTTTTTTTCTAATTTTAAGAAATCAAATAAAATAAAATCATTTCAAATTTCGACTTGATAGCAAATACAATCTTTTATTACAGTCTATTTAAATATTTGAGTATTTATTTGCCTTGATAGTGATAACTGAGTTAGTTACCATGGATGGAATTAAGTTTATAGCGCATATTTTGAAATATCCCTCCTCAAGCCATACGAATTTCATTTTTTGCCATCCATGCATGTTGTAGGATATGATGGCGTCTAGTCCTAAATTGTTGTGAGCTAAATATAGCAATAGTGAACATAGATTAATAGCAAAAAGATTTGACCAAGACCCTTTGATTAAATGCTTAATCCCTTAATTATCAAGCTTACATTTCACTATTTATAACTATATTTACCTAACCACAACTGCTCCAAGTGAGGCAGATGAAGTTTAGTTAACATTTTACATCCTTGAACTCTTATTTAATTCTATGCTTAATGAAATAATTATTACATAGTAAAAGTTGCTTCAAAGAATCCCAGCAATTATTAGTAAAAGCATCAAACTGTGACACTTGAATATTGCACTGAAACAGAAATAAATTATCGAGATTTCCCCAATATCGACTTCTAATAACTTAATACCATGCGGATGAATATTTCTCTATATCAACTTTGCTATACCGAGGTCCAAAGTGTTATGTTTCTGATTGTAGGCTAATGCAATTGCATTATCTACCTTTCCACTCTCGAAAACAAATGGCACTGGTTTGCTTTAAAATAAGCCCATATTTTCAATATAATAATATGCGAATGAGTGTAAGATTAATAATAATACTTGAAACAACAAAATTAGAAAGATAAAGCTGCTCACTTAATGCACTAGAGCAGGCACCCCAATCTATTAATACCCTACTAAGAGACCTCTCCAAAGAAGGCTCCAGGATATTAATTATCAAGCTAACCAAAAGTGAAAATAGTACACTGTGATTCACTATCTAACTTTCCTATTTTTTATATTCTTCCTTTGTTTGTTTATACCTTAATAAACATGAGCAATTGTTATTTGAACCCTCCTTTGATACTTTTAACATATTCACCAGTATTTTATTAGCAGACAAATTTTATGAAATTAGATTTTGATATTCCTGTTGGAGCTGGTTAGCCTTTCTCATACCGAAAGTTTATCTATCCGATATAGCCGCTCATATTTGTAGCGATTTGCACTTATTTTATTTTGCTACTGAACTGATGATGATTCCATTTTACAGAACTCTACTTTTTCATACCTGCTTCTAATAATTTTGGGTACTTCACAAATGCCTTCTTGTTAGTCTCCTTGCTTTATGATGGTGGTTATGTTAAGAACTGTGAATCAGTAAACTATGATTTGTATTTTTCGTGTTTTGCATTTTTACTTCGGTGTGTGACCATACCTTATTATTGTTTTTCTACCTTGCTTGGCTCTGTCTCTAATCTACTCTGTTTTATTCGCGCTTATTTCCTCAGAACACCCAGTCTTAGTCTTAATGCTGAAATTTATTTATCTTTCTATTCTAATTGTCGTTTTAGATCTTGACACTAAGCTAAAAGTTTGTTATTATCAGAAATCAAAAATATTATTTTTTTGCTATCTTTATCGGCTTTCTGTTTCAATATTTCAACTTGCGAGTTCTGCTTTTCCTCCTATTTCTTCTTTTGTTCAGAGTTTCTCATTTATTCTTACTTAGCTCTTCTTTTTTAATTATTTACAGTTATTTTGGTTAGTTTTGTTTCCCGCTCCTATTTATTTCGCTTCTCTAACAATTTTCTGTTCTACTCTTTTAATTCTTATACTTATTTTAGTACTTTCACAAAGCTGGTGTTTCCTGTGAGTTACACAAGACCTTTCTCTTGCTGTTTAGTTAATTTTTTGAGACTTTTTATTTCCTATAATAACTTTTATTTCTATATCTAGTATTATGATAATTGATTTGTGAGATTATGCAATTTTTGCTCATCGAACAGCGATTACTTTTTCTTGAGTTGGAAAATCTACTTCTTATAAATTTCGCACTGTTTATATGCATTCTTTAGCTCCATTGATTATACAACTTATTTGGCTACTCTTGGCTTCTTTTAGCTTACAGTTCGCTTTTTAAGAGTCTCGTCTAATCTCTTTTCGAAGACTTCTAGTTGTTTGCGTAATTACTTATTAATAATGCGTAATTTTTTATTCTATTGCAACACTGATTCCAGTTTATCTTATTTCTTGAGTCCCATCGTGACCGGATCAAGAGTAAAAGGTGTAATATGCTTTACATCTGACATTTACATGCCATTACGAATGCTAGCATCATTCTGATTATTGTCGTGCTATTCATGATATACATGTTCGATCTTTACTGGTTATGCACTCTCTGGCTTCTTTTATGTGCTCTGCATTAACATTAATAATTTCTATTTATAATATATAGCTGACTGCAGCCAAGCAATAAAACAACCAGATTACAAATTAATTGATTATTCATTAATTGTATCAAAAGTGTAACACTTTGGTCTCATAGAATCTTAGTTTTATTTGCACTAGGAGCTAAACTGGATTGGCATTAATTGAAGAGCTGCATTCTAAAATAGATAAAAATTAACTTGCTCGCATTATTTGAAGTCTTTATGAGTTAATTTTGGTCAGGGAAGCAATATTTATGAAAGTGTTATCGTCTACATCATTAAAAAAAATACTTAAATTTAGTTCTTTTATATTTTGACAATTCAAGTCATCAAAGCAAAAATCTTGAATATAATTTCCTCTTAGCACTAACACTTTCAGTTTAGGGAAATTACAAAATCTCAAAGGTTTAATACTGGTAATGTGATTATCTCTGAGAACTAATTCTTTCAATTCCGGCATTCTGATTAATGAAAGGTTATCAATAGTCTCAATATTGTTCCAGCCGATCTAAATCAAGAAATAAATACGTGTAGCTATTTCAGTTGAGGAAAATTAATTTATTGAATTTCTTAAATTATTTTGGGTCTTTTGTTGCTCCCTAAATTAGGTTTTGCGTACAGAGATAAAGCTTAGTGGCTTTCCACTCTTAGATGAAGGTCATAAATAATCCTAACTTTGTTTCGTCCAGTTGACCATGAACTAAGTTAATTTAATCATACCCGCCCATACTTCTTAAATTTTGTCGAGGTCAAGCTCGTGAAAGATAGCTTTAAACTTATCCAATTTGCAGGTATGACTCTTTTTGAGGACCAAAATTTCTTTAACTTATTCCTTGCTGACCAAGGGTGATGCATACATCTTCTTGTTATGTCTGAGCTCCATCATCAACAAAAAATTATGACACCTTGAACATGTGGCTATTTTTGATCCTTTCCCAGGTAGCAAACCGAGTGTTTTCCGCAAAATTCAGCTATCATAATTTTGAAGTTAGCTTTAGCATCACTTATTACAATAACACTTAGTGATATAATACTTGAATAATATTAATCATGCTAAGAAGCTTGATAGCCAATCGATGGCATGTTAGAAACTTCTGCTTCTTCGACGCCAAAATATCAGACAAATATGGCAAAAAGTGCTGCAAATACAACCAGGATGGTCTACCCATGGCCGAAGACAAAGCCAAGCAGATGTTGGCTGATCTAGGTACATTCTTAAAAGGATGGAAGCTACGAAATGAAAGCAAGCGACTGATGAAATATTTTTATATTGAGGATTACCCCAGTGTGCTTACATATTTGACAAGAGTAATATAAATAGATGCAAACTAATTTAAGCAATGTCCATCATATCGTACACATGTGTGAGATGTAGATGTAACTAACGGCTAAATCCTTTGCCTATAATTATACTCTATTAGTCTGCAAGGCCTATCTATGGTAGATTTCCAGCTAGCAATGAGAATCAACAATCTAAATCACTCTAAGTATGGGCTTCTGGAGCTGTAAGATTAGAACAACTATAAGAAATAATTTAATAAAATCCGTATGCAGAGAGAATCAAAGCGGATACAAGCTATGCTCGCTGAGGATGAGAAAAATTGGAAAAACAATTAAAAGAGTGCTCAACCTAAAGAAGAAAAAAAATGAGAGTATATTTAAAAATGAATTGATATATATATGTGAATTGAGCAGTTATCAGAAATTTTCTTTTACAATTATTGAAATAAGCGAAGTCCATCCAGTAAATGGGTAGCTAAAGCTTCCACGTCCTTCAATATAATTTTAATAGAAGTATCCTCTTTCCTATTCTTCGACACACACAGTTTTGATTAAGTCTTTTCTCAATTTTTGATAATATAAGCTTTGGCTTTTATAGTTCAATTTAAGTCCTCTCAAGAACAAGTAGTTGATGTTAATCCAAACTGGACCCTTCCAGTAAGCATCTTTCGACTACAAATACCTGTTACTTTCCATCGATATTGATGTGAGCCCGTGATTTGAATCCAATTATTTCTTTATCTTTTCCATGGTCGCTTCAAAAAAACTACTGCCTTCATCAAGAATACCGAATGCTATTGGTAAAATGGAAGGGTAACCAAAATTATCATTATATCTTTTCTCATTATTAATCAGCATGTAGTCTTGAGGGATGTTGTCTGCGTTGATGAAATTTTATAATAGCTTTTACTTAATTTTCTTTGCATCATTTTCATATTGTCCACCAAAAAATTACAACTTTGATCGAATCTGTGACATAGTTTTTGCAAAGAAATACATCCACGATTGACAATCAATGTGACCCGTGGAAGGTCTCACTCTTGGGAAATCGTCCATGCCTGAATTAAATGAGCCCTCACTGTCAATGCTATCGTACCATCTATAGATATAACTGCCTTTCTCAACTGTTTGAGTACTTTGAAACCACATATACCACTTCTGTAATTTAGTCCAATATTCTTAAGGAAAGTTTTCGCGAGTTAAAACATCTTGTCTGACTAAAAAGCTCAAAGCTAGTAACAAAGTGGGCGGGTTACCATCACGAACATCCTTTGCCATATAGGCTGGACATCTACACAAGAATTATCTTTAGAGTCCTCTATTTTGTTCTCGAGGAATCCATCCAAAATCAGTCATTGAATTTAACCAGCTCTTGATCACTTTTAAAGCTAAATCTGCATGGTCGGCATTTCGGATTGCAACTTCGCAATGAAATCCATCATCCCATAAAAAACCCCAAGGAAATCTTCTCCTAGAAGGCGAAAAAGAATATAATTACTTTGGTTAATTTGCAAGAGGTTGAGATCCATTTTTAAGAACAAGTGACCCGAATTAATAAGAAAATCCTTGTAGTAGTTGTTTCTATGCTCTAATTTCGCATGAATCTGAATTTGCACTAAAAGATTGGTCAATCTACAATTTGTATTCAAATGATTTAATATTTATTTTTTTAGCTTATTAAAGTATTTCTTAGACACTGGACCATTGTTTTAAACTTTCTTAGACTTCTTAATCCCTGACTGGAAACTCCCGAATACCAATTTTAAAATTTCTGAATGATCGCATTGAATCATATTTTGCAATGAGGACGAAAGTGTTGAACAATTGTGGAGTCGGAGAGTCGATCGAAGTGGCTATTAGTGAAATATTGGGCGTTGATCTAAATATATCAGCTTCATGGGCCAGCTTGAAGTTATTCTTATTGTTCATAGCATTGATGTTTTTAAATTATATTGTCAGGTTTGCCTAAGGAATTTATGAAAAATGAATGACTCTTGTGTTGATATCACTAACATATACTATAAACACTTTATAATAGCCTTCGTATACTTAACAAATAACAAGCATAAATTGATTAAAGTTGTATACTTTGACTTGTGTATTGACATCAACATTGAGCATATTTTAGACTTGGATGACCATAGCAAAATTGAGTAGTTTGCCTTCCCACTCGTTAGTGCCTCTTAAATTCCCAATTTTGGTGCCTTCCATTAACTGCTCTCTCTTGCCGTTAACATAAAACACGTCGTTGGTGAGAGTGCCATTTTTAATAGTCTAGTTTTATTTTACCAGAAATACGTATCTATTAATCGCATTCATCTGCCCAAAATATATGTGTGGACTTACTGGCTCAGGGTAAGAGTAGGAGTGCAAGTAGTGTGGGTGGTAGCTTCTAAACTATTGCCCTTTCTGAAATAGATTAGCATATGGAATCAGTTGAGTAGGGGTTGCTGCTCTTACTGCAATCTCTTTATGCTTAACTTGTTTAACAACAGATTAAGATTAAGATTTGCGTTACTATTTAGACTATTTTCTTATTAATTTTGGGACATTTTCTGTCTATCTAGTAGTTTTTGCGGCAGATTTGTCTTGCTTGATTTTTTGTTTTCCAGAAGCATACTTGTCTGCCCATACACAGAATCTAATAGCATCAGCAGTGGCGCATACACATGCGAGTATAAACAATATGTTCAAAAATATTCTCATATAATTATGAAAGATATAACTATTAATTAATTTGTTATCTGATGAATAAAATAATAAATATTATTTAATCTTCTTTCATTAATACACAT
>APMI01017590.1_pt1 | contig 10267 bp, 11 predicted proteins | sample 667938 | NCBI WGS metagenome assembly APMI01 (sample SAMN01084076, study PRJNA167559) | wastewater metagenome | biome: Wastewater | place: Denmark: Ejby Moelle, Odense | collected 2011-11-28
CGGGATTTCTCCCGCGGCCTTCCGTTTCAATGACGTGCGAAATCAGTTCGCGCTTGCGACCGGGCGAACCAGCGTCGTGACGCGGCGAATGGTGACGCGGCGGTTCTGCTGCTCGGCGGCCTGGGTGCGAACCTTCAGGAAGCGCTCGCCATACCCCTGCGTCTGCAGGTTTTCCGGCGGGATGCCGTAGACCTCGGTAAGCATGTTGGCGACGGCTTCGGCGCGGGCGTCGGAGAGAACGAGGTTCGACTTGTCCGAACCGACGGCATCCGTATGCCCCTCGATCAGGAAGGTCTCGCCCGGATCCTTGTCCAGCACCTTTTCCATGGCTTCCGCGACCTTGCGCAGCGTGCGAGCCTGCGACATCGGCACTTCGGCGCTGCCCGTGGGGAAGGTGATCGTATCGAGGTCGATACGGCGAACCTTGTCACGCAGGCGGGCGGAGTGCTTCACCTCGTCGATCGAATAGACGCGCTCGACACGCTCGACCGGCGGTTCGGACAGGAAGTCGTAGTAGTCGCGGTCCGGATCGCTCGACGTGTCGACGATGTAGTCGCGCAGCGGAATGCGCAGGCGCATCGGCGGCAGTTCGTAACCGACATCCACGAAGTCGGGGCGCGGCGCGTCGTCTTCGCGTTCCGGCGCATAGACGAGGATGTATTCACGACCGTCCCGGCCGACGCGCGAACGCTGGATGATGTCGCCATAGCGGTTGTAGATCGTCACGATCTGGACGCCGCCGGGGCGCACGATCGTTTCGCGTGTGCGGCCGCGGGCGAGGTTGTCGTAATAGACCTCTTCGGAGTCACGGCGCAGGCGCGGCCGGTCGTCACCGCGCACGAACAGGCGGTCGCCGACCGACAGGACCACGCGGTTGTCGATCTTCTCGACAACGTTCACCTGCGTGACATTGTTGTTCACGACGTTGTTGTTGACGGTGTTGTTGTTGATGACCGTGTTGTTGATCACGGTATTGTTGATGATGTTGGTCGTCTGCGGCACCTCGAAGACGGGAGCGGCATCGAGACGCTTGCCCTCTTCCTTGATGGCGGCCTCGATCTTCTGCGGCACGGCCTCGCGAACTTCTTCGGAAATCGCGGCCTGGGCCGAACCGTCCGAATCGGGCAGCGGGATTTCTTCCTGCGCGCGCAGCTCCTCGCGCTGCTTGCGGCGCTCTTCGCGGCTCGTCTGACCACCGACATTGTCGGCGTCCTTGTCGCTGTCGAGCACGGCCGCACCGTTCTCGACCGGCAGGACGACCGTCTCGTCGGTCTTGCCCGGGTCTGCCGCGATTTCCTGCTTCTGCTCTTCCGTCAGGGTATCGACCACTTCCGGCACGGCAACAGGCTCGCTCGTCGGCGTCTCGCCGGTCTCGGCCGTGGAAGGCTGCTGCTCGGTGCCCGTCTGCGCCGGGGTTTCCTCGGTAACGGCGGGCTGCTCGCCCTGCTGTTCCTGCGCCGGCTGCTCGGCCTGCTGTTCTTCGGCGGGCTGCTGCGGCTGCTCTTCGGTCTGCTGCTGTTGCTGCTCCTCAGCGGCCTTCTGCTGCTCTTCAGCCTGACGCTGCGCTTCTTCTTCCGCCGCCTTCTGCTGTTCCTCGGCGGCGCGCTGGGCCTCCTGTTCGGCAGCCTTCTGCTGCTCGGCCTGACGCTGGGCCTCTTCCTCGGCGGCCTTCTGCTGCTCTTCCGCCTGACGCTGGGCCTCTTCTTCTGCAGCACGCTGTTGTTCGGCCTGGCGCTGAGCTTCCTCTTCGGCCGCACGCTGCTGTTCAGCCTGACGCTGGGCTTCTTCCTCGGCGGCACGCTGCTGCTCGGCCTGGCGCTGCGCTTCCTCGTCGGCGGCGCGCTGCTGTTCCTCGGCCTGACGCTGCTGTTCTTCCGCCTGGCGCTGTTGCTCCTCGGCCTGGCGCTGGGCCTCTTCCTCAGCCGCACGGCGCTGTTCTTCCTGCTGCTGCAGCAGAAGCTCCTCATCGGTCGGGCCGGAGTTCTCCTGCGCAACCTCGAACGGCTTCATCAGGGCATCGGCAAGGGTCGGCGTCGCGACCAGCGATACCGACAGCACCGGCAGTGCCACGGTTGCAAAAAGTTTGGAGCGGAAAGTCATCGTTTTGTCCTCACGGTGTCCCGTCTTGTTGATTTCGAGGGTTGCGTGCCAGTTTTCCGGCCGGCCGGCAATTACCCGTCTTCCTTGTAAGCCCTAGCCATACGCGCCTGAACCGTGGCTGAACGGCTCTCCGGCAAGCGACGAGATAAGTCGCACTGCCGATAAAGCCAGAGGCGGGCGCGAAATTGTCGGGGAAACCGGGCGGAAAGACGGCGGAAAAACAGTTGATTTTTTGACGAAAACGGGACGATTATCCAGCCCAAGCGGGCAGACCTGCCCGCTTCCCATCAAGGCCCGGACAAAAACAAGAACCGGAGAGCCTTCAACTGAGAGGACCAAAATGCGTATTTCCAAACGTCTCACGCTCGCAGCTTCGGCCGCGGTGATCGCCCTGTTCGCCTCCTCCGCGGCGATGGCGGACGGCGAGAAGATCGTGATCGGCACGGAAGGCGCCTACCCGCCCTTCAACGTCCTCGAATCGGACGGCACCCTGACCGGCTTCGATGTCGACATCGCCAAGGCGCTTTGCGAACAGATGAAGGCCGAGTGCACCTTCGTCGCCCAGGACTGGGACGGCATCATCCCCGGCCTGATCGCCAAGAAGTACGACGCCATCGTCGCCTCCATGTCGATCACCGCAGAGCGCAAGGAGAAGGTCGACTTCTCCAAAAAGTATTACAACACGCCGCCGGCGATCATCGTGCCGAAGGATTCCGACATCAAGGAAGCCACCCCGGAAGCGCTTGCCGGCAAGACGCTCGGCGCGCAGGGCTCGACGACCCATTCCAACTATGCCCAGGCGCATATGAAGGATGCCGAGATCAAGATGTACCCGACCTCCGACGAATATAAGCTCGACATCGCCAATGGCCGCATCGACGCCGCCATCGACGACGTGGTGGTGCTGTCGGAATGGCTGAAGACCGAAGAGGGCGCCTGCTGCAAGCTGCTCGGCACCCTGCCGATCGACCCGGTCATCAACGGCGAAGGCGCCGGCATCGCGGTGCGCAAGGGCGACCCGCTCGCCGACAAGTTCACGGCAGCGATCGCCGCGATCCGCGCGAGCGGCAAGTACCAGGAAATCAATGCCAAGTACTTCCCGTTCGACGTTTACGGCGAGTGATGCGGGACACTCTGGTGTCATGCGGGTTTTTTCTGACCCCATCACCAGAATGCACGGGCGGGAGGGCTTGCTCTCCCGCTTCTTTTGTTTGAGAACTTGCACATAAGAAAAGACAGGCGCATCAAGGCGCCCTAACAAGAAGCGCAAAGCGCATCGGGGGTTCTTCTGGCATGAGCGGGTTCTTCACCGCCATCGTCGACGCGGTATCCGCATTTCTCGGGATCATCGATCCCCTCTGCGGTCCGGTCGGCATCTTTAATCTTTTCGCGGGCAATACGCTTCTGGCATGCGGCGCGGCCGGCTGGGGCGACGAGATCGCCTTCGGCGTGCTGGTGACGGCGAGTCTCGCCATCGCCACCCTGCCCGTCGGTCTTGCCCTCGGCTTCTTCATCGCGCTGGCAAAGCAGTCGGATGAAAAGGCGCTCCAGCGCGCGGCCAACGTCTATACGACGCTGTTCCGCGGCCTGCCGGAATTCCTGACGCTCACCATCGTCTATTACGGCCTGCAGATTCTCGTGCAGAACTTCATGGCCGCGCTCGGCTTCGACGGCCAGATCGAGATCAGCGCCTTCTTCGCCGGCATGGTCGCGCTCGGCGCGGTCTTCTCGGCCTATTGCTCGGAAGTGCTGATGTCGGCCTTCAAGGCGATCCCGCGCGGCCAGTACGAGGCGGGTTATGCGCTTGGCCTGCACCATGGCCGCACCATGCAGCTCATCGTGCTGCCGCAGCTCATCCGCATCGCCCTGCCCGGCCTCGGCAATCTCTGGATGGCGCTCCTCAAGGACACCGCCCTCGTCTCGGTCATCGGCCTGCCGGATATCCTGCGCCAGACGGGCGTTGCCGCACGCGTCACCAAGGAAGCGTTCGAATTCTACGGCCTCGCCTGCCTGCTGTTCCTCGTCCTCGCCTTCCTCTCCTCTCTCGTCTTCTCCAGCATCGAGAGATGGGCCAAGCGCTCGGAGGCCGCACGATGAGCCACGTCACAACCCTCATCCCCCCGCAGGCCCCGCCCGCCGTTCCGCCGAAACCCTTCACCGCAGGCCGCTTCTTCGGCAATGTCTTCATGGGCGTCTGGCTGGCGCTTGCCGTCGGCGTCTTCATGCTGATCGTCAACGGATGGGATCCGGAGAAATTCGCCAAATACGGGCCGAACTATCTTTCGGGCCTCGGCGTCACGCTATTGCTCGTTGCGGTCTCCGTCTCACTCGGCGGCCTCCTGTCGCTGCCGCTCGCCTTCGCGCGCATGTCGAAGAACCCGGTCTTCTCCTGGTTCGCCGCCGCCTATGTCTACTTCTTCCGCGGCACGCCGCTGCTGACGCAGCTCTTCCTCATCTATTATGGCCTCGGCAGCTTCTCCGCGGAGCTGAAGTCGCTCGGCATCTGGTGGTTCTTCCGCGATGCCTGGAACTGCGCGCTCCTGGCCTTCACGCTCAACACCGCCGCCTATCAGGCTGAAATCCTGCGCGGCGCCATCGAGAGCGTGCCGCGCGGCCAGCACGAAGGCGCGGCGGCGCTCGGCCTGCCGAAGAAGGTCACCTTCTTCAAGGTCATCCTGCCGCAGGCCCTCATCGTTGCGCTGCGTCCCTACGGCAACGAGATCATCCTGATGATCAAGGGCTCGGCCATCGTCGCCATCGTCACGGTTCTGGACCTGATGGGGCAGACACGCCTCGCCTTCTCCCGCACTTTCGATCCCCAGACCTACATCTGGGCCGCACTGATCTATCTCCTGATCGTGGAGTTGCTGCGCAATCTCTGGGCCTGGCTCGACGCCCGCCTGACGCGCCACCTGAAGCGCTAGGAACCCATGGCAGCACTCGCAGGCGAGTGCTGCCAATGTCCTGTTTTAAAAGAATTATTCCCACGAGAACCGAAATATTAAGCCTCCATTAACCTTGGAGAGCGTTCAATCACAGGGACCATCATTCACCACGCAATGAGGTCCGCTATGACGAACGACATGGCAATGCAGCTCAAGGGCTACGGCATGACCACGGCCCAGATCCTCTACCGCATGCCGGATCACCAGCAGTTCCTGCAGTCCTACATCTGGCAGCACTACGATCTTGCCCCCGACTTCCCGGAGATGAAGAGCTTCCTGAAGTTCTGGCAGGAAAAACTCGACGGCCCGATCCACTCCGTCCGCTACGTCCACCGCCGCCTGATCTCGGCAACGGAATGGCGTGCGCTGAAGGGGGAATTCGTCATCAACTGACGAGCCGGGCCGTCAGACGTGAACGGAGCCGTGCGCAAGCTCGCTGTCCGACATGTCCACCTTGAGCGAGAAATAGGCGACCACGGCATAGAAAAGGGCGACCATACCGATCACCACCCCGCCGGGCACCGGCCCGAGCGCCGCATTGGCCACGACATGCTCGAAGGCAAGCGTCATGTCCCTGCCCGCCGTCGCCGGTCGCTGCAGGGTCGAGGACGAGATTTTCAGCGCCCAGGCCAGAAGCAGGATGAGATACATCCAGCAATAATTGCGCCGCAGCCGCCGGCAGGCCGCATCGCGGTAGCTGATCAGGAATTCCGGCTTTCTGAGGCTCCTGGCAATCGGTTCCGCCCAGTCGAGCGCAAGCTGGCCGCGCGGATTGAGTATTTCCGCGAAGTAGAACCGTTCGAGCTGACGCACCCGCGCGCGATAGACGTCGAAGAAACGGTAGCGCCGCGCCTCGATCAGCAGTAGCAGGGTTATCAGCAGGATGGCGAAGAGCAGCACGCCGTGATGGGATGTCGGCGTCGACAGCGACACGGAGAGCAGCGCCGCCACCACCGTGATCGCCCAGTTGGTCGTCCGGTCGATGCGGTCGCGCCAGCCGGCCATGCGGCCAAGCTCCCCGCGGTAGTAGTGCACCATGGTGTTGATCGTCTCCATCGGCGTCGCCGGCAGGGCGGGGCTCGGGGGACGTTTTGCGTCGATGGAAAGCGACGACGGGGACATATCGCCGGGCATGGCATTCCTCCCAATGGTCTTTTTGGTCTTGGGAAAGATCATGCGCCTCTTTCACCGATTGATAAACGGCTATTTGCGGCCTAAGAGACGCCTCATGAAGAAGATCGACGAAGATGCGCTCGCGGAAGCCTATAACCGCGCCCTTTCGCTGGAAAAATCCGGCGATTTCGATGCCGCCGCCAAGGCCTATGCGGAAGTGCTGGCGCTCGACCCCGAAGACCACGGTGGCGCCGCGGTCCGCCTCGCCTCGATGGGCCGGGGCGACACGCCCGAAAAAGCGCCCGACGCCTATGTCACCACCCTCTTCGACCAGCATGCCGAGGTTTTCGACAACGTGCTCGTCGACCAGCTCGGCTATTGCGTGCCGCTCCTGGTGCGCCAGCGCTTCCAGGCGCTTGGTCTTGGCGGCTTCAAGCGCGTGCTCGACCTCGGCTGCGGCACCGGCCTGACGGGCGGCGCGCTGCGTGACATGGCCGAGGACATCACCGGCGTCGATCTCTCGGAAAACATGGTCGAGATCGCCCATGACAAGGATCTCTACGAGACGCTCTACGTCGCCGAGGCCGTCGATTTCCTCGACGACAACGAAGACGAGCCCTTCGACCTCATCACCGCGACGGACGTGCTGCCCTATCTCGGCGCGCTGGAGCCGCTGTTCTTCGGTGCCGCCGACAATCTCGTGCCCGGCGGGCATTTCATCTTCTCTTCCGAGACGCTGCCGGAAGAGACCTTTGCCGGCCGCCCCTTCATGGTCGGCCCGCACCAGCGCTTCGCCCACGCTGCCGATTACGTGCGCCAGCGCCTCGAGGAAACCGGCTTCGATCTCGTGGAGATGACAGACATCACCGTGCGCATGGAGGAAGGCGACCCCATCCCCGGCCATCTGGTGCTGGCGAAATATCGCGGCTGACCAAGCGGCTTTCGCGGACGGAATGGATTTTGGGGCGCGGCCGGGGTTCTCTCGCCACGCCCCTTTCCTTTTGCGAGAAACACTTTCGCCGAAATCGATCATCCGCTAAACCTCCTGCCAAAATTCGCAGGAGATTCAGCATGGCAAAGGTTGCATTCATCGGTCTCGGCGTCATGGGTTACCCCATGGCCGGCCACCTGAAGGTCAAGGGCGGCCATGACGTGGCGGTCTATAACCGCACCTTCGCCAAGGCCGAGAAATGGGCCGCCGAATTCGGCGGCCAAGCTTTCCGCACACCGGCGGAAGCCGCTGCCGATGCCGACTTCGTCTTCACCTGCGTCGGCAACGACGACGACCTTCGCTCCGTGACCACGGCAATCGGCGGCGTGCTCGAGGGCATGAAGCCGGGCGCGATCCTCATCGACAACACCACCGCCTCCGCCGAGGTCGCCCGCGAACTCGACGCTGCGGCGAAGGCGAAAGGCTGCCACTTCATCGACGCTCCTGTCTCCGGTGGCCAGGCCGGCGCGGAAAACGGCATTCTCACCGTCATGTGCGGCGGCGAGGGAGCGACCTTCGAAAAGGCGCGGCCCATCATCGATGCCTATGCCCGCATGGTCGGCCTGATGGGCGCGGCCGGCGCCGGCCAGCTCGCCAAGATGGTCAATCAGATCTGCGTCGCTGGCGTCGTGCAGGGCCTTGCCGAAGCCATCCATTTCGGCAAGCAGGCCGGGCTCGACATGCAGGCCGTCATAGACGTCATCTCCAAGGGCGCGGCCGGTTCCTGGCAGATGGACAACCGCCACAAGACCATGCTCGCCGGCAAATACGATTTCGGCTTCGCCATCGACTGGATGCGCAAGGACCTCGGCATCGTCCTGTCCGAAGCCCGCCGCAATGGCGCAAAGCTCCCCGCCACCGCCCTGATCGACCAGTTCTACGGCGACGTGCAGGACATGGGCGGCAACCGCTGGGATACATCCTCCCTGCTGGCGCGGCTCGAACGCAAATGATGGACAAGGCGGCCGACGCGGGCGAGATTCTGGAGCATCTCCGCTCGCTACGGTCGCAGGAGGCCATCGCCGGCATCGGCCGCTACGGCATCGTCACCGATACGGCCCTCGGCATCTCCAATCCCGATCTCAGGAAGATCGCGCGGGCGACCGGCAAGGACCACGCCCGCGCCTTCGCCCTCTGGCAAAGCGGCATACGCGAAGCGCGCCTGCTCGCGCTCTATACGCTGGAGCCGAAGAAGCTGACCGCCGAGGAAGCCGGCCGCCTCGCGGAAGACTTCAATTCCTGGGAAATCGTCGATGGCGCGGCGGATATTTTCATCGAAGCCGGCCTGACGGGCCTCATCGCGCACTTTGCCGCCGACGAGCGGGAATTTGTGCGCCGAACGGCCTTCGCCATGATCGCCAGTGCAGCCATGCACATGAAGAAGGAGCCGGACGCGACACTGGTCGGCTGGCTCGACCTCGTCGAGCGCCACGCATCCGACCCGCGCAATTTCGTGAAGAAGGCCGTGAACTGGGCGCTGCGCAATGTCGGCAAGCGCAGCCACGCCTGCCATGCGCCCGCTCTCGCACTCGCGCATAAACTCGCCGAGAGCGCCGACCGGACGGAACGCTGGATCGGCAAGGATGCGGTGAAGGAACTGACGGCCGAAAAAACCCTCGGCCGTATCAAGCGGTAGCGCTTATTCCTCACCGTTCTTCTGGTTGTCCACGACCATGTAGTCGAGCGGAAGCTCGGTCGTGTACTTGATCTGCTCCATCGCGAAGGCGGAGGAGACGTCGCGGATCTCGATGCGGGCGATCATGCGCTTGTAGAAGGCGTCATAGGCCGCGATATCCGGTACGACGACGCGCAGCAGGTAGTCCACCTCGCCGCTCATGCGGTAGAATTCGACGACTTCCGGGAATTCGACGATCACCTCGGAGAAACGCTTCAGCCATTCCGTCGAATGGGAATTGGTGCGGATCGAGACGAAGACGGTGACCTTCGTATTGATCTTGACGGGATCGAGCAGCGCAACGCGCTTGCGGATCACGCCGTCCTCTTCCATCTTCTGGATGCGCCGCCAGCACGGCGTCGTCGAAAGCCCCACCTTCTTGGCAAGGTCGGCTACTGCGAGCGTGGAATCTTCCTGCAGCAGGCGCAGGATTTTGCGGTCCAGACGATCCATCGTTTTCCCCCAAGGCATTTCCGGCAAAAGTGCGGAGCGGTTTTGCGCCCAGAATTGCGTGAAATAAAAATTAATTCCCTCATACACCCATATGCAGGCGAAATGGAAGAATTACATTTCAGCCGATCAGGGTTTTCACCCGCTTTCGCAGCTCCGGTAGAACCTCTTCCTCGAACCAGGGATTTCTTGTGAGCCAGCCGGTGTTGCGCCAGCTCGGATGCGGCAGCGGCAGCACCGCCGGCCCGTCGTTCCGCCCGATATGCCGGCGCCAGTCACGCACCGTCTCCGTCATGCTCGATGCTCTGGCCGCGCCGAGATGCCAGCCCTGTGCATATTGGCCGATTGCCAGCACAAGCTCGACCTGCGGCATGGCGGCCATCACGCGCGAGCGCCACAGCGGCGCGCATTCCCTTCGCGGCGGCAAGTCGCTGCCATGAGCGTCGTAGCCGGGGAAGCAGAAGCCCATGGGCACGATGGCGAATTTCCGCGGATCGTAGAATTCGTCCCGCGTCACATCCAGCCAGGTGCGCAGCCTGTCGCCCGAAGCGTCGTTGAACGGAAGCCCGCTCTCATGCACCCTGAGACCCGGCGCCTGCCCGGCGATCAGGATACGCGCGGTATCGGAGATGACGGCGACCGGCCGCGGCTCGTGCGGCAGGAAATCCCCCTCCCGCGCCGGTGCGTCGCGACAGAGCCGGCAGGCCGCGATGCCTGCCTCAAGCGCAGCGATCTCGCCGGAAACCCTGTCTTCGTCCATCACGCCATCCGTCAATTCAGCCTCAATGTTCCCAGAATGCTGCCGAGCACGCCGCGTTCCGCCTCATGCGCCTCTTCCTGCGGCCGGCCGTTCATCCGCCGCCATTGCTGCGGCATATCGAACTCCGTAGCCCAAAGCCCCTTGCGTTCGGCCTTCGCGAACTGCTCCTCGTCCTCATAGTCGCCATAGGCGACGGCAAGCCCCTCGCGCACCATGCGCGCACCGAGATCGCC
>APMI01004680.1_pt1 | contig 10266 bp, 6 predicted proteins | sample 667938 | NCBI WGS metagenome assembly APMI01 (sample SAMN01084076, study PRJNA167559) | wastewater metagenome | biome: Wastewater | place: Denmark: Ejby Moelle, Odense | collected 2011-11-28
TCCCCTGGGAGCTTGGCTGGCGGGCCCAGCCCAGCATGCGCAGCGATGGCAAGGCTACCCGCCAGTGTCGGGATGCCATCTTGCTGAAGCCAGTGGTGGAGGGTCGACTTGCTCAAACCAACCCTGCGCGCAAATACCGCACTCTTGCCACTATCCATCCGGCTGATGACCTCCACCACGGCGTCGCGCCAAAACTGTCGCGAGGGCGTCTGCGTAAGCGAGCCTTGTTCCGCCAACAGCAATCCGACCTGGCGGGCTGTCCATAGCTCTTCAGGCGAAGCGGGCCGGCACCCCGCCTCCCCGGTCCCCAAGAATGAACCACAGTGACAACACCACCCCGGAACAACATAAGTACCCTTGTGGCGGGTCCCGACACGACCGCAGTCTGGACAGGTATCGGCCAAGACGACACGATGGCGATAGCAGGCGGTGACAGCACCAATGTCCCAACCCAGACGAAAATAGGGGTCACGGCTTTCCGCGAGGTCCTCTGCGAAGCACTGCGGACACCATCTTGCCCGCGTCGCAGCGAGCCCTTTCAACGCCATTACTTCGCGCCAAGGCAACAACGTCAGGCCATCGAGCCGTTCAACTCCGGTTAACGCTGATAACGCGCAGGCCCAGTCCTGTGCGGCCTCTGCTGCCCCAGAAAGATTCCGCTCATACCATTTGAACCCTTCGTGCAGCTCCTTTTCCATGGTTGTGGCCATGACCCGGGCAAGTGAGCTCATCGAGATGCTGTGCGACCCCGCCAGACGACAGGCATAGCTCAGCAGGCTTTCGACATCAGGCGTTCCTGCACCAACAGGCGCCTGTGCATGCAACGCAGAGCGCGGATAGGAAGTGCTTGAAATCATGCGACGGACCTGCCGTCACGCTGCTTGGACTGACTCTTCGCACGGGCTAGCGTCCGCGTCAGCCCAGGATTGATAGCCGCCTCGCCCTCAAGAATCTCCTCAAGGATTCTGAGGCGTTGAGCCTCGGTCAACAACGCGCGACGCAGCGCATCGACCGACCAGCCACCTTGCCTCATAGCCAACACGGCCGCACGGGTCAGCACCGCACTGAGTGTTCCAATACAACCGAGAGTGTTCTCATGGAGCGCATCCGCATGCTCCAGCAAGCGATTGCCCCACAAGGCAGGCAAAGCATCTTCAAACTTTTGCACGCATGCGCGGAAGGCGCGCAAGTCCTCATCGCAGTCCTGTCGATAACGCTCGAAATGCAAGACGTGGGTCCGACGCGCGAGCTGACCGGAGAGCGACATCAACTGATACAGGTCGTACGACCCCACCATCACCATTTGCGCGCCGCAATCGTTGGCAAGTGACTTCAAGGTGTCGAGCTGGATTTTCAAACTCTTGGCGCTACTCTGGCTGAAGATATGCGCCGCCTCGTCAATGACCACATACTGGGTTCCTCGCGCACGCAGGCTGCGCGTAACCGCAGTACGCAGCGCCGCCAAACTGTTGCCACCCGAACCTCTCGGACGTACTAACCGCCCGGTGACCGAGTCAACACCGTAGGCCATCTTTGGCGCCCCGCCATCATCATCGGTCTGACCGAGAATGCGGTGATAGAAAAGGCGCCAGGAGAACTCCGCTTCGCCCGACGCAGGGGCCTCGACAAAGATGGCGGGCGTAAAGCCAGCATCTTTCTCCATCTGAGATTTCGCATTCCTTTGCGCCTGTTCGACCATGTGCGTTCCGAGCGTGGTCTTGCCAACGCCGGTCGGCCCACAGACCAGCAGGATGCTGTCCTGGCTCCCGGGATAGATGAGCGTATCCAGTTCGTCCATCATCTGCGCAATGCGCGTGTGCTTGATGCGCATTGCGAGCAGTTTCTCTGGCGTTGCAGCGAGTGCGGCCAATTGCGGTGCAGCCGGTAAGCTGCCGTTTTGGTTTGTCATGAATTCTCCTTAGAAACAATCGAAATCTGGGAGTGCGTCCGGTGCCGGCATTTCGGCGGACGTCTCTTGGGTATGGGGTTCTGCTGTGGTCACGCCATCCCAATTGGCATGAGGCAAGGGACCCGGGAGACCGGGCTTGTACGCAGGTGCGACCGGCATCACGCTGGACAGCTCCAGCGCGTTGTAGAGCCCTTTGTTCTCGGCTTGACGGTCTCGGGCGGTCGCGAGGGCGCCTTCCGGCGTAAACACCTGCATGAACTCTCGCAACCGATGGTTGGCGGTCTCGTCCAGAGTCGCGCTAGTGCGACGAACGTACTCCTCGGTGAGGGCCCGCCGTTCGACGTCAGTCAGCTGCCCGAGCCCAGCGAGAGCGCGGCATTGCGCGCGAACCCAACAGTTCTTGACCCGGACATAGACTGAAGACGCGTCCCACGGGTCGTAGCGCACCGGGAGTTTTCGACCAGCCACATCGTGCTCGTTGAACGCCGGGTGCCAATAGTGCAGACCGTTAACCTTCACACCACGTTGCAAGTTCACTCGCCGGGCACCTTCCCGGTCGCAGGGCGGGCACGTCGCAATGAGAAAGTCGTTGCAGAACGAAACGTGTCGCTGAGAACGCGCCCCAGCCTCGCGCACGCCCTTGTGATAAGCCTCGCGCGGGCTGCATCCGAGCGCCTGATGTGGCTCCTGGTCGTAGAACTCGCAGGCCCAATGCTGGATGCCGTAGTACATCGCCTCCAGCGTCCATTCAGCAAAGTTCACCGGCAGATGCTTGCCAGTGACCATGCGTACCTGCTTTGTGGCCTTCGTGTTGCCCGCAAGGTTGTGGATGTATTGCGAATGCACGGCGCCAAAGCGGCGCTCCAGCACTGCCCCATGGCGTGGCCGGCTAGCGGGACGGTATCGCCAGTCGACACTCATGGCCACGAGAAACGACTTCAAGGCTTCGGAACGAAAATCCGGGCCATTGTCGAGAATCAGCATCTCCGGCAGACGCTGAAAGCGTCGCACCATGTCGCGCAAGACCATCATCACCGAGACATACGACGGGGAGTCGAAGCTCAGGTACAGGGCGACGACCCGCCGTGACCAGGCATCCACCGCAAAGGAAAGCCATGGCCGCCCGAGTGGCTTGCCGGTCCGGCTCGAAATCAACTCGATATCCAGCTCGGTATGGTCGATGTGCACATACTGGAACGGCCGACTGCCATGAACCGGGGTGTCGGGATACAGCACGTCGACAAAGGTGCCCTGTTGATATGCGATGCGTCGGCCGTGACGCGTACGCAAGTCGTGCGCTGTCTCCACCGCTTTGATGCGCGCAATCAACGTCGGATACGAAGGCGGCCTGATTCCCCGTGCATTGCACTCGTTCACGAGCGCGCGGTAACACGCCCGATAGTTCTTCGCTTCGGTTGTCCGCCACTGCTTGTCTATGTTTTGACTGACCACGGCCTCCTGCTCGTCGGACAGCCGCGCAGAGCGATTGCCACGGCTATCTGTACGCGGCACGAGCGCAAGGAGTTCGGGGTTCCCGTTGAGGGCTGCGGCTTCCTGCGAGGCGCGCCAACGTCTGAGCGTCCGTTCGGATACGTTGGCCCCCTCCGGGTTCTGAGCGAGAAGCTTGGAGCGACGAACCGCCTCTTGGAGTTGCCGTTCTGAATAGCGCGTGAGCTCCACGCTTGAGCCAATCGCCAGCGACTCGGGCTCGATGTCCCCGCGTTCGAATGCTTGGGCCAACCAGTCGCGCGTCAGCGTGACCTCGCCGCCTTCTCCTCGGGAGCACACCACTTCACGCTCGCCGACAAGGGCCATGGAGAGAACCTGCCCCTCGTATCGGAATTGCATACCCGCCGCAATCTCGAAAACAAAGTTGTCTCGGCCAGGGAATCCACGCACGGCGACTTCGCCGGCCATGAAATCCCGCAGAGCGGTATCTCGGTACAGACGACATCTGCTCGGCTGGGTCAGGTCCTCGCGCTCAAGGTTCGCTACCACCATGTGGTCGGCAACAGCCTTCCAGATGTCGTCAGCCTTGAAGCTGTATGGGGCTGAGAGCAGTTCCGAAACGTAGAGTGCGCCGTGCTCCTTCAACGCTGCGCGCAACCGCAACAGAATCTGTTCCTCGCACGGTGTCGTGGCCGGGTGATAGTAGTCCGCGAGGTGCAACAAATTTTCGACACGCCGACGGGGCACATCCGCATCGGTCCGGATGCGATACCGAATCCCCTTCGCTGCAAGCTGTTCCTCGATTTGCGGCGCACGCCAACGGCCGTCTGCCCCCAGGACGTAGCGATAGGGATACCGCTCTGCCAGACGGGAAAGCTTGTCCCGGTCCTTCCATTCTTCGAGCGTGAAGCCGTCTTCACGCACAACCAGAAAGTCGGGAAAGTGCCGGATGGAACGAATTTCCCCTGTCGTTTCCTCGACCAGTTCGAGTTTCAGCTCGCAGGGCTGTGCGTAGAACTCAAGCACCTGCGGGTCGTATTCCATGGCGACAACGGCGGGGAATTCGAGGTGGCGGCTTTCAGTGGCGACGCTACAGCCCATCTTGCGGCTGCCAAAATACGTGATGACGTTGCCACCGCGGGACGTCACAACACGCACCGGTGAGGCTTGGCGCGCCTTGAGAACGAGTTTGCGACCGTCAGGCGGCATGCCGAGACGGTCAAATAGAGCAGTGAGTTCTTGAGAGTTCAGCATCACGGGAAATTCGAGTTAGTGATGCTGCTGTAAAGGCAATGGGTTTATGCCATGCTTGGATTTCGGTCGTTTACGACCGTTTTCAATGGAATGGCGTGATGAACGGAACGCTTCGTGACGCGCTTTGAGCAAACGAGCAGGAACCCGATGCAACCAAACGATGGGATGGAAACTGGCTACGAGCGTTGGGAAACAGCGGCGCAGCGCTTGCTGATTCGGGAGATGAAGCAGCGCAAGCTCACCTACAAACTGCTTGCGCGGCGGCTGGAGGCCTTGGGCATCAACGAACTGCCGGACCAAATCAACCGGAAGGTAAACAGGCGTCGCTTTTCGGCCGCCTTCCTGCTCGCCTGTCTTGCAGCGATTGGGGTGACCGAAATGACGATACCCGGGCTCCCGCGCGCTACCCCCACAGCCCGGGGCCCCTTGTCCGGAAACCCCAAATGAAGTCGGTCCCGCCCAGCCCCCCGCCACATTGCAGCCTCGCCATCGTGCCTGTTCACTGAATGGCGAGCCCCGGCCCGTGTGCGGCACACGGTCCGTTAAGTCAAAACAGGCTTCGTTCTGGCGAAGTAAGTTTCGTTCAGCATAGTTCCAGCCAAGCGCAGTCAACTAGGGGCCGTTGGACTTGACGGCAACGCGCATGCACCAACCGGCAAACGGTAGACTGCTAGCTTTGCCGCTGACGCAGGCTGTACCTACCGCTTCGCAACTCCGCAACACCCAACGAGAAGAACTTACCCATGCTTACCGGCGAACTCCGCAGCCAAGTTGACGCAATCTGGAACGCCTTCTGGTCTGGCGGCATCTCCAACCCGATGGAGGTGCTGGAACAAATCACCTACCTGTTGTTCATCCGCCGCCTTGACGACGCGCATACGCTCGAAGAGAGCAAGGCGCTGATGCTCAAGCGCCCGATGGAGAAGCGTGTCTTCCCCGAGGGCAAAGACCCGGACGGGCGCGATTACAACGACCTGCGCTGGTCGCGGTTCAAGCATTTCGACCCGGCTGAGATGCACAAGGTCGTGGATAAGCATGTCTTCCCGTTCCTGCGCACCCTGGGCGGCGACGGTTCGACCTACGCGCACCACATGAAGGACGCGCGCTTCACCATCCCGACGGCGGGCTTGCTGACCAAGGTCGTGGATATGCTCGACCACGTGCCGATGGAAGACCGGGACACGAAGGGCGACCTGTACGAGTACATGCTCGGCAAGATTGCCGCCGCCGGCCAGAACGGGCAGTTCCGCACGCCGCGCCACATCATCAAGCTTATGGTTGAGCTGACCCGGCCGACACCGAAGGACATCATCTGCGACCCGGCCAGCGGTACCTGCGGCTTCCTCGTCGCCGCGGGCGAATACTTGCGCGAGAAGCACCCGGAACTATTGCGGGACGCTGCGCTGCGAGAGCATTTCCACCGCGGCATGTTCCACGGCTACGATTTCGACAACACCATGCTGCGCATTGGCAGCATGAACATGGCGTTGCACGGGGTCGATAACCCAGACATCCGCTACAAGGATTCGCTGGCACAAGACCATGCCGGCGATGAAGAGAAGTACAGCCTCATCCTCGCCAACCCGCCCTTTGCCGGCAGCCTCGACTACGAGAACACCGCCAAAGACCTGCAGGCCATCGTCAAGACCAAGAAGACCGAACTGCTGTTCCTGGCCCTGTTCCTGCGTCTGTTGAAACCCGGTGGCCGCGCCGCCGTCATCGTGCCGGACGGCGTGCTGTTCGGCTCCAGCAAGGCCCACAAAGCACTGCGGCAGATGCTGGTGGAAGAACAGAAGCTCGACGGCGTGATTTCGCTCCCAGCGGGTGCCTTCAAGCCCTATGCCGGCGTCTCCACTGCCATCCTGCTGTTCACCAAAACCAACTCAGGCGGCACCGACCATGTGTGGTTCTACGACATGCAGGCCGATGGCTGGAGCCTCGACGACAAGCGCCAGCCACTGCTGGACGAGAACAAGCTCGGCCCCAGCCCGGCCCAGCCGCTGAACGACACCGAACACACCAAGAACAACCTGCCCGATGCACTGACGCGCTGGACACACCGCAATGGCAGCGAGCGCGACCGCCCGCGCACCGCGCAGAGCTTCTGCGTGCCCAAGGCCGACGTTGCGGCGCAGGGCTACGACCTTAGCATCAACAGATACAAGGAAGTGGTGCATGAGGCGGTGGAGCACGACCATCCGCTGGACATCCTCGCCAAGCTGAAGCAACTCGAAGTCGAAATTCAGATTGATATGGCTGAGCTTGAGGGGCTCCTGAAGTGACTAAGCAAACGATGGCGTTTACGGATACGTGCGTAGGAGCGGTCTGCGACCGTTTCGGCGGAGAGGTCCAAACTGGTCCGTTTGGGAGTCAACTTCACGCCTCTGACTATTCCGAAATTGGGGTTCCGGTTGTGATGCCACAAGACATGTTCGATGGGCGCGTAACCACTGAGCGCATCGCACGAGTAGGCATTCAACACGTGAAGCGTCTGCAACAGCATGTACTTCGTCCCGGCGACATTGCATTCAGTAGGCGAGGCGATGTTGGGAGATTTGCCGTCATTACCGAAGAAGAGGATGGGTGGCTGTGTGGAACCGGGAGTATTCGCATTAGGTTGAACTGTCCTGAAGTCGACACTAGCTATCTGCGTTGGTATTTGGCGCAACCAACGGTTCGGAGTTGGCTCGAACACAACGCTACCGGCGTGACTATGCCCAACCTGAACACCAGTGTGGTTCGGCAGTTGCCATTGGCCTATCCGCCGCTTACTGAACAACGCCGCATCGCCGCCATCCTCGACAAAGCCGACGCCTTGCGCACCAAGCGCCGCGAGGCCTTGGTCCAACTCGACCGCCTCGCGCAGTCGATTTTTGTGGAGATGTTTGGGGACCCGGTAACGAATCCAAAGGGGTGGCCGATGGAGCCGCTTACCGAAGTCTGCCATTGCTACAGCGGCGGAACACCCTCAAAGGCTAATGCAGGATATTGGCAAGGTACGCTGCCTTGGTTCAGCGCGAAAGACCTGAAGGCTGACAACCTCTTTGATTCACAAGACCACATTTCTCCATCGGTCACACAGACGACGAACCTGAAGCTACTGCCCTTAAACACTGTTGCAATAGTCGTTCGCGGAATGATTCTCGCGCACACGTTTCCCGTTTCGGTGCTCAGGGTGCCTGCCACCATCAATCAAGACTTGAAGGCATTGCTTCCTAGAAAGCCGATAGGAGCGCAATTCTTGGCTGCGTGCATACGAGCACAAGAAAGATTCGTGCTTGAAAAAGTGTCGGAGGCTGGTCATGGAACCAAGCGGCTCGATACGCTGGGGCTGCAGGAGGTCCGCATCCCCAAAGTCAGTGATTCCCTACAGTTGGAATTCGAGGTTCGGTACGAGGCCGTTGAGCAACTGAGAGCCAAACAGAGCACTGCCGAAGCGGAGGCACACGCACTATTCACTAGCCTCCAACACCGCGCCTTCCGGGGAGAACTCTAAGCATGCAACAGCAAAACATACCCATTGGCACCTTGGTGGACATGTACAAGCGCGGCGAGCTGCGCTTGCCCGAAATCCAGCGCCACTATGTGTGGCGCGCTACGAGAGTGCGCGACCTGCTCGATTCGCTGTATCGCGGCTACCCGAGCGGCTCCATCTTGATGTGGGAAACGGACGAGCCGGTTCCGACGCGGGACTTCGCGATTGCGCAGGATTCCAACGCCTTTGCCGGCCGCAAGCTGCTGCTCGACGGTCAGCAACGCCTTACCTCACTGACCGCCGTGCTAAACGGCGAGATGGTGTCGGTGCGCGGGCGCAAGCGCCCTATCGACATCCTGTTCAACCTCGACCATCCGGATGGCCCGCCGACCGATGTAGTGGAAGTCGAAAGCGACGAGGATTCCCCGGTTTCGGCGGACGACGAGGTTCCGGACGAAGCAGATGAAGGCGACGACACCGACCAAGGCATTCAGGAGAAGCTGAATCGCCGGACCTTTGTGGTTGGTAGCCGCGCGCTTGCGGCGCTACCGAACTGGGTGTCGGTCAGCGAGGTGTTTCGCACGGCGAACGACGCGGAAATCCTGGAGAAGGCAGGGATTGAATCCTTCAAGGACCCGCGTTTCCAGAGGTATTCCGACCGCCTGAAGAAGCTCCGTGCCGTCAAGGACTACCAGTACGTGGTGCATGTGCTGGAGCGGGCGATGAGCTACGAAGAGGTGACGGAAATCTTCGTGCGGGTGAATTCACTGGGTGCGAAGCTCAAGTCGTCTGACCTGGCGATGGCGCAGATGTCTTCGCGCTGGCCCAACCTGCTGAAGGAACTCGAAGCCTTTCAGGAAGAGTGCGAGAAGTACTGGTTCACGATTGACCTGGGGCACCTGGTTCGCGCCATCGTGGTTTTCGCAACCCAGCAGTGTCTGTTCCGCAGCGTCGCAACGACGCCCATCGAGCGCTTGCGTCAGGGCTGGGCCGATGCGCAAGAAGGCCTGCGCTTTGCCATCAACTTCTTGCGCGCCAACGCCGGCATTGAAGACGAATCGCTGCTGTCCTCACCGATGTTCATCCATGCGCTGGCGGCGGTGAGCCATGTGAAGCAGAACAAACTCACAGCGGACGAGCAGCGACGCCTCTTGCACTGGCTGCTGGTGGCCAATGCCCGGGGCCGATATTCACGAGGCTCGACCGAGACGCTGCTTAACGAAGACCTGGCCATCATCTTCCGAACCGGAGATATCGCGGCGCTGATGGAGCCGGTGAAACGACAGTTCGGTCGCTTGCATGTCGAGCCGGGTGACCTCGCTGGGCGCGGCGTGAATAGCCCACTGTTCTCATTGGCTTATCTGGCGCTCAAGGCTGGCGGAGCCAAGGACTGGTACAGCGGCTTGGGCATCTCGCTTACCCATCAAGGCAAGCTGCACTTCATTCAGTGGCATCACGTGATTCCGAAGTCCCTGCTCAAGGACAAGAACTACGAGACCGGGGAAATCAACGAGATTGCCAACATGGCTTTCATCACCGGGCAAACCAATCGGCGTATCAGCAACAAGCAAGCGACCGATTACCTGGTTGACGTGGTTGCCAAGCAGGGTAAGGATGCTCTTGAGAGCCAATGTGTCCCAACGGACCCGGAACTCTGGTCAACCGAGCGCTACCGAGAATTCCTGCATTACCGACGTGAAGCCCTTGCCGCGAGAATGAACGCGTTCATCAAGGAAAAGTCTGGGACATGAGCAACTTCGCCTTCCTCCAGCTTGAGTGGGGTCTGGTATTCGAGGCGGCCAGCAAGGCCGAGAGCACCGCCAACAGCGATGCGCGAACCTCGTGCTTCTATTCCCGCCGCGCGCTGGAGTTGGCGGTTGCATGGCTCTACAAACATGACAAGAGCTTCAAGCTCCCGTATCAGGACAGCCTGAGCGCCCTCATTCACGAGCCAACCTTCCGACAAGGGGTTGGCGACGCGATTTTCACCAAGGCCCGGCTCATAAAGGACCTGGGCAATCTGGCGGTCCATAGCGCCAAGCGCATCGACGCTTCGGATGCGCTCGGCGCCGTGCGTGAGCTCTTCCATGTCTGCTACTGGCTGGCGCGCACCTACGGCAGTAAGGGGCGCCCCGACCCGGCGCAAACCTTCTCCCTTGCGCTGGTTCCCAAAGCAACG
>APMI01026600.1_pt1 | contig 10265 bp, 8 predicted proteins | sample 667938 | NCBI WGS metagenome assembly APMI01 (sample SAMN01084076, study PRJNA167559) | wastewater metagenome | biome: Wastewater | place: Denmark: Ejby Moelle, Odense | collected 2011-11-28
CACAATACAGGCGGAAATTCAGATCAACTTGATGGTATAGCCAATCTTTATCGCCGTGGCGATGAAATGATTGAGTATATCTTCACCTAATGGCTATACTGTGAGTATAAGCCGACAGGAACTGGGCCAGCAGGTGTGGTACGATGCCGATACTAAAGGCTATGCCATGCTTGACGTGACTAAATATATTCCACCGCTCCAGTCGGTGGAAGTGGAGGGTGTGACGCTTCTCCCAAAACACGAATATCACGTTTCGATCGCAAATCTACGGGGGATTGCCGGGGAAAACCCGGAAATCGAACCGAAAATGGTATGGTTCATGCAGGCGTACCTGGCCGACCCCGCACATCAACTAGAGTGGAAGGGGCTGACCGGCGCATACTATCTGTGCCAAAAGCCAAATGCCGAGGGTGATATGCAGCGAACGCTGATCGGCGCGGTGGAGATTGCAGGCCTGGCAGCACTTGAACGTGCCATGCGCCAGCGGTTTGCTATGCCGATTACACTTAGTCGACCACATGTCACCTTGCTCAAATCTGCCAATAGCCCCTACGGCATAGGAGTTAATAGCTCCGAGGATCTTGCCCAGCTATGCCGTCGTCAAGATGAGCTAGGGGAGCAGCTATTCGAGTAGAATATCAGGGTAGGGTATGTTAAAATAACAGGAGTCACTCGTTCGCGGTAAGTGCTGGATAGATGCCTTTGCATGACAAAAGTTTCTACCCGTTACTTACCCCAGGTAAGGTAAGTGATCTAACAAAAAGGAGGCTCTTTATGAGTATTATCAACCCTAACGGTAAGGATATTATTAGTGTATCAACCGATTATTGTGGCAAAACACTAACCCTCGAAGTCAACCGCGTTGGTTTTCGTACCACTGCAAGCGTACTTGTGACCTACGGCGACACCGTGGTGCTCGGTACGGCAATGGTGGGCAGCAGGCCAGTCGTGCTCGACTATTTCCCGCTCAGCATTGATTACGAAGAAAAAATGTATGCCGCTGGCAAAATTAGCGGTAGTCGTTTCATCAAGCGCGAAGGCCGCCCGAGCGATGAAGCGATTCTGATCGGTCGACTGATCGATCGCCCTATACGCCCACTCTTTCCAAAGGGCTACCGCCAGGAAGTGCAGGTTGTTTCGAGCGTACTTAGCATGGATCCCAACTTCCGCCCAGACATGGTAGCGATGATCGCCGCAAGCAGCGCACTGATGCTGACCGGTACGCCATTTGACGGTCCTGTAGCTGGTCTACGAGTTGGTCGTGTTGGTAGCGAATTTAAAGCATTTTTGAACGCCGACGAGCGTGCTGCAAGTGATCTAGACTTGGTGGTTGCTGGTATCGAGAGTGGTATTACCATGGTAGAAGCAGGCGCCAACGAGGTGAGCGAAGAGATAATTATCGAAGCCATGACATGGGCGCACAAGGCGTTGCAGCCGGCAATCGCGTTGCAGCGTGAACTTGCTGAAAAAGTCGCTCCTGTCGCGCAGGACTACACACTAGTACTACCAAATGAAGAGATCCAGGCGACAGTTGATGCGTGGGTTGATGGCAAGCTCGGTGAGAAACTACGCGCACCATACCCAGAGCGCAACGAAATGGTCAACGAGCTCCGCTGGGCATTCCACGAAGCTATGACCGAAAAGCTCGGTGATGAGTATGCGGCACTCCGCGACGAATACGATGAAGCCTTTACGATGGCGGTTCACAAAGACGTTCGCAAGGGGATTGTCAGCGACAACAAACGTCCTGATGGTCGCGCACTTGATGAAATCCGTCAGCTAAGCAGCGAAGTTGGCTTTTTGCCACGCGCACACGGCAGTAGCCTCTTTACTCGCGGTGTGACGCAGGGTATGAACATTGTCACGCTTGCACCACTGAGTTTTGCACAAATGGTTGACACAATGGAGATCACTGACGGCGAACGCCGCTACATGCACCACTACAATGCTCCAGGCTATACTGTGGGTGAAGTACGTCGCCTCGGCAGTCCAGGACGCCGCGAAATCGGCCATGGCTACCTTGCTGAGCGTGCGCTGATCCCTGTCTTGCCAACCGAAGAAGAGTTCCCTTACGCAATCCGTAGTGTGACTGAGATTATGAGCCAAAATGGTAGCACCAGCATGGCAGCTACTTGTAGCTCGTGCTTGGCACTGATGGACGCAGGCGTGCCACTCAAAGCGCCAGTCAGTGGTATTGCCATGGGCTTGATGATGGACGGTGACAAGGCCTATGTGCTGAGCGACATCGCCGATGCCGAAGACTTTGCGGGCGATATGGACTTCAAAGTTACTGGGACGGCCAATGGTGTTACTGCTGTCCAGATGGATATGAAGCTTCACGGTTTACCAGTGGAAATTCTTGCGGAGGCAATTCGCAAAAGCACATCAGGCCGACAGCACATCCTCGAGCACATGCTCTCAACACTTGCTGGTCCGCGTGAGGCGATGAGCCCCTACGCACCACGTATCGAGAAGATCAAGATCAATCCTGAAAAAATCGGTGCAGTGATCGGTAAGGGCGGGGAAGTGATCAACAAAATCACCGCCGAAACGGGCGCCATGATCGATATTAAAGACGATGGACTCATTACAGTTGCTAGCAACGATGCAGCAAGCATTGAGCGCGCACTCGAGTGGATCCGCGGCCTCACCGAGGAGCCAGAAGTTGGTAAAATCTACACTGGTAGAGTCGTGACCATCAAAGACTTCGGCGCCTTTGTGAACATCATGCCTGGTACAGACGGTATGGTTCACATTAGTCAGCTGAGCGACCAACGAGTAGAAAAGGTTGAAGATGTACTGAAGGAAGGCCAGACAGTCAAAGTACTCCTGACGGGTATCGACGAGCGTGGCCGCCTGAGCCTCACCATGAAGGGTGTTGACCAGTCCGCGTAGATTGACTATTAGTACCAACTGTGGTATAATATAGAGATATGGCACAGTTGGAACTATTCCTCAAACCTGTCGTTGGTGTCCACCAGCAGCTTGGGCAGATTGATGGTCAATGGGTAGTGGGCCTCCGTAGTGGAGATGAGTCTATATGGGATCATGAGGGTGGCTACCAGTATTATCAGCTGGGCGAACGCCGCGTCCGAGCTATTTCACTCGCAGATGAGATGGCACGGCGTGCAGTGGGCTTTTTCGCGCAAACGCGCGCTTTGAGCCCCGTGCACGCACCCGCCTACAACTGTCACACACTACCGTTCGCGCTAGCGGGCCGCCTAGACACGGGCTTACTCCCAGCGCTCGACTATCAGCATTTGGCGCTTGAAGCAGCGACAATCCGTACGACCGATACGCTCGTGCCCAGTAAGTTCTACTATGCCAAGCGGCCAGGGGATGACCGGCCCGCCCATAGCTTTGTAGCGCTCGATAGTCATACGACGCTAAGTGTGCTTGGCGATGGTCAGCCACTTGTCGTCATGGACCCCGGCACCCTCGCAGGCCTTTATGATGCTAATCGGTTCGTACGCTACACGCCAATCGAAACTCGACTCGGACGAGCGGCTACCATTACCAGCTAATCTATACTAGTGCAGCCGATGGGTCAGCTTTTTCGCTTACTCTTTTTGCGTCGTTCCGCTACAATAGTAGCTATGGCAAAGCCCACACAAACAATTGGTTCTATGCTGCGTAGCCCTACGGTGCAGAAGCTGCTTGCCTATGTGCTGCCACTTTTGTTTGGCTGGATCTTGAGCAAACTTGACACCAAGCCAAACAAGAAGCAGTAGTCGCATGACTAAGCAGCAGATGATGGAGGAGCTTCGGCGGCACATACTTGATGCTGATGTTGCCCCGGCGTTGCGTACCCAGGCGATACAGCTCGTCATGGGTGATGGCAATCTTGACGCTGACATTGTGTTTATCGGTGAGGCACCGGGTAAAAACGAGGACGAGCAGGGCATCCCGTTTGTCGGCGCGGCAGGGAAGTTTCTGGATGAAATGCTTGCCGCAGCCGGCATGCAGCGCGATGACGTGTATATCACCAATATCGTGAAGTATCGTCCACCAAACAATCGTGATCCAGAGCCAGAGGAAAAACGCGCTTTTTGGCCATACCTTTTGCAGCAGCTTGAGATTATTCAGCCAAAAGTTGTAGTGACGCTTGGCCGCCACAGCGGCGCCTACTTCATCCCGAATCTTCATATTTCTACTGATCACGGCAAATCGCGCAAGGTGAAATACCATGAGCAAGAGTTTCTCGTTGTTCCGCTCTACCATCCGGCAGCAGCGCTGTACAATGGCGCTTTGCGGCAGACGCTGATCGAAGATTTTCTGCGCATTCCAGATGTGCTGACGCAAGTAGCGGATTAGGGCTGTGTTATGGTCGTGGTAGCACTAGTGTTTGCTTTGGTTGCGACAAATGCAGCCTTTAGTGCTGTGCGAGCTGTTTCAAGGGCCGCCTTAAATGTTGCGTTATTGGCTTTGATTGTAGCATCGCGCGTGTCCACGGGGGCTTTGACTCGTGTACCGAGTTGCGTATCAGTTTGCTTGGCGGCATTGACTTTTTATCATTAATGTGATAGAATTTAGATAATACGTATGGAAATTCGTAAACCACGACAGAATCACGAATATGAAGTGCCTCCCGGTACGTCATTTCACTTTGTCTACTGTGAACATACACCAGAGATGGCACCGAAAATTGCTGAAGCTCTCGAAAACTGTGACGTGGTGGCAGTGGAAATCGTAGGGGCGGCTGAGTCAATGGTGGAACTATATAGTGAATTTCTACGCTTGGCCTCGTACCACCCAACCTTTGAACCACTCATGGATAGAGTGAGTTTAATAAATCCATTTTTTTCTGCGCTGTGTCAGGCGCGACCGATGGATCATGTATATCCGATTGACGCACGCAGTGAGCAACGCGATGTGTTCGACGTGGATGTCACTAAAGTCCTCACGAAGGGGGTGAGAATATGCTTAGATACGGGCGACTATCAGTTGCTGCGTGCTCTACTCAAGGAAGAAATAAGGTACCTAGGCGGGTCGAACCAACGGCGCGAGCAGCTAGTGGTAAAGCAACTTGTTGAATTGGCACGTGCCCATCCGGGTAAGCGCATTGGCGTTGTGCAAGGCGCACAACATACTGGCACTCAACACGAAATGGATCGAGCGGGTATTGATAATACACGTACTATGATTGTAAGTGATGGACTCAAAAAAAGTTTCGGCATTGAATACCCTCCGTACGATAGGCTTATACGTGACGTCTCCTACGGTGGAAATCTTCTTGATGATGAGGTTGAGCTAACGCGTGCTGTGGTAGTTACTCTTGAAGCAACTGGGTACCTACCGAGCAGCACGGATATCTACGGTTTGACGAGTCAGCAGCTTGATTCACGCATCAAAGATTGGCAGATGATGCGTCAGGCAGCGATGTTGCGTAGCGCTATGCTATCGGTCGGAGCCATGTATAGTCCACCATCAGAGAAGACTCCAGCTGACGTCGAAAAGTGGTTCCCTGATAAGAAGTTCGATGATTTTAGACGGAAGGACGCGACGCCACTTTACGTTACCTCTAAGAAGAATGTGCCAGTGGCTAAATTGGGAGCGTACGGGCTGAATTTCCCAGCAACCGATTCACCAGAGACTTCGTAGTCGACGAAAGGAACGCGCGGCCAGGAATCGGCGGCTCGTCTTGAATTACTGAAGCAGTTATGCTACAATACAAACACTTCAGAGAGGGAACTTACCGTATTTTCAACCTCTCACCTCTGAATACATGATTTCGAAATTATTTTATACATATAACAAGGAGAACAAATAATTTATGGGTCAACGACGACTCTCAAAACCGCAGGCCGATGATGCCAGCAAGCGCCCTAATCAAGCGAAACCAAAAAGTAGCAATACCGTGCTCAATGCCACTACCACCCGAAAGGGTGAGGTATTTCGTGCGCAGCGCCGCACCAGTGAAAACGTGAATATGCAGGCTAGCCAGCATATGATCAACGTGCCGGTCAACAAAAGCATCTTCAACGGCTACAATGGCCGCCAATTTAGCCTAGCTGATCAGCCCAAAAGGCCACGTGCCCCCCGCCCAACCCTGAAGGTAATTCCTATCGGCGGTGTCGGTGAAATGGGTATTGGCAAGAACATGACGGCTATCGAGTACGACAACGATATTGTTGTCATCGACATGGGCTTTCTATTCCCAGGTAGTGACTACCCTGGCATCAACTACATTACCCCAGACATTACCTGGCTTGAAGAAAACAAGCACAAAATCCGCGCACAGATATTTACACATGGTCACCTTGACCACATCGGTGCTTTTCGCCACCTGGCTGCCAAAATACCTGCGCCAGTGTATGCCAGCAAGTTCACCATCGGTATGCTACAGCGCCAAATGGATGAAACTGATGGCAGTCACACACCTGATTACCGTGAAATGAACCCAGAAGCGCATGATATTGTACAAATTTGTGATTCATTTAGCGTCGAGCTGATTCGTGTGAACCACAGTATTCCTGATGCGACCGCGGTAGTAATCCGTACGCCAGCAGGCAATATATTGAGCAGTGGTGACTGGCGAATTGAAGAAAACCCAGTCGACGGCAAGAAGTTTGACTTCGATCGTATCACTGAAATCGCAACCAAAGAAGGCTTTTTGCTCTTTATGAACGAGAGCACCAACTGTGAAAGCGATGGCACACATCATCACGGTGAGTTTGACATCCAGCACAGTATGGGCGAGGTGATGGACAAGTACCCTAACGGTCGTGTCATCATCAGTAGCTTCTCGAGCCAGTTGCATCGTATGCAAATGATTCTCGAAGAGGCACAAAAGCATGGTCGCAAAGTAGCGTTTGCCGGCTATAGCATGATTCAGAACCTTGAGGTGGCGCTCCGTACAGGTGCAATCAAAGTTCCCAAAGACACAGTGATGAAGATGGAAGATATCATCAAGCTGCCCGACGGCAAGGTCACTATTGTGTGTACCGGTAGCCAGGGTGAGTTTAGCGCAGTGCTCAACCGCATGGCGACGGGCGCACATAAATATATCAAAATCAAGAACACTGACGTTGTTGTGTTTAGTAGCAACCCGATTCCTGGCAACGAAAAGTACGTTGTGCGTACGGTTGATGGCCTGATGCGCGAGGGTGGTGAAATCATTCAAAACGGCAAAACCCATCTGACGGGTATTGGTCCGCTGCACCTTTCGGGGCATGGCTACTACGAAGATCACATTCGTGTGATCAACGCAGTCAATCCCAAGTACTACCTACCGAACCACGGTGAGTTTCATATGCTTGTACACAACGCAGAGCTCGCTGAAAAAGAGTGCGGCATCCCACGAGAAAATATATTTGTCTGTGACGCTGGCGATGTAGTGGAATTTGACCACGAAGGCGCTCGCAAAATTGGACGCGTTCCGGTTGGTGGAATTATGTATGACGATAGCGGGGCAGTGGTCAGCGAAGTGGTCCTGAAAGACCGTATCCATATGAGCCAGGAAGGCATGTTTGTTGTTGTGCTCACCATCGCTCGTGGCAATGGTCGCTTGCTAACCAGTCCCGACATTATCAGCCGTGGATTTATCTATCTACGTGATAGTGAGGAGCTGATGGGGATGATTCGGGCGTATCTCAAGCAAAAAGTCGCACGTAGTTTTGCTGGTAGGTACGATATCGACGTTGTGAAGAAAGAGATTAAAGACGAGATTACTCATATTCTTTATGACCAAACTCGCCGTACGCCGATTGTCATACCAGTTATCAACGAAATTGGTGTGTCGGTGAAGTCGCCAGCTGGTCGTGCACCACAGGGCGCTCCACGCGCACCGCAGCAACAGCCTGCACGTTCGGCGCAGCAGCCATTTGCTAAGCGCAAATTTCCTCCTAAGCAATATCCCGACACAGAAGCAGTTGAGCCGGCGGTTCGTGCCGGTGGCCACAGCTACTAGCCCATCGCTTGTGTTGTAATCATTCTTGTAGTAATGTGAACTCATACGATACAAGAGGGGGTGATATGGGTATGTGGGTGCCTAGGAAGAGGCGAAAAAGTGCATTTAAGTTTAATCGACACGGCATATCGGGTGTATCTTTGGTGGCAGCACTTATTGCAACACTGTTCTTGTCGACACCACTGCATGCAATGTCGGCACTAGACTACAATATTCGTACAACACCAACAATTAACTTTGGTGGTGATGGTTCTGCCCAATCCTGTCAAGTAATTGATATGACCAGCGGTTGGCGATCGTTCATGTCTCAAGACACTGGTGACCCGTACTCATACCGCAACACTTGGAATTATGTACAAGACTACGATAACTATCGGGCGAGGCTGGATGCATTTCACGATACATATACTGCCAACACGCACGGTACGTCTGGTTGGGGTATATCTTTGGTCGCGATGTTTGAGGGTCGATCTGTGTCCGACCCACTTTTTGATACATACCATAAGATGATACGGCTTTATACTTTTGAGCCTGATACGCAATTTACAATAAGCGACTACGCAATTTTATCGAACAAAGGCCTACAGTACGTTGACTTCTTCATGAATCCAAATGCTGGCTGTAGGTCTCAGGTTTGGGACGTGGGCTGGAGTACGCACGTATCGACATACTATGGAAAATATTTTGTGTTGGCCACGGACCACCTTCAATACCCCGTAGATTGGACGGGCGGACCACTGCCGACAGATGTGAATATGGTTAGTGGCCTGAATAAGAATATTCAATATCTCGCACTTGGTGACTCGTTTAGTAGCGGGGAGGGGGATACGGGACAACAGCAAAACAGTAGTCTGAAGTACTACCGCGAGCATACAGATGACAACGGTATCACAGTAATTGGCAGTGAGGCAATACACGATAGACCTACCGAGAAATGTCATCTTAGCACACGCTCATACCCCTACATATTAGCGAACGGAATGGACCTTGGTGGTCCGACAAATACTCCAACCACTCCATGGCAGTCGGTGGCGTGCTCTGGTGCTACCGCATGGGATGTGAAGGAACATGCCTTCGACAACTATCTTGGTCAGGGCGACCGGCTCAAAGGCTATGACTATGATAGGCTTAAAACCCAGGGCCTCAATGAGTTTATCCCAGGTCGCCAAAAGCAAATTGAGTTTGTAAAGAAGTACCAGCCAAAGGTGATTACGCTGACGATGGGTGGGAATGATGTGGATTTTGGGGGAAAACTCGATAAGTGTGTGAGAAAAATAACAACATGTGAATATGCTACCGTTGCCTGGCGGGAAAAGATGAGGAACGAGCTTGCGAGGCAGTTCACTAATCTTAGCAGCCTATATGAAGAATTAAGCATTGCTACCGAAGGTAGAGCGAAAATATACGTACTTGGTTATCCAATATTCATCAACGGCAATCCCTACGCAAAATGTACGAATGTATTCAACCTAGATAATACAGAGCGCGAGTTCATCAATAACTCAATTATTTATCTTAATAACATTATCGAACAAGCTGCAAAAAAAGCTGGTGTGAAATATATTGACGTCGAAAATGCCTTTGGCAATCACCGGCTTTGCGACACTGGCACGCAGCATGTAACTGCTGTGACAAACGTATTTGGTGCAAACGGTAATGAACAGCAAGAAGGCTTCCACCCCAATCATTTCGGGCAAGTCGATCTAGCGAATGCAGTCTGGGCCGCTGTCGATGGCCAGAGCCTCCTTGACTACCAAACCTGTAGCGATCCTTCGATCAAGGTATGCCCGAATGCTTCAGTTACGGCCGCTGATGCTATTATTCCACCATACTTTACAGAGGGGATACCGGCAGATAACACAGAGATTCACTACTACACCCTCACCAACGGTACATTAGTGAAGATGATTCAGACATACGATGTACATACACAAACCATGGTGTTTAAGTCTGAATCAAAGGTAGATATAACTCTCTACTCTGACCCGACTTCACTCGGGCAGGTCACTGTTGCGTCTGATGGAAGCGTATCTACTCAAATCACTATCCCATTGTCCGTCCCGGCTGGCTACCACACCCTCGTACTGCGCGGTCAATCGCCAGATGGTATGCCCATCGAGCTATACCAGACTGTCGAGGTGCGCGGATCCAGCCCGAACGACATCGACGAAGACGGCATTGATGATGCTGTCGACAAATGCGCTTATATTACCCCGCTCAACATCGATACTGACCATGACAGCATAGACGATGCTTGTGATCCAGAAGTAAACGTACCCGAGGCTCCCTACCGTCTCCGTCTCGGCGACCCCACCCGTACCTACGCTGGCCAGCCCGAAAAGTCCAACTATCTCTA
>APMI01034374.1_pt1 | contig 10265 bp, 11 predicted proteins | sample 667938 | NCBI WGS metagenome assembly APMI01 (sample SAMN01084076, study PRJNA167559) | wastewater metagenome | biome: Wastewater | place: Denmark: Ejby Moelle, Odense | collected 2011-11-28
AGGCGAGTTCGATGCGCACGAGGCCATCGTGGTCGCGCGAGCGATGATCCTCGGCGGCGGTCAGGCCGAGCTGGCGGCCGAGCGCCAGCGCCACGCGGCGATGCGCCTCCTCGTCGGCGAGCGGTTTCGCGCAGACATAGATGGCCATGTTGGCGCGCTTGTTGCGCTCAATGATCGCCGCGCGTTCGCCGGGCGACAGGCGCTCGGGATCGCGCAGTTCGACGATCAGATCACCGATGCGTCGCGGGTAATTCTCCAGCTTGGCGTCGCGCCAGCGGCGATAGGCCGCAGCTGCTTGCAGGTCGAACGGGTCGTCGCCGCGCTCGGATAGGCGGAGCGTTTGCATTCGTTCCTCCCAGCGACCGCGCCCCCCGAAGCCGACGCCGACTTTGGTCGGTCGTCTGACGAGGCCTTGGTCGTATTTTCCTATTCTCATATTCAAATTCCGTGTTATTATCCGCCGGTCGCGTTCAAATGAAAAGCGTCGATGTCGAGATGCGGCCCGGACGGGCCGCCGGTCAGGCGCAGCCGACGCGGCTTCCGCAACACGCGGAACGATCCGGGGACACTGCGATCGAGGTCGCGGAAACGCTGCAGGGAGAAGCGCGTATGTCGCACGACGACAACGGCGGCGCCGACAAGGCCGAACATCATCCCACGCCCCTGCTCGACGAGCTCGAGAGCGGTCCGTGGCCGAGCTTCGTGACCGGGCTCAAGCGGCTGCGCGATTCGGGCGACAAGCAATATGCGCCCATGATGAACGATCTTCTGGGCCAGCTCGAACATTCCTATGAAAACCGCCTCGGCTACTGGAAGGGCGGCACGGTCTCGGTCTTCGGATACGGCGGCGGCGTGATCCCGCGCTTTTCCGAGGTCGCCGACAAGTTTCCGAAGTCCAGGGAATTCCATACGCTGCGCGTGCAGCCGCCGGCAGGCTTCCACTATTCGACCGACATCCTGCGCCAGATGTGCGACGTCTGGGAGAAGCACGGCTCCGGCCTCATCGCCTTTCATGGCCAGAGCGGCGACATCATGTTCCAGGGCTGCTCGACGGAGAACGTCCAGAAGGCCTTCGACGAACTGAACGAGATGGGCTTCGACCTCGGCGGCGCGGGCCCGGCGCTGCGCACCTCGATGAGCTGCGTCGGCCACGCGCGCTGCGAAATGTCCTGCTACGACGAGGTCAAGGCGCATCGCACGATCATCAACGAATTCCTGGACGAGATGCATCGCCCGGCGCTGCCCTACAAGTTCAAGTTCAAGTTCTCGGGTTGCGGCAACGATTGCGTGAACGCGATCCATCGCGCCGATTTCGCGGTCATCGGCACCTGGCGCGACGACATGAAGGTCGATCAGGACGAAGTGAAGAAATACGTGGCCCGCGTCGGCCGCAAATATACGATCGATCACGTGATCGCCATGTGCCCGACGCGGGCGCTCAGCCTCAACGACGACGACACGCTGGACGTCGACAACAGGTCCTGCGTGCGCTGCATGCATTGCCTGAACGTGATGAACAAGGCGCTGTCGCCCGGCAACGACCGCGGCGCCTCGATCCTCATCGGCGGCAAGCGCGCCCTGAAGGTCGGCGACCTCATGGGGACGATGATCGTCCCCTTCATCAAGCTCGACACCGAGGAGGATTTCCAGAACCTCGTCGAGATGGCGCGCAAGCTGCTCGACTTCTTCGCCGAGAATGCGCTCGAACACGAGCGCATCGGCGAGACCATGGATCGCATCGGCCTTCCCGCGTTCCTCGAGGCGCTGGAAATCGATCCCGATCCCAACATGGTCAATCATCCCCGCACGTCGTGCTTCGTCCGCACCGACGATTTCACGGAAGAGGCGGAAAAATATTTCGAGCGCAAGCGGCACAAGGACGGCAAGTCCATCGCGGCGGAATAAGGCGCGGCCGCGCGCCGCGCCTGTGAGATCGACGGACTTCGGGAGGAAGCCAGAATGAACGCACCGGTCCAACCGCGCAGGCCCGACGAAGTCGGCGTGCCGGACCCCTTCCCGTACATGCATCCCGTGTTGCGCAAGAACTACGGCCAATGGGCGTGGCACGACCGGTTGCGGCCGGGCGTCCTGCATCACGTCGCCAAGAACGGCGACGAGGTCTGGACCGTGCGCGCGGGCACGCAGCGCCAGATGGATGTCTTTACGATCCGCAGGCTCTGCGACATCGGCGACAAGTTCGCCGAAGGGCATGTGCGCTTCACGACCCGCTCCAACATCGAATTCATGCTGAGTTCGGTCGACAAGGTCGAACCGCTGATCGCCGAACTCAACCGCCAGGGCTTCCCTGTCGGCGGCACCGGCAATTCCGTTTCGATGATCTCGCATACGCAGGGCTGGCTGCATTGCGACATTCCCGGCACAGACGCTTCCGGCGTGGTGAAGAGCCTCATGGACATGATGCATGAGGAATTCATCAAGGAGGAAATGCCGAATCGCGTCCGCATCACCACCTCCTGCTGCCAGATCAACTGCGGCGGCCAGGGCGACATCTCGATCAACGTCCAGTACACCAAGCCGCCGCGCATCAACCACGACCTCGTGTCGAAAGTCTGCGAGCGCCCCGCCGTCGTCGCGCGCTGCCCCGTCGCCGCGATCCGCCCGGCCATGGTCAATGGCGTGCCGTCGCTCGAAGTCGACGAGAAGAAGTGCGTGTGCTGCGGCGCTTGCTACCCGCCCTGCCCGCCCATGCAGATCAACGGCGCGGATTCGACCAAGATCGCGATCTGGGTCGGAGGCAAGCATTCGAACGCCCGCTCCAAGCCGACGTTCCACAAGCTCGTCGTCGCCAACCTCCCGAACAATCCGCCGCGCTGGCCGGAGGTGGAGGCGGTGGTGCGCAAGATCCTCTACGCCTACAAGGAGCATGGCCGTGACTACGAGCGTCTCGGCGAATGGATCGAGCGCATCGGCTGGCCGCGGTTCTTCGAACTCTGCGACTTCGCCTTCACCAAGCATCATCTCGACACATGGACTGGCGCGCGCAAGACCATGAACATGTCGGCGCACGTGCATTTCTGAGCACCGGGAGAGTAGGTTGCGCTTTGGAATCGTCGTCAACGAAGGGCCGTACACCCATCAGGCGTCGGACTCGGCCTATCGCTTCGCGAAAGCCGCGCTGGAGAAGGGACACGAGATATTTCGCGTCTTCTTCTACCACGACGGCGTCAACAACGGCACGCGCTACACCGTGCCGCCGCAGGACGACCGCAACCTGCAGAAGCTGTGGAGCGAACTCGCCGAGACGCACAAGGTCGATCTCGTCGTCTGCATCGCCGCCGCGCAGCGCCGCGGCATTCTCGACGAGAACGAGGCCAAGCGCCAGGGCAAGGACGGCGACAACATCGCGCCGGGCTTCCGCATCTCCGGTCTCGGCCAGCTCATCGAGGCCGGCATCGAGGCCGACCGTCTCGTGACATTCGGGGATTGAGGGCACATGTCCGGCGAGAACAAGAAGAAGTTTCTCTACATCAACCGCAAGGCGCCCTACGGCTCGGTCTACGCGCTGGAATCGCTCGAAGTCGTGCTAATCGGCGCCGCCTTCGAGCAGGACGTGAGCCTCGCCTTCATCGACGATGGCGTGTTCCAGCTGATGGACGGCCAGGACACCGCCGGCATCGGCATGAAGAACTTCTCCAGGACCTACAGGGCGCTCGGCGACTACGAGGTGCGCAAGTTCTACGTCGAGAAGGAATCGCTGGCCGAACGCGGACTGACCGTCGACAATCTGCAGAACATCGTCTGGGAGGACGAGGACGAGGATTACGCCGAAAAGCCGTCGATCATCCTGGTCAACCGGTCGGAGATGACGAGGGTCATCGCCGATCAGGACGTCGTGCTGAGCTTTTGAGGGCGCCATGTCGACATTGCACACCGTCAACAAATCGCCCTTCGACCGGCCCTCGCTCACGACCTGCCTCGCGCATGTCGCGCAGGGCGACGCTGTCCTGATGATCGAGGACGGCGTGGTCGGCGCCCGCAAGGGATCGGCCTTCGCCGATACTTTGCGCGCCAGGACGCCGACATGCGCGATCTACGTGCTCGCGCCCGATCTCGCCGCGCGCGGCATGAAGGCGGAAGATCTGATCGAAGGCATAAAGCTCGTCGACTACACGGGCTTCGTCGATCTCGCCGCCGAAAACAAGCGAGTCGTTTCCTGGCTTTGACGCGTTGAACCCATCTGGAGGATCCAACATGAGCGCAGTCTCTACAGCTTACGAAATCAACGGCCTCGTCGCCGAGCACGACGAGGAGGGCTATCTCAAGGACATCGGGCAATGGACGCCGGAACTCGCCGGCCTGATCGCCAAGAGCGAGCAGATCGAGATGACCGACGACCATTGGGAAGTCGTGAACTTCCTGCGCGAATATTACGAAGAGTACCAGATCGCGCCGGCCGTCCGCATCCTCGTCAAGGAAATGACGAAGAAGTTCGGCAAGGAAAAGGGCGACCAGAAGGCGCTCTACACGCTCTTCCCGTATGGCCCGGCCAAGCAGGCGTGCAAGATCGCCGGTCTGCCGAAGCCGACCGGCTGCGTCTAGTCCGACACCTGAACAGGCGAGGAGGCCCGACAGGCGAATAAACCTGCGGGCGGCGGAGGCTCCATGCGCACGGCGATATTCGCGTCGCTCTTCTATCTTGCGTCGTTCGTTCTTGTGGCGGGTCTTGCCCTCCGCATCTGGACCTATGCGACGACGCCGGCGCCGCTGAAGATTCCGACGACGCCGGCGCCGACCACGCGCAGCGGCGTCGTTCTGCGCATGGCCGGCGAGGTCGTGCTGTTCCAGAGCCTGTTCAAGTCGAACAAATGGATCTGGCTTTTCGGCTGGATCTTTCACATCGCGCTTGCCGCGGTGCTGTTCCGCCACCTGCGCTACTTCCTTCAACCCGTTCCGGAAATCGTCGCGCTCGCCCATCGCCCAGCCGATCGGCGTGCTCGCCGGCTTCGCCATGGTCGGCGGGCTCCTCGCGCTCTGGGGCCGCCGCCTCGTCGTGCCGCGCATCCGCTACATCAGCGGGCCGTCCGACCATCTGATACTCGCGCTGCTCGTCGCCATCGGCGCAAGCGGACTGATGATGAAGTTCGTCGCCCATACCGACATCGTCGCGGTGAAAGCCTTCTTCCTCGGCCTGATTCATTTCGATTGGAAGCCGCTGCCCGGCGACCCGGCGCTGATGATGCACCTGTCGCTGGTGGCTGCGCTGATGATCGTCTTCCCCTTCTCGAAGCTGCTGCATGCGCCGGGCGTATTCTTCAGCCCGACGCGCAACCAGGCCGACGACAGCCGCGAACGCCGCTACGCGCCGCGCGGGCTCATCGCCGCGCGCAAGGCCTGAGGAGCGCGACATGACGGCGCCTCAGAAATTCGACGCAAAGGCCCATGTCGTCGGCGACCCCTTCGAACCGCCGCAGATCGCCTGCGGCGCGATGGCGGGTTCGAAACCCTATGTCGCGCAGCCCGCGCATCAGCAGCCGCTCGGCTTTCCCGGCGAACTGGTCGAGGACTGGCAGGAGAAGGCGATCGGCCGCCTGGGCGAGCTTCTCCAGAATTCGCGCGCGCTGAAGGTCTATCTCGATTCCTGCGTCAAATGCGGCGCCTGCACCGACAAGTGCCATTATTTTCTGGGCACGGGCGATCCCAAGAACATGCCGGTCGCCCGCCAGGATTTGTTGCGCAAGGTCTACCGCCGCTATTTTACTCTCTCCGGAAAACTCTTTCCCTGGCTGGTCGGCGCAGAGGACCTGACGAAGGAAGTCCTGGACGACTGGTACAGCTATTTCCATCAATGTTCGCAGTGCCGCCGTTGCTCGGTCTTCTGCCCCTACGGTATCGACACGGCCGAAATCTCCATGGCCGCGCGCGACATCATGGACACGATCGGCCTCGGCCAGAAATATTCGAACGAGATCATCGGCAAGGTCTTCAATATCGGCAACAATCTCGGCCTGCCGCCGAAGGCGCTGCGAGCGACGCTCGAAAGCCTCGAGGAGGAGATCGAGGAAGAAACGGGCGTGGCCGTGAAACTCCCGCTCGACGTCAAGGGCGCGGACATCCTGCTCGTGACGCCGAGCGCCGATTTCTTCGCATCGCCGCACATGGAAGGCCTGATCGGCTACGCCAAGGTGCTGCATGAGGCGGGCGTCAACTGGACGTTCAGCACCCATGCGTCCGAAGCCGCCAATTTCGGCATGTTCGTCGGCTCGCAGGAGAACATGCAGAAGGTGGCGCTGCGCATCAGGCAGGCGACGCAGGATCTCGGCGTCAAGCGTCTCGTGTTCGGCGAATGCGGCCATGCCTGGCGCGTCGCCTATTCCTTCCTCGATACGCTCGCCGGTCCCTTCGACTTCCTCGATCGCAATTATCCCATGCCGCAGCACATCTGCGAATTCACCTGGGATCTGATCGCCGCCGGCAAGCTGCGGTTCGACAAGTCGAAGAACGACGAATTCCGGCTGACCTTCCACGATTCCTGCAATGTCGCACGCGGCTCACGCATGGGCGACAAGCCCGGCGGCCAGTTCGAGATTCCGCGCGCAATCCTGCGGGCGACCTGCAATCATTATTTCGACATGGCGCCGGAGACGATCGGCGAGAAGACGCTCTGCTGCGGCGGCGGCGGCGGGCTGCTCACCGACGAACTGATGGACCTGCGACTCAAGGGCGCGCAACCGCGCATGCGCGCGCTCAAGGATGTCGCCGACGAGCACGGCGTCACGCACATGGCGGCGATCTGCGCGATCTGCAAGGCGCAATTCTCGAAGGTGCTGCCGCAATACGGCTTCGACATGGAGTCGATCGTCAGCGTGCATCAGATGGTGTCGAACGCAATTCTCCTGACCGGCTCCCGTCAGGCCGAGGAATTCGACGCGCAACAGAATTCCGCTTCGTGAGAGGCGGCGGAGGAACGGCGATGAACGAGCACAGCCCGAACACCAAGCCCACCCGCCGCCGCTTCAAGGACGGGGATTCGATGTGGAACTGGAGCGATCTGACGAGCAGGATCTTCCAGGCCGACAAGTCCTACAAATGCCCGACCTACGTGCACCGCACGCCGCCCTGTCAGGGCGGATGTCCATCCGGCCACGACATTCGCGGCTGGCTGTCGATCGCGCGTGGCCTGGACAAGCCGCCGGTCGCGATGCCGTGGCAGCAATATGCCTTCCAGCGTATGGTCGAGGCCAATCCCTTCCCCGCAACCATGGGCCGCGTCTGCCCCGCGCCTTGCGAGGACGGCTGCAATCGCAACGAACTCGACGATTTCGTCGGCATCAATGCGGTCGAGCAATATGTCGGCGACTGGGCGATCCAGAACAATTCGGCGCTGCCGACGCCGGCTGCGCTGTCCGGCAAGACGGTCGCCGTAATCGGCGGCGGCCCAGCCGGCCTTTCCGCCGCCTACTTCCTGCGCAGGAAGGGCCATGCGGTCACGATCTTCGAGGCGCACCAGAAGCTCGGCGGCATGATGCGCTTCGGCATTCCCGGCTACCGCACGCCGCGCGACATGCTGGACGCCGAGATTGGCCGCATCCTGTCGATGGACGGCATCGAGGCGCGCACGGGCGTGCGCGTCGGCGCGGACGTGACGATCGAGCAGATCGAGAAGGACTACGACGCGATCTTCTGGGCGATCGGCGCGCAAAAAGGGCGCCCGTTGCCCGTGCCCGGCGCGGATGCGGAAAACTGCATCACCGGCGTCGAATTTCTCGACGCGTTCAACCGCGGCTGGGTTTTCTCCACCGCCAAGCGCATCGTGGTCGTCGGCGGCGGCGACACATCGATCGACGTCGCCTCGGTCGCGCGTCGTCTCGGCCATATCAGGAAGGCGCATGCGCACGACGCGCATGACGCCTCGGCTTTCGGCTTCACCGCGCACGACGTGGCGGTGGCCGCCCGCAAGGAAGGCGCAGAACTCGTCCTGACGTCGCTCTTTCCGATCGAGAAGATGACAGCCGCCGAGCATGAGCGCGAAGACGCAGTGCGCGAAGGCGTCGATATCCAGGGCGGCGTCATGCCGCTGGAGGTCGTGAAGGACGAGAACGGCCGCGCCGTGGCGCTGCGCATGTGCAAGTGCACGATGAAGGGCATGGTTCCCATGCCGATCGATGGCACCGAATACGAGGTCCCCTGCGACATGGTGATTTCCGCGATCGGCCAGATGGCCGATCTTGCCGGCGGCCTGGAGTCGCTCGACGGCGGCCGCAGCGCCATCGCCATCGACGCGGTCTACAAGGTCAAGGGAAGGGACAAACACTTCGCCGGCGGCGACGTCGTTCGCCCGCATCTGCTGACGACCGCCATCGGCCACGGCCGCATCGCCGCCGAGACGATGGATCATTTCCTTGCCGGCGCCCAAGAGGACAGGCGCCCGAAGATCGACGTGCGCCATTTCAATCTTCTGCACGAACTGCACGCGCGCAATCTCGATCCCGCGCCTTACGACCATACTCAGACCCGCGGCACATCGTCCGGCAGGTTCGCGGTCCACAACTACGAGGACCGCAGCGCGACGCAGGTGATCCCGCACAAGGACCTGTTCAAGGGCCACTTCAACTTTGTCGCGCGCAACAGGCGTGAGCAGCGCCACGTGCACGCGGACAAGGTGCTCGGGGATTTCTCCGAACGCATCATTCCGCTCACGGAAGAACAAGCGAAGAAGGAAGGCGATCGTTGCATGAGCTGCGGCATGTGCTTCGAATGTGACAATTGCGTGATCTACTGCCCGCAGACCGCGGTGTCGCGCATGCCGAAGAAGGAACGCGCCGTCGGCCGCTACGTGCAAACGGATTACACGAGGTGCATCGGCTGCCACATCTGCGCCGACGTCTGCCCGACCGGCTATATCCAGATGGGCCTCGGGGAGTAGCCATGGCGCACGCACTCGCGCGCATCCTCGCGTTGCTGGCTATCGTCGTCGCGGTTGCAACCGGCGCCGGCCGCGCCATGGCCGGCGAGACGCCCGTGCCGCATCCACCGAAGGGACAAGGCGAGCATTGCGTGGCCGACACCGACTTCATGCGGCGCAACCACATGACCATGCTGCTGCACGAGCGCACGGAAACCGTGCGCGAGGGCGTGCGTGGAGAAAAATTCAGCCTGGCCGGCTGCGTCTCGTGTCATGCGGTCAAGGGCGACGACAGCAAGCCGGTCGCATTTTCTGACAACCGGCATTTCTGCCGCACATGCCATTCCTACGCGGCGGTGAAGATCGATTGCTTCGAATGCCATGCCTCGCGCCCGGACGAGCGGAAGAAGTCCGCTTCGACGACCGGTTCCGACCGCGCGGTTGCGGCGCTTGCGTCCCGTGTCCGGGAGATGAAGCCGTGAACGCCGCCGACCGCCGTACGATCCTGAAGAGCGTGGTCGGGCTCGGCGCCGCAACGCTCGCGCCCGGCGTCACGCTCTACGCCTTCGGCGCCGCCGAGGCTGCGATTGCCCCAGCCACGTCTGCAAGACGTTGGGGCCTGCTGATCGACATCAACAAGTGTCCACCCGGATGCGATCTCTGCATCTCCGCGTGCCGCGAGGAAAACGGCTGGAGATCGACCGGCCGCGCCGCGACCGACGCGCAATGGATTCGCAAGGTGACGCTGCGCGATCGCACAGCCGGAAAGACGCGCGAAGCGCCGGTGATGTGCCAGCATTGCGCCAAGCCGCCCTGCGTCGACGTCTGCCCGACCGGCGCTTCTTTCAAGCGCGCCGACGGCATCGTGCTCGTGGACAAGCATATCTGCATCGGTTGCCGCTATTGCATGATGGCCTGTCCCTACAAGGCGCGCTCCTTCGTGCATGAGGAGCACGACGACCAGAAGACGAATGCGCCGCGCGGCAAGGGAACGGTCGAAAGCTGCACCTTCTGCGTGAACCGCATCGACGCCGGCCGCATTCCGGCCTGTGTCGAAGCCTGTGCGGCCAAAGGGGGCGCCGCGATGACGTTCGGCGATCTCAACGATCCCAGGAGCGACATTTCGAAGGTTCTCGCGACCACGGCCTCCGCGCAGGTGCGCGCCGATCTCGGGCTCGACCCGGGCGTGCGCTACAGCAATCTCTGAAGGCGCGACCATGGCGAAACTCAGATTCAGGACGCTCGATCAGCAGAGCCCGTCATTCTGGGCGCTGATCGCTCTTCACGCGCTCGTCGTCGCCATGGGCCTCGGCGCGGCTTTCTACATGGAAGAAAACGGACATATCGTCACGGGCATGACCAATCAGGTCGTATGGGGCCTGCCGCACGTCTTCGCCGTATT
>APMI01012754.1_pt1 | contig 10264 bp, 9 predicted proteins | sample 667938 | NCBI WGS metagenome assembly APMI01 (sample SAMN01084076, study PRJNA167559) | wastewater metagenome | biome: Wastewater | place: Denmark: Ejby Moelle, Odense | collected 2011-11-28
CCGCCCAATATGACTTAGCTGCGATGTGTGCGGATACGTGGCGCTGGCAGCGGGATAATCCGGATGGCTACGAGTGAGTAAAGACTGTTGCTCAAATTTCCGTTTGGGTTACTGTTTACGGTGGTCTATCTGTGGAAAGTCATACCCGATATGCTGTCGCGGTGGGGACGTAAAATGAAGGGACTTGCCTGATGTGTGGTTTGGCTGGTGAGGTGCACTGGGGGCAAGGTGTGGATCCGGCAGCGGCAAAACAGATGGCGTTTGGCATCGCGCATCGCGGGCCCGATGACCATGGCCTGTGGGTCGATGACGAGCGTCGCTGCGTGCTTGCCCATCGCAGGCTTAGCATCATAGATCTTAGTCCGCATGGCCATCAACCTATGCGCGACGCAGCCACAGGCAACGTGCTTGTGTTCAATGGCGAAATCTACAACTACCGCGAGCTGCGCAAGCAATGTGAAGCGGCGGGTGACCGCTTTCACTCCGAATCCGACACCGAGGTTATCTTGGCGCTGTACCGCCGCCAGGGTGTGCAGTGTTTGCAGTATCTGCGCGGTATGTTCGCCATTGCATTGTGGGATGCGCGTACGCAACAGTTGTTTCTGGCTCGTGATCGTGTGGGCAAGAAGCCGCTGAACTACGCTTTGACCCCGGATGGCATCGTCTTTTGCTCAGAATTGCAGCCGCTCGCTCGCCATCCGCTGGTGTCGCGTGAGCGCGATGACGAGGCGCTGGAGCTTTACTTGCAGTTGCAGGCGGTTCCGGCACCATGGAGCATCTACAAGCAGATTCGCAAACTCCCGCCCGCGCACTACGCGATCTTCAGTCGCGATGGTCTGCGCATCGAGAAATATTGGGATGTCGATTACCGGGAGAAACTCGCCCTCACCGAGGCCGAGGCATTGGAGGCTTTCGAGGAAAAACTGACCGAAGCCGTGCGCCTGCGCATGATCGCGGATGTGCCGTTGGGTGCGCTGCTGAGTGGCGGCGTGGACTCGTCGGTGGTCGTCGCCTTGATGGCCAAGCTGTCGGGTATGCCGGTGCGCACGTTCAGCATCGGCTTTCAGGAGCAAGCCTTCAACGAATTACCGTTTGCGCAACAAGCAGCCGATATCTGTGGGACGTTGCATCATCCGCAAATCGTCGCCGGCGATGTTGCGCATCTGCTGCCACAGATCGCGCGGCACTATGGTGAGCCCTATGCCGATTCTTCCGCAGTGCCTTCATTTCACGTCAGCCGGGTGGCTCGTCAGCACGTGAGCGTGGTGTTGAATGGTGACGGTGGTGATGAACTGCTGGGGGGCTACGGGCGCTATGCGGTCCCCAACCATGCCATCCGCGCCGGCAGCGTGGTGTCACGGTGGCTGGGGCCAGAACGACTGGTGGCGCTGATGCCATTCTGGGCCAATGCCCGCAGTATTCCGGCACGGGCATTGCGCCGTCTTGCGCGCGATTTCATGAGCCCGGAAATGGGCGGATTGCTGATGTTCATGGGCTACTGGAACGACGACATGCGCCGCGAGTTGCTGGGGCAGTCGCATGGCAGCGGACTCTTGCAGCGCTGGCGCTTGCAGTGGCTGCAACAGGCTTTCGCACATGCCGACAACCCGATCGATCGCATGCTCTGGCTCGACAACCGTACCTATCTGCCCGACGATCTGCTGGTGAAAATGGACATTGCCACCATGCATTGCGGCTTGGAGGGGCGTTCGCCCTTGCTGGATCACGAAATCATCGAGTTCTGTGCGCAACTACCCGTCAATCTGAAGGTGCGCGACCGGACGGGAAAGTACCTGCTCAAGCGTCTTGCCGAAAAATACTTTCCGCGTGATTTCGTTCACCGTAAAAAAATGGGCTTCGGCATTCCTGTGGCGCAATGGTTGCGCGGCGATCTGCGTGGCCATGTGGAGGATTTGATCCTGGATGCAAGCATCATGGAGCCTCTGCACATGCCGGCCATCCGCGCCTCGTGGCAGCGTTTGCTGGCAGCCGATGGGGCGGCGTCCGAAGCCGAAGCGGGTCGCATTTGGGCCTTGCTGATGTATGGGCAGTGGCGTCGTCTCGATGCTTGACGGCCAAGCCCGCATGCGTATTAGACGGAGCTGGTCCATTCTCGCGGTGTGGGGAAGACAGGCTTGAAACAGTGGTATTCGACATTCATGGCGAATGCCATGGTATTGGCATGCGGACTGATATCCGGCATTTTGCTTGCACGGATGTTGGGAGCCGAAGACCGCGGACTTCTGGCGGCAATTACATACTGGCCAGGATTCATCATTGGTATCGGTGCGCTGGGTATCAACGAGGGTATCGTTCTTCAAATCGCTTCAGGCGATAGAGCAAAGGCAATCGTTGCGACGGCCCTTGCACTGGCCCTCGGTCTGACGTTGCTGGTCTCAGCGGTGGCATGGGTAGTGCTCATGCTTCTCGTAAAAAATGAAGAATACCTGGGTTCAGTGCAACTTTATGCATGCTTATTCGCCTTGATTTCTTATGTTTCCTTGTTCCTGATTGCAGTCGAGCATGGAAGGATGCGATTCATGGAGCTTGGTGTGCTTCGTGCATTGCAGGCGGTCGTCTATCCACTGGCATTGTTCTGCGTGTGGGGACTAGGTGGTTTGGACGTTACTACGGCGATGGGTGCGGCCCTTCTTGGTGGCGTGGTGGTATCCCTGCTGTTGATCTGCAGGCTCATGCCTGAACTCAGCATTCGGCCATCGCTGACGGAAATGGTGGCAATCCTGAAGAAAAGTGTTCGGCTGCACGCAGTCAATGTCCTTATGTCCCTGTCCGAGCAATTGGACAAGATGATTTTGGTATCGCTCGCGTCGAACGACCGGATCGGTCACTACGTGGTTGCGTATACCGTTGCGGCAGCTGCGCCTGCGGTGCTGGTTCAGACATATGCAAATGTCATGCTGCCAATGGCTGCGCGAAATGGTGGGTCTGGCTATACCAATGCCGCTTTGGTGAAGTCGCTAAGAATGGCATTCATGCTGATGGTGTTTGCGGCTATTGCGGTGATGTCGGTCATTCCTTGGGCATTGCCCTTTGTTTTTGGCCTCGAGTATCAGGAGTCGGTGGCATACGCGCAGGTGCTGGTGTTTGCACTGGCGATTGGCGGAATGCGCAAATGCGTCCTTTACCTGCTAAGAGCGCGTCAAGTCACGGTGCCTTCGCTATGGGCGGAGGGTGCTACTGCTATGTGTCTGGCCATAACAGGCTACTTGGCTTATCGCCAAGCTGGGGTGGTCGGATTATGTTGGGCGGTCGTGATCGCCCAAGGGCTTGGTTTGTGGGTGGCTTGGCGTGGATTTCAACGCCATATAGGGTATGCAAAGCCAGACTCTTCGGTTATCCCGCCATCTAATGGAACAGTGTCATGACCACGATCAGGGTCAGAAGCAGTCAACTGGCTTTGTTTGCCGTTCTCGCTATTTCCGCTCTGGATATCGATGCGAAATCAGCGTCCGCTCTTTTTGTGCTGGCGGCTATCATCTTCCTCGGGGCTCTGCGAAAATCATGGCGTCCGATTCCTAGTGTGTCCCTTGTTGTCGTTGGGTTCATTGCAGGCTATGCACTTCCCGTATGGTTTTTCACGCAAACGTTTGAGCGACTGCCAGTTGCAGCAGTCAATGGGATGATGCAATGGGCTTTGCGCAGTTTTTTGGTATTCGCTTTGGCCTACAACAGTGTGGCGCGTAACAAGCCTGCACAAGGAGCTATAGCAGTCGGTTGGATGTGTCGCGAAAAGTCACTTGCGTCCTTCACCCTGCTTTCCTTGGGCTTGATATCGATCGCGGCCTGGTTAACAAGTGTTGCTTGGCTAGGTTTGGGGTTTGTCTTTATCGAAGGAACTGGTTCCAATTCGGGTGGCGGAACTCCTGAGCAAATACTTTTTCTATTTAGTGAAATGAAGTATCCCTATTTTCTTGGATATCTGCTTTTGCGGCAGCAACATGGTGTTGGAAAAGCACATCGACTGGTTTTTTTCATGCTGGGGGGGGTGGCGTTGGTCGAGATCGTGGCGATTGGCTCCAAAGGAGCTATCATCCGTTTGGCGGCCATCTTCGTGCTGGCACTATTGTTCGAACGAGCGGGAGGGCTGGGATGGAAAAAAATTATAGGTGGTTTGTTTGCAGCGGCGATCTGCCTGTTTTCCTTTCAAGTGATTACTGAATACAGGCAGATAATGCGCGACGCCAGTGTCAGTGGCCAGGACATCGGAGGGTTTGCTGTGCGCTATGAGGCGTTTGTCGAATCGATGGCTAGCTCGATGCGGCCCGATGAACGCCCGCGACAAACCAAGGTTGATTCCGATGCTGTGGGTGAAAGGCTGGGTAGTGGTGCATTCGGGCTTGCATGGACGATTGAGCTGACAGGCGGGCAATCACCCTACGAGAATGCGTTTCACAGCGTACTTGCTCCCCTTTATGCCATCCTCCCGAGGGTGATTTACCCGGACAAGCCAATTTTCTTCAATTCGGGCCGTTTTGCCAGCGAGTATTTCGGCTGGGAGTATGGGGGTATCTCAATTTCTCTGCTCGGCAGCCTGTACTTCGCTTGGGGCTATTGGGGCATGCTTGCGGCAATGGCGGTAGTAGGAGCGGCATTGGCGGCACTTGCCAATCGTATTGAGCGGTATGGTGCCGTAGCGATGGGTTCTATTGTCTATTTTACTGTGGTCACCTTGCACTTGCTCGATGTGGGAATGGAGTTCCAGCCTCTATTGATCAACATGACCAGGGTTTTCCTGCTGCTGGCGGTTGTGCGTCTTGCATGGGGCTTTTCCATCCGTAATAGAACATGGAGGGGCTGATGGGTTCACGCTTCAGGAAATTCAAATCGGTATTCGGCGAAAATTGGCACGTCGGTCGCTATCTTCTGCCTCGGTTGCAGGCAATTGGAGCGGACACGAATGGCGTCGTCTTGGATCTGGCGTGTGGTGAAAGCCCATTTAAAGGATTTTTTCCGAAGGCGCGTGGTTATCTCCGTATTGACCGCTTTCCGAGTGACCCGGAAGTGCTGCATGGCGATATGCGCGCTATTCCGCTTCCGGGCAATAGTGTTGACTTCGTAATTTTGTCGCAGGCACTGTCAGATGTTCCCGTGCCAATCGATGTCCTCAAAGAGCTAGCCCGAATCTTGATGCCGGGCGGCCAGGTGCTGGTGTTCGAAAGCATGGCGTATCCCGAGCATGATATGCCATACGATTACTACAGGTTGATGCCGGCCGGACTGAGCTATTTGGCTGAACATGCCGGATTCGATACGCAAGAGTTGACTTATCTGGGCGGGATCTTCACGCGGTTTTCTGAATTGTGGGCGAACCACATCATGGGGGCACTGAAACAATTTCCGATGCTCCGCCCGGCAGCAGCAATCGGTATCGCTGCCGGCAACATCATTTGTTATTGCCTGGATCGCGCGGTCAGTCGCCCTCGCTTGGCATCCGACTATCTAGCCATACTGCGGTTGCGATGACAGCTTGCCATTTTCAAGTGCAATACAAAGAGCTGCGTCGCAAGATGGAGAACAACTACCTAGAAGAACACGATTTCGGTTCGGTGCGACGGTTCGTAGCAGTTCTCGTTTCAGCCGTGGGTAGCGATGGCACGCACCTCAACATCGGTTGCAGGGAAGGTGGGCTGCAACTAGGTCTCGAACCTGCGGCAATCCATTTTGGCTTGGATGGATACTATGGTAGGCGCGGGCAAAGAGTACGCAAATTGGCAGATGCGTCCTGGCGTGATAGGCGATGCGCATCACCTTCCATTCGGGGATGCTTCGGTTGATGTGGTGGCCTTGATGCACGTACTTGAACATGTCGTCGACCCCCAACAGGTTTTCGCCGAAATAAGCCGCGTTATGAGGCCGGGTGGGCTATTGTTTGTCGATGTCCCGTTCATGTACCAAATCCATCATGCCCCTAACGACCATTTCAGGTTCACGCCGTATGCAGTGAATTCCTTAGCTGATCGTGCCGGGTTGCGCGTCAGGGAAATACGCCCATCTGGCGGCTATGCGCGATTCATGGCTTATGCCTTGCGCCAGGCACCGCGCATGATTCGTGCGGAAAGTCTGTTGGCGGGTTTGGTGCGGTTATTGTTCTGTTGGCCCTTGGTGTCTCTGGGCTATGTCATCGACAAAATCCAGTATATCGTCGACATGCATGATTTTGGGCAAGAGCTTGTGTGCGGCTATCACGCTAATATCGGAAGTCCTATTGATGAGTAGTCATGAACGCGTAATTTTGAAAATGGCGGTATGCACCCAGTCCATTTCGCATTTCGAAGTCCCTATGTATCGGCTTGGGAATGCCTTGCCGGGTCTGGAGATCAGAGTGTTTCACCTGGATCCGGTTGAAGGGGCCGGCCGTTTGGATGCCGACTATGGGCAGGTGATCCATTGGGGAGTTGATACTCTTGCTGGATACGAGGCCGAACAATGCGCGAGTCCTGGCCATATGCGCGCGCGAGTGCGCGCTTGGGGGGCGGATGTGGTCTTGATGTATGGGTATAGCTGGGCTGGCGCGCCGACTGCCATTCTGTTGCGCTGGTTGCGCGGTGAGCCGCAAATCCATCGCGGCACGCTCAACTACCATCACGACCCTCGCGCTCGACTACGCAGTCGGTTCATGAGGCCATTGGGCCGCTGGTTGCTGAGTCGTTTCGATGCGCATCATTATGGTGGAAGTTACAGCCGAAAGGTATTGCTGGATGCTGGCGCCAAGCCTGAGAGTCTTTTTTTCGTGCCTTATTCGGTCGACAGCGAATTTTTTTCACAAGCGGCTGATGTGCCTGCCGAATTGGAGGCTGCGAGGGATGTGCGAAATCGGGCTGGATGGGGTGTTGATGATCGAGTGCTGTTGTTCATTGCCCAGCACAACTGGGTCAAGGGGCCGGATATCGTCATGGAAGTATTTAGGCAATATCAAGAACTGGATGGCACTGCGCGATTGTTGGTGGTTGGCTCAGGATCGGAGTCCGATGAAATGAAAACGCATGCCGTGCGGCACGGGTTGAAAGAACATGTCCACTTCACCGGTTTCGTGCCCAGTCACGGTACAGTGCCTTATTACCTTGCGTCGGACATGGTGCTGTGCACTTCGCGTTATGAAACCTGGGCGAGGATGGTCAATGAGGCCATGCTGTGTCGCAAGCCCTGCGTGATCAACCATATTGTGCCTGCTGCAGGTGGGTTGGTTGATGACGGCATGAATGGCTTTGTCGTTCAGGGTCTGGAGCCCGAACTGTATGTAGAGGCCATTTCGCGCTATTTCGCAATGGGGAAAGAACAGCAATTGCGAATGGGCGAGTCCGCCAGGGTCGCCGCGCAGCGGTTCTCGTATGAAGCGAATATTGAGGGGGTGCTCGATGCGGCACGTTATGCGGTGGGTGCGACTGGCAAATGAAGCTCACGAGCGGCAAATACATCGCCAAGATGGTCGTACATGGGGTGCGCGCTTCAGCGATACGTATCGAGCGATGCATGTCTCAGCCCACACTTTCTGTCTTTACCTATCATTCCTTCTGCATAGGCAAGACGCCACTTGGCTTCCCCTCTTTGTCGGTGGCTATGTTCGATCGGCAGATTGAATTTCTTAAAAAATCGTATCGTCTAGTCAGCCTTTCGGAGGGATTGCGCAGCTTGGAAGTGGGCAACAGTCATCAGCCAATGGCGGCGATTACCCTGGATGATGGATTTTCTGACAACTATCATGTTGCGTGGCCTGTGCTGGTTCGCCACGGCGTGCCCGCGACGGTCTTCGTAGCGACTGATTTCATCGATCAGCGGAGGGTTCCTTGGCCAACCCGGCTGCAGGACATCGTCAATGCGATCAGCTGGCGCAAGAATCGAGATGCCAAGTTTGCTGACGATGCCACCTATCGCCAGTATCAAGTGGAATTGCGTTCGCTACCCGCAGAAGCGCGTTTCGACGCATTGGAACGCATTGCCGTTGAGCATAAAGTCACTTCTTTACCAGACAGGCCGTCAATGACCTGGAATCAGATGCGGGAGATGCACAAAGGAGGTGTGGAGTTTGGTTCGCATACCGTATTCCATGGTCTGCTGCCGTTCCTAACCGATAACGAGGTTAAGTTTGAGCTTGAGGAGTCCAAGCGGCGGATCGAGCAGGAGTTGCAATGCGAATGCAGGTATTTTGCTTATCCGAATGGGGATCACTCAGAGCGAGACCACGCCTTCATGCGAGACCTTGGCTATGGCGCAGCTTTGACTCAGGATTTTGGAGCGAACCCGTCGGGGTCGGATCCATGTTCAATGTTGCGTATCGAGGTGCCGTTCCATGACCCGCTTGCGAGTTTCCGATATCGGGCACGCAAGGCTTTGCGGGGCAGTGTTGGACAACGCCTTTGAATCTAGGACAAGGAGATGTGCAGTGAACTTCGGACTTTGGAACTTCCACTACGTGCGTAATCGTATTGCTATGGCATGGTTCGAAATGCGATTATCGTGCCCGATGACGAACGGGCATGATGCCGCTGTCTGGGCTGAAGTTGCGAACATTCTTGCCATGTGGCGTGTATTCTGGCCAAGCTCGGGGGGGATCGATACAGCGATCTACTGCAAGCTAGTCAATCAACACAATCCGGTCGAGTCGTGAAGCCGCGCGTCTTGCTGATCGGGCAATCGCTGCAGGGTGGGGGAGCCGAAACGAGGTTCCGCTTGCTGGCCAAGCACCTTTTCGGTGGGAGTGCGCATGCAGCGGTATTGCAGCTCAAAGGCGAGGATGGGCACGGAGTAGTCGACTTGGGCTGGTCTGGAAGAACCAGTTACTGGCGTGTTGCGCGAAAGCTGAGCAATCTTGTGGATGAGTTGACTCCCGACGTGGTGATGTCGTTTGGTCTATTCCCGAACATCGTGAGCGCTTTGGCGGTGGGGCTTTCCTCTCATGATGCCAAATTGGTAATGAGTGAAATCACGCAGCCAATTGCACAGGCAAGAAGCTCTGGCTGGCTTCGTGGCAATGGTTATCTGCTGCTTGCGCGTGTGTTCTACCGTACGTGTGACATGATGACCGCAAACTCGATCGACGGTCTGGCCGAGGCTTGCGCACTCTCCGGGTTTCCGCTGTCGAAGGCCGTGCGGCTTCCGAACGTGATGGATATGTCGGAAGTGATGGCGCGCTCCGAAAAAACCGGCGACGTTCCAGATGGTTCGTATTATGTTTGCATAAACCGTTTGGACGCAATGAAGCGGGTTGATAGCATCATCGACGCATGGGGTCTTTTGAGTGGGGAGATCGCTGCACGCCTTGTTGTAGTGGGCGATGGTGAGGCACGTGGGCAGTTGCAGGTGCAGGTCTCCAAGGCTGGCCTGGATGGGCGGGTGGTTTTTGTGGGCGAGGTCGAAAATCCACTGCCATATCTGGCGCGTGCTAGCGGCTTCATTATTGCTTCTGAGTACGAAGGTTTTTCGAATGCGGTGCTTGAAGCCATGTGTCTGGGCATTCCTGTAGTGACAAGTCTCTGCAGTTCAGATGCCAGGGCCATGTGCGCACAAGGTGCTGCGTTGGGTTTTGAAGTTGGTGATAGCGTGACCTTGGCGCAGCGTGTTCTTGGGTTGGACAAGTCAGGGATGCTGGTGAAAGATCTATTGCAGAACGCTTCGATCTACAGGCAGCCTCATCTGCTTCCTGATTCAATCCGTTCTTACGAAGCGGTCGTTGAGCGTAATTTGAGCGATCACGCCAGTGGGAGACTTAAGTGAGGATTGTTCACGTTGTGCCGCAGGTGAGCGACGAGGCTGATGGTGTAAGCACCATGGTGCGCCAGCTGTGCCTGACGCAGGTATTGGAGGGACACCAAATCACACTTGCATGCTTAGATTCCCCCCCATTGGCTGGCGTCCAAATTGAGTTACATGAGGCATGGCCGTTGTTCGGAAGGTTTGGAATGTCTCCAAAATATCCGCATGCCCTACACAAGGCTGCATGGCGGGTGGATGTGGTGCACAACCATGGCTTGTGGTCGATGGTAACTATGGCGGCAGGCTGGGCGGTTCCTGGCAAGCATGCAAAGCTCGTGACATCACCACACGGAACACTTTCGGAATGGGCGCTATCGCACCATCGATGGCGCAAAAAAATTTTCTGGCCCTTGCAGAAGCGCGTACTGGAATATGCTGATTTGATCCATGCGACATGTGAGGATGAATACAACGACATCCGTCGGTTGGGTCTGCGGGCACCAGTGGCCATTGTGCCCAACGGCATCGATTTGCCTGACTTAGTGCCACGATC
>APMI01008055.1_pt1 | contig 10263 bp, 8 predicted proteins | sample 667938 | NCBI WGS metagenome assembly APMI01 (sample SAMN01084076, study PRJNA167559) | wastewater metagenome | biome: Wastewater | place: Denmark: Ejby Moelle, Odense | collected 2011-11-28
GTCGGCATCTCCTCCGGCTACGGCGGCGCCGTGCCCCTGTGGGGCGGCGACATGGCCGACCTGACCAAGCAGGTCACCCAAGGCGGCTCCTTCTGGGCCTTCAAGCTACCCAAGGTCTCCCGCTAAATCCGCGTGCGTGCTCCCCCGGGCAGGACATTTTTCCGGCCGGCCCGGGGGCTTTTTTTGCAAAGACCTATCCGATGACGCTTTCACGCTATCTACCGGCAGTGACGCTCAGCCTGTTGCTCGCCGGCCCGGGCACTGGCCATGCCGCCGGCTCGCCGGAAGCACCCCTGGTGTTCGGCACCTGCGGCATCTGGCCGCATGCCCGCTGTCAGGGAGTAGACCTGCGCCATGCCGACCTGTCGGCCCGCGATCTCGCCGGAGCCGACTTCACCGGCGCCAATCTGGTCCGCGTCGATCTGCGCGCCGCCAACCTGGCCGGCGCGATCTTCGACGGTGCCGATCTCACCGGCGCCCGTCTGAACAAGGCCAATGCGCCGGGAGCCTCATTCCGCAACGCAAAGATGGTCGGTGCCGATCTGGAGTTCGCACGCCTGATGCGTGCCGACCTCAGCGGCGCCGACCTCAGCGCTGCCAACCTCGAAGCCGCCAAGGCGGCATTCGCGTGGTTCGTCGGTGCCCGGCTCACCAATGCCAACCTGCAGGAAACCAAGTTCGCCACCTCCAATCTCCAGAATGCCAACCTGGAAGGCGCCCTGCTGCGCTACACGATCTTCCCCGACTCCTCCTTCGAGGGCTGCACCGGCTGCCCCAACGACTGGTGATCACCATGGCAGCTCGCCTCATGACGCTTGCCTTCGCATTGCTTGCCGCCGCGCCCCCGCTGCACGCCATCGAAGTCGCCGACCCCACGGTAAAAGTGGACACCTCCGGACTCGCCGCAATCACTGGCGGCCAAACCGGCAACCCCTATCGCGGCGATACCCGCGCCGCCGAAATCGGCCGCACAGCCTTCAACCAGGCCTGCGCCCGCTGCCATGGCGTCGACGCAGTCAACAAGGGGCAGGTCGGCCCCGATCTCACAAAGATGGACCGGGCCTGCCAGCGCATCATCGATCCGGCCGCGCAGCGCCTGTGCGTCGAGGACAACGATGAGTTCTTCCTGAAGTCCGTCCAGCTGGGCAAGGTCCGGGTCGGGGTGGTGCACATGCCGGCCTGGCAAAGCGTGCTCCCTCCCCCCGCGATCTGGACCATCCGGACCTTCCTCGAAACCCGGCGGGACAGCAAGCCGGAGGCGGATCGGCGATAATCGGAGGCCTTGATCCTCTCGCCCCGCAATCCCTTGCCCGCCTTTTCGATCCATCCCGCACGCAATACCGACCTGCCGGCCATCCTCCGCATTCAGTCGCTTTGCTATACCGCCATCGTCCCGGAATCGGCTCAGTCGATGGGCGCCAAGCTGACCGCGGCCCCTGACACCTGCTTCGTCGCCCGCAGCAACGGCAAAATCACCGCCTACCTGCTGGCGCTGCCCTGGTCTTTTGACAATCCACCCCACCTGGATGCCCCCGCCTGCGTGTTGCCGGACAATCCCGACACGCTCTATCTGCATGATCTGGCCGTCGAGCCCGCGGCTCGCGGTAGCGGGGTCAGCCAGGCACTGGTGAAAGCATTCCTGCTCGCCCTCAGCAGATCCAGCATCGGCCGGGCCAGCCTGATTGCCATTCAGGATTCCGCCTCCTGGTGGGCAGGCCACGGCTTTCAGGCCATCAGCCCCGGGCCGGACCTTGCCGCCCGCCTTGCCAGTTACGGCAGCGACGTGCACTACATGTCACGCCGGGCCTGAATCGCCGACAGCGCTCAATCACGGTGCCCGGCGCCATCGTCCGCAGTACCGCCAGTAAAGCCTCGTGGCTCAGCACGGTGCCGGCTACGACAGCACCACCGGCACCGTGAGGTCCGCACACCGCTCGGCCACCCGCAGCACCCGCGACGACATGCTCGTGTGGTTCGCCAAGCTCATGGGCGACACCTCCGCCTGAGCACGAAAGCCTGCCCCGGCCCACCGGCCAACCATCGCCGGGATGTAAATCGCCAATGTCACGGGCCGATTTCCTGCACAATCCGGCGTCTTCGAATTCCCGTCGCCGGTGGCCTGATGCGCGCCCTTCACTACCTGATCCTCCTGCTGCTCCTTGGTGGCTGCAGCACCCTCATTGCCAGCCGCCAGCTGGACGATCGCCTCGGCCCGCCGGACCCGGCCCATTTTGACAAGGCCCCGCCAGCGGTGGCCCCGGCCCCCGACTACTGGACGCACATACGGCCCATCCTCGACCGCCGCTGCGTCGCCTGCCACGCCTGCTACGACGCCCCGTGCCAGCTCAAACTGACGCGTTACGACGGTCTTACCCGCGGCGCCAACCCCGACCCCGTATATGTTGCCACCCGTCTGACTGCCGCCAACCCGACCCGCCTCGGCTTCGACGCCCGCAGCAACCTGGAATGGCGCGACAAGGGCTTCCACCCGGTCCTCAACGAGCGGACTTCAACGCCACAGGCCAACCGCGATGCCAGCGTGCTGTACCGCATCCTGGCCCTCAAGCGGCAGAACCCCGGCCCTGGCGCAGGCCCCTTGCCCGACCAGAAGTTCGATTTCTCGCTTGACCGCAAACAAAGCTGCACCAAGATAGAAGGCATGGGCGATTTCACAAGCGAACACCCCGAATGGGGCATGCCCTTCGGCCTTCCGGCCATTAGCGAAAAGGACCACGACCTGCTGGCCCGCTGGATTGAGGCAGGTGCGCCCTACAAGCCACGTCCCGCCGCCCGGCCGGCCGTGCAGGCCCGGGTCGACGAGTGGGAGCGCCTCCTCAACGGCGATGCCCTCAAGGACCAGCTGGCCGCCCGCTATATCTACGAGCACTGGTTCATCGGCCACCTGTACTTCGACGAACAGCCCGACTACCGCTTCGAGCTGGTGCGCAGCCGCACAGCACCCGGCCAGCCCATCGACGTGATCGCCACCCGACGCCCTTACGACGATCCCGGCGTGGCACGGGTCTACTACCGCCTGCGCCCGACCGAAGAAACCGTTGTCGCCAAAACCTACATGCCGCTGGCCCTCGACCCGACCCGGCTGGCGCGCCTGCGTCAATGGTTCTTCGACGCGCCAATCAGCGTAAAGACCCTGCCCGGCTACGATCCGAAAACCGCCAGCAACCCGTTCCGGGTCTTTCACGATCTACCGGTCGACGCCCGCTACCGCTTCATGCTCGACGACGCCCAATTCACGATGATGGGCTTCATGAAGGGGCCCGTATGCCGCGGGCAGGTAGCCCTCAATGTCATCACCGACCACTTCTGGGTGCTTTTCTATGCCCCGGAAAGCGAAGTTCAGCACAACACCCAAGGCCTGCTCGACGCCACCCGCCCCAACCTGCGCATGCCGGCCGAGGACGACAGCACGACCGGCATTTTCGCCTGGCGCAAATACGCCAGAGCCGAAAAGCAATACCTCAAGAGCAAAGCCGAGTACATGGCCCGGGTCGACAAGATCCAGCCACGGGTCAGCGAGCTGTGGGACGGCGACGGCCGCAACCCCACTGCCGGCCTCACCGTCTTCCGCCATTTCGACAGCGCCTCGGTGGTTCGCGGTCTGGCCGGCGAGCGCCCGCAAACCGTGCTGCTGCTGGGCTACCCGCTGTTCGAACGCATGCACTATTTGCTGGTGAGCGGCTTCGACGTCTATGGCAACGGCGGCCACCAGCTCGCCACGCGGCTCTACATGGACTTTCTGCGCATGGAAGGCGAAGAGAACTTCCTGACCCTGCTGCCGCTCAAGGACCGCCAGAAAGTGCTCGATTTCTGGTACCGCGGACGCCTCGACCACATCCGCGACTTTGCCGACGCCGCCGCCTATTACCCCGGCGAAACCGGCATGCGTTACCGCAGCAGCGACACCCTCGGCGAACTCTACAAGGCCGTCGCCCAGCGCCTGCGTCCGGTGCGCGAGCGCCGCCTTGACCTGGTCACAAGCGGGCTCAAGCCCGACCAGGTGACCGAGTTACGCAAGCTCGGCAAAATCACCGGCCAGCCCGCCTCCCTCATGCCCGAGCAAAGCCTGCTCGCCCTGAAGGACGACAAGGGCAACCTCCACGTCGTTTCCCTGTTGCGCAACAGTGCCCACAGCAACGTCGCCGAACTGTTCCGCGAGGAAACCCGTCGCCTGCCCGCCGAAGACAACCTGATCGCCCTCGACGGGATCGTCGGCGCCTATCCCAACACAATATTCCAGCTTGATGCCGACGAACTTCCCCGCTTCGTCCGGGCGGTCCAGAGCCTTGCCAGCGACGCCGACGTGCTGCACCTCAACCAGCGCTTCGCCATCCGCCGCACTGACGCCCGCTTCTGGTCCGTCAGCGACGCCATCCACGACAGCTGGCAGCAAGCGGCCCCGCGGGAAGCGGCAATCCTCGACTACAGCCGCCTGGAGAACCGCTGACACCCATGAAAAACGCCCCTCACGGGGCGTTCGGCACTCAGGACTCCGGCAAAGAGTCGATCAGGGCAGGCAGAGCCGGCCCGACAAGGGGGCCTGCGCGCCAATGCTGTTGCCAGCAATGGTCAGGTTACCGGTGACCTTGGCATAAGCTCCCTTGCCATCGCTGCCGGTAATCATGATCTGCTCGGTTACAGCCACCGGCACCGGCACGCCGTCTGCCCCCACCTGCAGCTGGGCAATGATCACATCATTGCTGTAAAGCGTCGTGCGCTGCGCGCCCTTGCCCAGCACGATTGCACTGCGTGCCGTCTGGATGCTCTGGCGCGGCACGGGAACGGCAGGGCTCACCGGGATGTAAGCCGGCGTCACCGTCGGCATGCCATTCGCGCCGATGATCGGCTCGGAGGTAGGGCCGCCATAGCCCGTCGCGACGGGAAAGCCGAACACGGACAACTGAACCGAAAAGCACTCGCCGAGGAAGGGCACGCCGCCCACCGGGTCGAGGCCCGTACAGGACGGGAGGGGCAGTAACTTGACGGAGCCGACAACCGGCAGGCATGCAGCGCCGGTCACACTGGAAGCCAGCGCGAGGGCCAGCGGAAGAAGCGTCTTCGAGGCGAGGCGGATGTTCATTTTTCTGGTATCTCCTGAAGCAATGAGCGGGCAGGCAAGGCCACGGGGTAATACATAAAGATACAAACAGGCGTCTCAATCATGCCCATTGCAAGAGAAAACCCCTCTCGTGAAGACGCATAAAACGTGATTTATGTCACACAGGAATACATCCAGACCTCAGCGCATGCGCCCCACCTCTGCCTTGCCCGCTTGTCTCCCCGAAGCATGCCACCCGCCTCGATGCGAATGAATTGCATTTGCAAATGCAAACAGGTATCGCTAATATTATTTCCCTCCTGCCCCCCCGGAACCGATCATGACCCCGCTGAAGACCCTGGCCGCGCTCCTCGCTGGCGCAGCCCTGCTGAACACCCCGGCGTTTGCCGCCGACACCGAGCTGAACCTGTACACCGCCCGTCACTACCAGACCGACGACGCGCTCTACAGCAACTTCACCGCCAAGACCGGCATCAAGATCAACCGCATCGAAGGCAAGGAAGACGAACTTCTTGAACGCATCCGCAACGAAGGCGGCAACAGCCCGGCAGACGTGTTCATCACCGTGGACGCCGCCCGCCTCGCCGCCGCCGACGCCGCCGGCGTATTTGCTCCGGTCAAGTCCGAAGTCCTCAAGGCAGCCATCCCGGCCCACCTGCATACCGAACGCTGGTTCTCCTTCTCGACCCGTGCCCGCGTCATCGTCTACAACAAGCTCGACGTCAAGCCCGACCAGGTCCGCAACTACGAAGACCTCGCCAATCCGGCCCTCAAGGGCAAGGTGTGCACCCGCTCCGGCAGCCATCCTTACAACCTGTCGCTCGGCGCCGCGCTGATCCAGCACATCGGTGCCGCCAAGACCGAAGAATGGGCCAAGGGCCTGGTGGCCAACTTTGCCCGTGCCCCCAAGGGCGGTGACACCGACCAGATCAAGGCCGTCGGCGCCGGTGAATGCGGCGTGGCGCTGGTCAACTCCTACTACCTGGCGCGCATGTTCAAGTCCGACAAGCCTGATGACCGCAAGGCTGTCGAGCGTATCGGCGTGGTATGGCCCAATCAGGCCAGCTACGGCACCCACATCAACGTTTCCGGCGGCGGCATGCTCAAGTACGCCCCGCACAAGGAAGCGGCCGTGAAATTCCTCGAATACCTGGCGTCTCCCGACGCCCAGAACTACTTCGCCAACGGCAACAACGAATGGCCGGTCGTCACCGGCGTAAAGATCACCAACCGCGGCCTCGAGGCCCTGGGCGGCAACTTCAAGGCCGACACCCTGCCCGTCGGCAAGCTCGCCGACACGGTGGTCGAGGCGCAGAAAATCTTCGATCGGGCCGGTTTCCGCTAAGAACCCGATCCCGGGCTCTCCCCTGTGGGTTGGACTAAAGACCGACCCACAGGGAATTCCTCTGCGAAATCAACTGTGGCACCGCACAAAATTTAATTGCGAATCACTCTCATTAACATTACAATTGTTACCAGATCCTACGGGCAAGCCAGCCATTCGCTAGCCAAGCCAGCCAGCCTCAGGTCGTGAATCCCAACCGTCCCGCATTGCGGGCGTATTCATTTCAGGAGGCTCCCTTGGCTCACAAGAAAATCCGTCGCTGCCGCCCGGCAGCCAGCCGTCACCGATCACCCGTCACACATGGCAGCCAGACCGTCCTGCCCCTTGGAGCAATGATGTTCGCCGCCTCGATGGGCGCCTGGGCACAAACAGCGGCCCCCGAGACCGACGACACCAAAACCCTCAAGCCCGTGGTCGTCAAGGCCACCACCGAAGCCGAGCCCCAGGGCAAGGACAGCCTGCGCACCACCACCACGCGCATCGGCAAGGGCAAGCAACAACTGCGCGACATTCCCCAGTCGGTCACCGTGGTCACCGAAAAGCTGATGGACGACCGCAAGATCGACACGGTCAAGGAAGCCCTCAAAATGACCTCGGGCATCACCTTCCTGGCGGCCGAAGGCGGCGAAGAAGATGTCCGCCTGCGCGGCTTTCCCGTCAACACCACGGGCGACCTGTTCATCGACGGCATGCGCGATCCGGCCTTCTACGACCGCGACACCTTCAACATGGACCGCATCGAAGTGCTGCGTGGCTCCGCCTCCATGCTCTTCGGCCGCGGCTCCACTGGCGGCGCGGTGAACCAGGTCAGCAAGCAGGCCAAGCTGATCGACGAAAGCCAGATCGACGTCACGCTCGGCAGCCATCAGTACCGCCGCGTGGTCGCCGACATCAACATCAAGACCAGCGACGACTCGGCCCTGCGCATCAACGCCATGCGCACCCTGGCCGACAACAACGGCGCCGGCACCAGCCTCGACAAATACGGCTTCGCTGCCGACTACCGCTGGGGCATCGGCACCCGTGACGAGTTCGAGGTGGGCTTCTTCTATCTGAACAACGACAACGGCATCAACTACGGCCTGCCCTACATCCGCACCAGTGCGACCAATGCTGCACTGACCACCATTCCGGTCGATCCGTCCAGTTACTACGGAACCAAGAGCGACTACAACCACGGCTCGGCGGGCTACGCCAGCTTTGCGCACACCCATCGTTTCTCGTCGGATACCGAACTCGTCACCAAGATCCGCAAGGGCGACTTCAACCGCGACCAGCGCGCCAGTACCGTCCGCATTGCCGGTGCGGCACTCCAGCCTGGCGGCATCCTTGCCACCCGCGAGAACTTCAGCAGCAACACCGTGCTGAACCGCGGCTCCCAGAACAAGATCCAGAGCATGGAGAACCTGTTCGCCCAGAGCGACCTGTCCACCAAGTTCGAAGCCTTCGGCGTAAAGCACGAAGTGCTCACCGGCGCTGATTTCGCCTGGGAAAAGAAGATCGTCCGCGGGGCGCGCACCGCCGCCCAGGGCGGGGTCACCATCACCAAGCCAACGACAACCATCGGCGCTGGCGGCACCGGCTGGGTGGACGAGGACGCTCGCGTGATCGCCAAGACCGGCGAATTCGAGAGCCTCGCCGCCGGCGTTTATGCGCAGGATCTGGTGCAGGTGGCCGAACACTGGAAGGTGCTTGCCGGCCTGCGCTATGACGGCATGTCGGCGCAGTACGACCAGTTCAATCTGACCACCAACGCCGTCACCAACTACCAACAGTCCATCTACAAGATGAGCAACCGGTTCGGCGTGCTCTACCAGCCGTCCGACCGTCACTCCTTCCACCTGTCCTACGGCACCTCGTTCAACACCTCGGGCGACACTTATTCGTACAGCAACCAGACGGTCAACACCCCGCCCGAGAAGAGCATGAACCTCGAGCTCGGGGCCAAGATCGACTCTGCCGACCGGCGCATGGGTGCCCGCTTCGCTCTCTTCCGCGGAGTCAAGCTCAACGAGCGCAACACCGACCCGCTGCTCAACATTGCCGTGCTGTCAGGCAAGCGCCACGCCACCGGTTTTGAAACCGACCTGGTCGGCAAGATCACGCCGCGCTGGGAAGTCTTCGGCTCCTACACCTGGATCTGGGACGCCGAGATCGACAAGGGCGCAGAAGGTACCGAAGGTGAAGGCCGCCGCCCCTCGCTGATCCCCAAGCACCAGGGCAACATCTGGAGCACCTACCAGATCACCGAAAAGCTGCGTGTGGGTGCTGGCGCCAACGCCCGCACCAAGATGACACCCAACCGCAACCCGGTGAATCTCTACTCCGACGGCTATGTCACCTACGACGCCATGGCCGAATACGAAGCCATCGCCGAGAAGCTGACCCTCAAGGCCAACCTGATCAACCTGACCAACAAGTTCTACGCCGACTCGCTATACGCCAACGGACATTACGTCCCGGGTGTCGGCCGAACCTTCTACCTCACCGCCAGCCTGAAGTTCTGATGAACAGCGAGGGGCACGGCCGACAAAGCCGTGCCCCTCGCCCTTTTCCCCCGCCATCATGCTCCTGCAAATCCCCGACATCCTCACCGCCGACGAAGTCCGCCAGGCCCGTCAGCTGCTCACCGACGCCCGCTGGGCCGACGGCCGCGACAGTGCCGGCCCGCAGGCCGCCCAGGTCAAGAACAACCAGCAGCTCCCCCACGACAGCAGTGCCGCCACGGCCATCCGCCAACTGGTACTGCGCGGCGTCGAACGGCATCCACTGTTTCTCACCGCCGCGCTACCCAAGAAGATCTTCACCCCGCGGGTCAATCGCTACGGCGGCGACACGCCCTTCTACGGCGCCCACGTGGACAACGCCATCCGCTTCACCGGCGAGGGCGAGCGGGTGCGCACCGACGTGTCATGCACCGTCTTCCTGTCCGACCCCGACGAATACGAAGGCGGCGAACTGCAGGTGCAGGACACCTACGGCTCGCGCGGCGTCAAACTGCCCGCCGGCCACGCCGTTCTCTACCCCGGCACCAGCATCCACCAGGTCACCCCGGTCATCCGCGGCCAGCGCATCGCCTGCTTCTTCTGGATCGAAAGCATGGTGAGGAGCGACGAGCAGCGCCGCCTGCTTTTCGATCTCGACATGGCCCTGATGCGCCTGCGCGAAAAGCACGGAGAATGCGACGAAGCGGTAGCCATCACCGGCACCTATCACAACCTGCTGCGCATGTGGGCCGACACCTGACCCCCATGACTTCGCCCGCCATTGCCACCCTGCCCCCCGGCGTCGTCACCCTCGGTGACCACGAAGCCCACGCCCGCACCCTGCTCGACGCCAACGCCTGGGCCTACTTCGCCGGCGGTGCGGCTGACGAAAGCACCGTGCAGGACAACCGCTACGCGTGGAGCGACATCCGCCTGCACCCGCGCATCCTGCGCCCGGTGGCCGGCGGGCACACCCGGGTCAGCCTGCTCGGCCGCACCCTCGCCCACCCCATCCTGCTCGCCCCCGTGGCCTACCAACGCATGGCCCACCCCGATGGCGAACTCGCCACCGCGGTAGCCGCCTCCGCTCAGGAAGCCGGCCTCGTCCTCAGCACCCAGGCCAGCACGCCCCTCGAGGCCGTCGCCGACGCGATCCGCGACGACCCGGATCGCGGCCCCCTGTGGTTCCAGCTCTACCTGCAGCACGACCGCGGCTTCAATCTCGAACTCGTGCGCCGCGCCGAAGCCGCCGGCTACGAAGCCCTCGTACTCACCGTGGACGCCCCCTGCAACGGCGCCCGCGACCGCGAACGGCGGGCCGGCGTCCGCCTGCCAGCGGGCGTCTCGGCCGTCAA
>APMI01006752.1_pt1 | contig 10261 bp, 8 predicted proteins | sample 667938 | NCBI WGS metagenome assembly APMI01 (sample SAMN01084076, study PRJNA167559) | wastewater metagenome | biome: Wastewater | place: Denmark: Ejby Moelle, Odense | collected 2011-11-28
ATTGGCTTTTGCCATGACAGAAAATCCAATATTTCAATGCTGTAACCGCGATTTCGGCCGGGCGAAGCTGGCGTCGGAACGGTGTCCCGGCGCGCAGGGACTTACAGCATAGGCACGAGGTCCCATCGTCGCGTCATGGGTCGGCGGAAGATCGGCCTGCAATATTTGGGGAGCTCTATAATGAAGACCGCTACGTTGCTGACCTGTGCCTCTCTCGTCGCCCTGATGGCGGCCAGCGGCGCTCTTGCCCAGACCGCCGCACCGACCACGGACGCGCCGACGCAAACCGAGGCGTCAAATCTTGGCGATATCATCGTGACTGCAAACAAGCGGTCGGAAGCGGTCAACGACGTGCCGATGTCGATCACCGCGGCCACCGCCGAGACGCTTCAGAACCGAGGGGTGAACTCGCCGGAAGATTTGCAGAAGATCGTTCCCGGTTTCAGCTATGTGGCCACGCCAGGTGGAACGGCCGTATTCTCGCTGCGTGGTGTCGGCTTCAATGACTCCACGCTTGGCGCACGTCCGACCGTCAGCGTCTATGTCGATGAATCGCCCTTGCCGTTCACCGTCATGACCGGCGGCGCCCAACTCGATGTCAATCACGTCGAGGTTCTCAAGGGGCCTCAAGGCACTCTGTTCGGCTCCAACGCCACAGGCGGAGCGGTCAACTATATATCGGCCAAGCCCGGCGACGTATTCGCCGCCGGCTTTGACGCCAGCTATGCGCGCTTCAACACCGTCGATCTGAAAGGGTTCGTCAGCATCCCGCTGAGTGATACCCTTGGCGTCCGGCTGGCAGGACGCGTTCTCCGCGGCGACGATTGGCAGCAGAGTTACACCCGCGACGACTCGCTGGGTGAAAAGAACCTGACGCAAGGTCGCGCCATTTTCGAGTGGACGCCCAACGACCGATTGACTGGCACGCTCACGATAGGCGGTTTCCAAGATCGGTCGGAAACGCCGGCGCAGCAACTTATCGCCATCCGGCCCATCACGCCCTCGCAGATCTCGCGTGTTCCGTACATCGCCAGCTACCCCTTGGCGCCCCAGACGGCCCGGGCGGCGGACTGGACGCCGGGCCGCGACTATCGCAAGGACAACAGTCTGTTCAATGCGAGCGCAAGGTTCGACTACAGTCTGACGGACAACCTCACGCTGACGTCGCTCACCTCCTATGCGACGTACGAACAGCGTCAGAACGTCGATTCCGACGGCACGGCCTATGCAAACTGGGACATCACCGACAACGGTTCTGCAGACACCATTTCGCAGGAAGTCCGACTGGCGGGCGACTTCGATCGGCTCAAGTTCATCGTGCGAGCGAGCTATGCCCATGACAAGACAGACCAGCACATTCTCACGAACAACTCTCAGGCCACGTCCGGGTTCGCGCTCGGCGCCTTCGGGGTTTCTGGCGAGACGGGTGCGGAAAGCGCCCAGAAGTTCGATACCTACGCGGTATTCGGAAACATCGACTACGATCTGAGCGACAGCCTGACGCTGCATGCCGGCGCGCGCTATACGCAGGCCAATCTGGATTTCCAATCCTGCGTTCAGGCGTACAACACCTCGCTCCAGTCGTTTCTGAACTTCATCAACTACAACCGGACCAACCTGGGCAGCCCGACCCTGGCCCTGTCCGACATCGTCAACAACTGCGTATCCGTGAACGTCGCCTATACGCCGTCGGAGTTCAGCGAGTCGCTCGACCAGGACAACGTGGCCTGGCGCCTGGGTCTGGACTACAAACCCAATGCGGACACCCTGATCTACGCCAACATCAGCCGCGGCTATAAGGCCGGTAGCGCACCGGTGGGATCCCCCCTGCTGCAGACCGCCTTGCGTCCGGTGACGCAAGAGGAAGTCACCGCCTACGAGGTCGGCTTCAAGGCTGAGCTGGTTCCCCATGTGATCCAACTCAACGGTGCGGTCTTCTATTACGACTACCGCGACAAGCAACTGCGCGGGCGGGTCGCCTCGGGAACGCCGCTGTTTGGTCCGCAACAAGCCGTCGTCAATGTGCCGGAATCCTCGATCAAGGGGGCGGAACTCCAACTGTCGGCCTATCCGATCAACGGCTTGTCGCTGAACCTGGGTGGAACCTATCTGGACACGGAGGTGACGGCCTCCTTCGTCAACTACTCCATTCTCGGCGTCGTTTCCGACTTCCGGGGCGAGGCGTTCCCCTTCACGCCGAAGTGGCAGGTCGTGGCTGACGGACAGTACGAGTTCCCCCTCAACGGCGCGTTTGGCGGGTTTGTCGGCGGAAGCGTCGCCTACCGCACGGACACTACCGGCGGGTTCGGGGGGGACCCGTTGCTCAAGATTGACGGCTACACGCTGGTCGGTCTGACCGCAGGGATTGAAGGCGCGGATGGTTCCTGGAAACTGACCGGGTTTGTCGAAAACCTCACCGACGAATACTACTGGACGAATGTCGACAAAGTCACCGACACGGTGCGCCGTCTGACGGGGATGCCGAGAACATACGGCGTCCGCCTCGCTTACAAGTGGTAGGCATCGGGTAGGGAATGGGTCGACCCGCTGGGTCGGCCCATTTCAATTGAGCGGCGTGGTCGCATGCGCGGAAAGAGAACAATGGTAAGCGTAGATCTGTCTGAAGAGCGTCCGGTGTCCTTGGCGTCTTGGGTGGAGCAGCGGGGAACGGAGCATGCGACCCGTCGTGCATTCGTCACCGGCCTCTCAAGCAAGACATGGGCGGAAGTCGCGCGGAGCGTGGCACGACGGGCGGGCGCGCTGAAGGCCGCAGGAATCCAACCGGGCGACCGTGTCGCGGTGTTGGCCGGCCAGACCCAGGCCAATGTCGAGTTTATGATGGCCTTGTCATGGGCCGGGGTGACGGCGGTCCCCCTCAACACGCGCCTGTCCGCCTCTGAAGTCTTCGCCATTCTTCAAAGCGCCGATGTCGCCGCTCTCGCGTTTGAAGAGCCTTTCGGCGCCCAGTCACTCATCGCCGCCGATGCGGTGGGTATTGCAAGGCGCGTTTTGATCACTGACGGCGCCCCAGACGCCCAACCGGCCGATCTCCACGTCTGGCAGGCCGAAAGTCTTGCCGCCATTCTTTTCACCGGAGGAACGACGGGTCTGCCGAAAGGCGTCATGCTCTCCGCCGGCGCGCTTCTTCTGCAGGGGGAAACTGTCCTGGATGCCTTGGGATACGATCCCGATACGGTGGTCTTGCAGGCCCAGCCCATCTTCCACATCGCTGGCGTCAATCAACTGTACGCCTCGACCATGGCAGCCGCGACGATCGTGTTTCGAGCCGATGCCGGTCCTGCGGCGACCTATGAGGAAATCGCTCGCAATGGCGTGAACTCCATCGGCGCCGTTCCCACGACCCTGGCCATGTTGATCGATCATCCGGACCGGAATGACGCCCTTCTCAAGCGGATCCGCAGCGTGGTTTACGGCGCCGCTCCAATCTCGACAGGTCTTCTCGGGCGTGTCGCCGCAGCCATGCCGAACGCGCGATTCTGCCAGCTTTATGGGCAGACGGAGACCGGCCCGATTACTGCGCTTCTGCCGGTTCATCATGCGCCTGATGGGCCATGGGGCGTCTCGAAGATCGAGACAGCCGGCCAGGCAAGACCTCACTTCTCCCTGCGCACGGTGGACGACCATGGCCAGGACGTCGCTCTGGGGCAACCTGGCGAAATCGTCGTGCGAGGCCCGGCGGCGACCTTCGGCTACTGGCGAGACCCGGAAAGGACGGCTGACCTTTTCAGGGAAGGTTGGCTTCGCACAGGTGACGCTGGCGTTCTGGACGCGGATGGCTTCATCAAGATCGTCGACCGCTACAAGGACATGATCGTTACCGGCGGCGAGAATGTGTTCAGCGCCGAGGTGGAGAACACGCTCTCGCTTCATCCTGCGGTGGCGACCTGCGCCGTCTTCGGCGTTCCGGACGATTTCTGGGGCGAGGCCGTCCATGCGGCCGTCATCTTGAAAGAAGACGAGGACGTCACCGGCCCGGAATTGATCGCCTTCTGCCGTGACAGGATCGCGGGCTATAAATGTCCCAAGGTCATCGAGTTGCGAACAACCCCGCTCCCGCTGAGCGCAGTCGGCAAGGTTCTGAAACACGTGCTTCGCGCCGAAGCGACGGCGCGCCGAGCGGCCTGAAGTTCACTCGGCGCAGCGGCCGCTAAGCTGCGAGGGCTCTTGAAGTCGATCGATGCCTGGGGCGGCAGCTTCCCCATTCGGCCACATACCACAACAGGAGTTCACGCTGGCTGGCGATACCCAGGCGTTGGTACGCGCGCTTGCGGTACGTCATGACTGTCTCCTCGCCGATCCCGAGTTCCGCCGAGATACCTGCCGTGGAGACGCCCAGAACGGTGCGGGCGCAAACTTCGGCTTCTCGTCGCGGCAGCTTGGTGCTGGCGGTGCAGAAGGTCGCTTCGATGTGGTCGATGGAGGTCAACGCCAGCGACAGGTCTGCCCGAGAGTCCAGAAGGGCCACATGTTTGCCGAGCAATGAAACCAGGGTGCTGGACAGGGCGGCGAGTTCATAGAGTTCCTCATCGCTCGCGTTCCCACGATCTTCCGGGCGCAAAATGCTGACGCCGAGTTTCGATCCCGGGAGCCCGCCGCAAAGAAGAATGCGCTCGCCCACGTGCGTGGCGCCGTAGATGTCGGCCGAAAACTGGCGATCTTCGAGTTCGGCGACACCCATGCGACACAGACTCGTCGCCGACGTCCCCACCACGCTCTGCGCTTCGCTCAGAAATGTATCGCGTCGCCAATAAGCCTTGTTCAAATAAAGCGTGCACTGCCGGCGAGCGGTGTCCGAACCATCGTGACTGACCGCCACGACGCCGTCCGGGGTCAAACCGTCAAGACGAAAGACCGTGCAGTGTTCGGCGCCAACGACAGCATTGAGAAACGATATCAACGCCTGTCCGAAGTCATCTTCACCCAGATGAGCGATGATCTCGGGTAAGTAGACGGATGACGGCGTGATGCCGCGCGTCTCGTACACTAGCATGCCTGAGCTTCCCTACGTTTGAACAGGTCCTCTTTTTGACCGCAAGCGCGCTCGGGACCTTGTTCTGGCATTGTGCGGGAGAAACCGTCGATGCTCAAGACCACATTCGTGATGAGGATACCTGCGCCGCCGGTCCCCGATGATGGGGGCCGCGCGGATTCCATGGCGAGCGGTAGAACGGTCACATTCTAACGCCAACAAGCCAGGAGGGCGCCTTGCCGATGCCGGACGTAGCGGGCCCAACGCTCGCCGGGCTCAAAGTCCTCGAGATTGGGCACTTCGTCGCCGCGCCGTTCTGCACGCGTCTGTTGGGGGATCTCGGGGCCGAGGTCATCAAGATCGAGCCGCTGAAGGGCGACCCTGTGCGGAGTTGGGGCGCGGCGGTTGAAGGGCGGTCGCTCTGGTGGTCCGTCCACGGACGCAACAAACGCAGCGTGGCGATCGACCTCAAGAGCGAGGCCGGCCGGGCCTTGGTGATCCGCTTGGCAAGCCGGTGCGACGTTGTAGTGGAGAACTTCCGTCCAGGGCAGTTGGCGCGCATGGGGATCGGCCCCGAAGTTCTCCGCCGGGCGAACGCCAAGCTTATCGTCGCCCATGTTTCTGGTTACGGCCAGACGGGCCCCGGGCGAGACATGCCCGCCTTTGGCGTCATAGGGGAAGCGGTTGGAGGGCTGCGACACCTGACCAATCAGGCGCCGGGCGTGAGCGACGCCCCGCCTGTTCGCGTGGGGGTCAGCATCGGCGACTCCATCGCAGGACTCTATGCCGCGTTCGGCGTGATGGCCGCGCTGTGGCAGCGGGATCGCCAGAATGGCGATGGCGTGGCGCGAACCATCGACGTCGCCCTGACCGAAAGCGTCCTCAGCATGATGGAGGCCATGCTTCCGGAATACGGTCGCTTGGGTCTGGTCAAGCAGCCGACCGGGGGAGGGATCGCCACCGCCGCACCGACCAACGCCTATCCCACGCTGGACGGGGGCTGGATCCTCATTGCAGCGAACTCGGAACCCTTGTTCGCAAAACTGGCCGAGGTGATGAACCAGTCAGACCTGCTGAGTGACGAGCGGTTCAAGGACAATCCGTCTCGGGTGGCCAACAGCGCCGTGCTCGATCGACGCATTGGAGACTGGAGCGCCGGGCTTCCGCTCGCGGAACTCGAGGAACGGCTGGGAGCTGCCGAGATTCCGGCCTCCAGGATCTATACCGCTTCTGACATCGCTGAAGACGAACAATACCGGGCCCGCAACATGGTTCGCACGGTTCAGGACCCGCTTCTGGGAGAGATGATCCATCCCGGCGTCGTGCCTCACGTCGTGGAATCCCCGGGCGAAATCCGGATGACTGGTCCGGCGCTGGGCCAGGATACGGCCGAGGTTCTCGAGACCATGGCGGGGTGCACGGCGGCGGAAATCGCCGCACTGCGCGAGGAAGGAATTATCGCATGAGCCGTGGGGGGATAACCCTGGTCGAAGTGGGGCCGCGCGATGGTTTTCAGTCCATCGCCACAGTCATTCCGACATCGACGAAAATCGACCTGATCGAAGGTCTGCATCAGGCCGGGCTCCGGAGGATGGAGGCGACGGCGTTCGTCAGCGAATCCGCCGTGCCCCAACTGGCCGATGCGGCCGAAATTCTGAAGGCCGCGTCCGCATTGTCGGACATGAGCGTCCAGGTCCTGGTGCCAAACCTTCGCCATGCTGAGCGGGCGCTGGAGGCGGGCGCCAACCGTCTCGCCTTCGTGTTGTCCGTATCCGACCGGCACAATCACAACAACGTCCGGCGTACGCCGATGGAATCCGTGGCGGAATATGCCCGGATCATCGACATGATTCCGGATGAAGTCGATGTAAGGCTCAATGTGGCGACCGCTTTTGACTGCCCGTTCGATGGCCCGATGCCTGCCGATCGCACCCTGGCCCTGCTTCAGGAGCTCATCCCCATAAAGCCGGATGCCGAAATCTGCCCCTGTGACACGACGGGTCGGGTCACGCCGGATGACGGGTCGGGTCACGCCGGATCGTGTTTCGGCGTTGTTGCGTCGCGCACAGGAAAAATTCCCGACCAGCCGAAGCTGGGCGTTCCACGGGCACGACACCTACGGACTGGGAACGGCCAATGTACTCGCTGCCTGGGACGCGGGGGTTTCCGTTATAGACGCCTCATTCGCCGGCCTGGGCGGATGCCCCTTCGCGCCGGGTGCAACGGGCAACGTCGCCACCGAGGACGTCGTGTGGATGTTTGAAGCCATGGGTGTGCAGACCGGCGTGGATCTCGACCGATTGATCGACGTCGCGTGCGCGGGAGCGGCCTTGCCGGACGCCATGTTCGGCGGTCGGGTACGGGACGCGCTCAAGACCAAACTCTGCGCGGCCGAGGCCTGAGACCCACATGTCCCAGGCTGCTCCGAAAACCATCTATGAGAAAATCTGGGTTTCGCACGCCGTTGCGACGCTCGATGACGGCGATACGCTTCTCTACATCGATCGCCATCTGGTGAATGAGGTCACTAGCCCCCAGGCGTTTGAAGGGCTTCGAATGTCGGGGCGGTCAGTGAGGCGCCCCCAGGGGACAATCGCCGTCGCGGATCATAATGTGCCGACGGAAGACCGCGGGGAGCCGATCGTCGACCCCGAAAGTGCGCTTCAGGTTGCGACGCTGGAACGCAACGTCGCCGAATTCGGCGTCCCTTATATCGCGCTTCAAAGCCAGGATCAGGGCATCGTCCATGTCATCGGTCCGGAACTTGGATTGACGCTGCCCGGCTCGACGGTGGTCTGCGGCGACAGTCATACGTCCACGCATGGCGCCTTCGGCGCCTTGGCTTTCGGGATCGGCACCTCGGAGATCGAGCACGTTCTCGCCACTCAAACCCTGCGTCAGAGACCGGCGCGCAACATGCTGATCCATGTGACGGGGAAGCTCGCACCAGGTCTGACGGCCAAGGATCTGATCCTCAAGATCATCGGCCGCATTGGAACCGCGGGCGCCAATGGTCATGTGATCGAATATGCCGGAGACGCCGTGGTCGCGCTCGACATGGCCGGGCGGATGACCTTGTGCAACATGTCGATCGAGGCCGGCGCGCGGGCGGGCCTGATTTCGCCCGACCAGACGGTTTTCGACTATCTCGCGGGGCGTCCGTTCGCTCCAAAGGGCAAGGCGCTTGAGAAAGCCATCGCTGACTGGTCGGCGTTGCGGTCCGATCCCGGGGCCCGCTACGATAAGGTTCTCGAGATCGATGCAGCCTCGGTCGGCGACATGGTGACTTGGGGAACGAGCCCCGAGGCGGTCGGAGACATTGAAGACCTGGCCCCGGACCCGGCGGTGATCGCGGACCCGGACCGAGCCCGTCAGGCCCGTGAAATGCTGGATTATATGGGGCTGGAGCCCAACCAGCCGTTGAAGGGTATTCCTATCGACGTCGCCTTTGTCGGCAGTTGCACCAACAGTCGGATCGAGGACTTGCGCGCCGCTGCAGCGACCATCCGAGGGCGCAGAATCGCTGCGTCCGTCAGAGGGCTGGTGGTTCCGGGGTCCGGAAGGATCAAGGCTCAGGCGGAGGCGGAAGGGCTGGATCGCCTGTTCAGGGATGCGGGCTTCGAATGGCGTGAAGCCGGTTGTTCCATGTGCCTGGGCATGAATCCAGACAGGCTGTCGCCCGGCCAGCGATGCGCCTCGACATCCAACCGCAACTTCGAAGGCCGGCAGGGGGCAGGCGGACGAACACACTTGATGTCTCCCGCTATGGTGGTCGAGTCCGCGATCAAAGGCGAGATTTCGGCTCCAGAGAGGCCTGCCTAGTGCGTGCGTTTCAATCTCACACCGGCATCGCCGCCAGCTTGCCGTTTTCGAATATCGATACGGACAAGATATTGCCCGGGCCCTTCCTGAAGACCATCAGTCGCGAAGGATTGGGCCGCCATCTCTTCCACATGATGCGCTATGACGACCATGGGGCTCCGCGTTCCGATTTCGTTTTGAACCAAGCTCCTTGGGATCAGGCCACGATCCTGGTGACGCTCGACAACTTCGGCTGCGGTTCGAGCCGTGAGCATGCGCCCTGGGCCCTGTGGGATTTTGGCGTCCGGTGCATCATCGCACCGAGTTTTGCCGATATCTTCTATAACAACTGTTTCAAGAACGGAATCCTGCCGGTTACGTTCGACCGGCGGACTATCGACGCATTGCTCCTGGACGTCTCTTCGCCGTCAACCGCCAGCCTGACGGTGTGCCTCAAGGCGCAGACCGTCACCCGAATCGGGGGCGAAATTCTTCAGTTCGACATCGACCCGGCTCGCAAGGCGGCATTGCTGGAAGGGCGTGACGAGATTTCAGCAAGCCTCGATCATCTTTCGGAGATCGAAGCGTGGGAAGTCGCCCGACAGGACATTCTGCCAACGATTACTTTCTGATCGGATGTCTCCGAACTTTGCGCTCGGTGGATGACGCATCAGCCGTTGAGGCCCATGCAATAGCTGTCCCCCAGGTCCGGGACCGACAGTCATTGTCAGTTGGGCGAGAGTGACAACCCGCCGTATGGCGTGGACTGAAGAGCGGTCCGTTCCGATCACCAGCTTATCCTTGAGGTTGAGAGGGCTCATGCCGACCATAACTGTCACCGACCAGTCAGGGGCGGTGCGAACTTTCGAGCCGACGACGACCGGCACCCTTATGGAGGCGCTTAGGGAAGCCGGTTTCGATGACATCCTGGCGCTGTGTGGGGGAAATCGATCGTGCGCGACCTGTCATGTCATCATCGATCCTGAATTTTCGGGCCGCCTTCCAGATCTGGGAGACGATGAGGACGATCTTCTCGACAGTTCCGACTATCGGGTCGCGTCGTCACGCCTCTCTTGCCAGATCCCTGTGACACAGAATTTGGACGGGCTTGCGCTGACGATCCCACCAGAAGGATGAGAAAGCATTCGCGCGAGGTCGATGTCCTCATCGTTGGGGGAGGGCAGGCCGGCGCCCAGGCCGCGATCGCGCTCCGCAGCCAGAAATACGACGGTTCCATCGAGGTTGTAGGCGCCGAAACGGACCCGCCCTACGAACGGCCGCCGCTTTCGAAAGATTATCTCTCTGGCGCGAAGACGCTGGACCGGATTCTGATCAGACCTGAGACGTTCTGGAAAGACCGGTCGATCCGACTGACGCTCGGTCGCGAAGTGATAGCGATCCATCCCGCCGAACACACGGCGACTTTGGATGACGGCAGCTGCGTTCGTTATGCGTATTTGATATGGGCCG
>APMI01025923.1_pt1 | contig 10261 bp, 7 predicted proteins | sample 667938 | NCBI WGS metagenome assembly APMI01 (sample SAMN01084076, study PRJNA167559) | wastewater metagenome | biome: Wastewater | place: Denmark: Ejby Moelle, Odense | collected 2011-11-28
AGGAGCTCATGATCTAGAAGATTTATATCGTAAGGGCACAAGGTGATGTTCTCAAAAGTAAGAAGACCTTTTTCGTCAGTAACTACCACTAGAATATTTTAAATTCTAATTCCGAACTTGCCTGGCTCATAGTATCCAGGTTAATCAGTCACAATCATGTTAGGTTAATAAACAACTTTGTTATACTTTGAAATACCGACTGGCCCTTCATGCACTCCTCCAAAATAACCGACACCATGGCCAGTTCCGTGCATAAAATCAAGACCTTTATTCCATAAATGTCTTCTGGCTAGCACATCAAGCTCAGCACCAGTTATTTTAACATTCTTAGGCCACCTCATTCTCTCAATGTCCAAGTTGCCTAACAATACTCTTGTGAATGCATCTTTTTACTCAGCTGTTGGGTTGCCGAAGTGGAATGCTCGAGTGACGTCTGTTGTTCCATCAAGGTACTGTCCTCCAGAATCTACTAGATGGATCATGTCTTTTGTCACAATTGAACTTGAGCCCTATTTTGGCTTGTAATGAATTATAGCACCATTAGGACCACCTCCACTGATAGTATCGAAACTCAGACCACGATTATCTTTCTGCTGTTTTCTCAGGTTGTCAATATATTATGCGGCATCATACTCGCTAACTTTGTCTTGCTTTGATCTCCATGCCCAGAACTTAGCCATGGCGATCCCATCAGCGATATGACATCTTCTGAAACCGCTAATTTATTTATCAGTTCTGACTGCTCGATACATGCCGATTCCATCCCAAGCAATCGGTTATTTAATTTGGGAGAAAATTGAATAATTTAATTGGTTCGAAATGCATAAAACCTTTGCTGGGTATTCTGGATCGTATGGTTTCAATTATATCTTTTAATTTCCTAAATGTTTCTTAACTTCATCACTGTTCTCTGAGGGATGACCTTTCGGTAAGTACAAAGTTCCACCTTATAAAGTGACAAGCAGAATAGATTTAAAAAATGGGTTATATGGAATCTAACCTGATCTTAAATTTAAAATCCAGGCAATTTCACCAAGATCAGTGAATAGTGCTGCTTCTCCATTTTTGGCTTTAATGTGCTCTCGAACCCAATTAATTTTTTACGAGAGTGATTTTCCTGCCCAATGCTCATGCACAAAAATATGAGTAGCACTTGAGGCTGGTCTGTTAACCCACACTTCATCTATCAAGTTAGTTTGTACGAAATTAACAGTCATTCCCTTTTCTTAAAATAGTTTTTTACGATCTGCTGCAGTGCTGGCAGCAATGAGTCTACCATCGATTTCTATATTTGTGCCAGCTGGGTAATTCTCAAGAATATGTTCGAACCATTTCTTCTCGCCCTCCACATTCATTTTTCTCATTTTCCATCCCTCGTATAGTTACTTCTCAGCCTGTAGGAAATATCGACCATCAGTCCACATGAGAGCTTCAGTTTGAGACACGACAACAAGAGCATTGGAGCCATGGAAACCAGAAATGAATGCGACACGTTAATCACAGCCGCAAAGATACTCACTTTGATGTTCGTCTGTTTTGGGTAATACATACACGTCTGTACCCTTAGCTTTCATCAGCTCCCTCAGTTTGGCTAGGCCCTACATTTGAATATATCTAAATTATGTATGAGAATTATAATTGGTAGCACTTATCAATAAAACACAACACATACAACACAAGTATATTAAGTATTCAATAGTCATAATTAATAAAAAATGTATATAAAATTTAAGATCGCTATGTTCGAAAAATGTAGTATTAATAATTATCATATCAAATTAATACTTAACAGAGAAAGCTAGCATCGAAAATTGAGTACAAAGAATAAATTTATTAAGTTACAGTAAGTAGTTCAGATTTAAGTATTTTGTTAGCTATAATCGTATATAATGGCCACTAATGACCATTTAATTATTTATTTGATAATTACTTAAATTTGATGAGCTCAAACTTAGAGCGGCCACTCTCCCCACGCGATGATCAGATGGCCCTATAGAAAGTTAAATCGGGGCGCAAGAAAAAAGAAGAAACAAGTCGTTACTTAGAAACTCCCATGAACCCTTATTACAAAGTTTATGAAAGACTAATGAAATATTTGGATTAGATCGGTTTGGTTCATGGACTCTGCTTTACGGCAGAACTCCGTAAGAGTTTAAGACAACTAAACAAGTTTCCTGACATCGAGTGGCGCTAGGCCAACTACGGATGGTACTACTGGGAAGAGATCTAAAATTTAAAAGCCGACTCATGCATTATGAGAAGAATTAGAAGAATAATGTTCGCGTTACGAGCCCGTAGTCGGAAAATCAGGAAGAGTGTTGAACAATCACAGTTGCTAGCGACTTCATGCATGCAGCTGAACACTCTCGAAAACTGGACATTCAATAAAATAATCGATTTTGTTATCAGACCCGGTGAGATGGTCGACGCATAGTGTCGATCTGAATTCTATAATCTGAACGTGACCCTTCTTTAATCTATATTTTGCAAGAAGAAGAAGGGTCAAAATCGAACCCTCTAATATGCGAATAGATTCTTTCAGGATTCTCGCTATTTTTCTCGTCGATTCACAACATTCAAAAAGAAGAACTGGATTGAGATCAAGCGATGCCCACAGTAAGATATAGATGCACGCTTCATCAAAATGTTCTTATACTTTAAGAAAAATTACGAGGACATTCTATACAATTTCTATGAGTGGAATGACTATAACTCCGACATGAAACGACTGTTTGATGAAGAGTGTCTTACGCAAAACTTCCCTGTCAAAGTAGAGACATTTGCTGATGAAAACCGAGAGCTAAAAAATATAGCTACTGGGTGAGTGATGATTTAAGTATTTATCTGCGCTCTAAATATTATAAAAGAAGAGTAAAAATATCAAGCATTATTGAACTTATTTGTTCAAATTGAGCACAAGATCAAACTTCCACAGTCCCATGAATTTTATTGTACTCCTCCCGAGCCCGTGCGCATACTTCGTTAACGATTTAATCAGACTCGTTTGTGATGAAGACAGGGTTGCTTGGGTTGTACTTTCTCATATTGTCGAATGCATTTTCCAGTCTCATACAGTACACGAAGTAATAGTTTATGTTATTGAATGGGTAACTTTTATTTGTCATAAATTAGCTAAATGTTGCATTTGAAGTGATTGCCAAGTACTGAGTTCTGCTATTTAAGAACACATTTTCACATTAATTAAAATCAAATTATTGGAGCTATCTCAAAGGAATGTTCAAGTTTTACCTCTGAAAATGCTCTCTAATTGCTTATATTAACATTAAGTTGCTGTTTGGGTCTACCCAGATTATTTATAACCTTTCATAAGTTATATCTTGATCTTTTTTCTATTCTAATGGTTTGATTTCTGATTTGATACTTTATATTATTAATTAAAGATTTTATTGAACCGATATAATTTCCATGTTGTTTATATAAATTTATCCTATGTTACTTAAATTTGTGGGCTTCTTTGCAAACTTTTTATAATCGAATTTCTTTTTTGATTGTCTTGGTCTGGATCTTTTATAAACTACAGGGTTGTCCTCTTCAATTGCTAACTAAAAATTTGATTATTGATTGAACAGGATATTTGTATTTTCTTAAATATATTTCTGTTTATATTATTGATTCTATTCAAGTTGCTTACATTACTGCTCACTTTCACCATTATTATTAATTCTCTTATTAGAAAACTCAGAGGAGGTTATTACTTAATCATGATGCACAACATTATTTATTAATTTAGAATTTTCAAATTGTTTCTACGATTATTAAAGATATTTTTCATCTTTTGTCGACTCAGTTTTTACAGAAATTTTCTTGGACTAGAGGCCTCCTAAGTTTTATGATTTTTTCTATTAAAGCTGCATAACACTTTTATCATGGACACTCTCTGAAATTATTTAATTAACCTCGATGCTGATATTTAATTTGTTCTTTTTTTGGAATTGTATTTTAGAATCTTATTAATATTTTTCGTTTTCATTTATACTGGACTTCGATAAATAATTTTATGAATGAGCTGATACTTAAATTTCTTCCTCTTTCTTGGCTTATTGAATAGCCGAAAATGGTGAATGAAACTTTGATTAAATTTTTTTCAATGAAGGACTTTTTATTTCTTGGGTCTATTATCTTTCAATGTTAGCAAGAATATTGCTCGTAGAGATAATTTCATTTGATTTTTCATGTTTATCTCTTACATCTGCTAGTATTGATGCACTCAATACGTTTGTCTGTGTGTTCATTGAAGCATCGTGAAGGCTGGTCAGATTTGATTTAGACATGTTGTGGACTAAACTCACAGTCTAGTTTGGATGGGTTTTTTTCAAAATTTTAGCCACTGACTAATTCACCTCAACATTTTAGGAAAAATATTGCACAGATTGACTGATTTCTTCCTTTGTATATCCAACAAATTTTCTTATTGATTGGTCAGAGCTTTTTTGGTCAAATGAGTTAAAGTTGCATTTATAGTAGGGGCTCTGCTTTCCCATGGTGACTAGGCTTGTTGAAACTTGCAACAACGCGGTAACTAGCTCAGATTAATTGCGACGAGCAAAAAGCAATTATTATTTCAACTTTTCAATAGATTAAGGTTTGCCACCGTCATAGTTATCGATTTTTCCAAGGTAAAAATATTTAAAGAACAAATATTACGTTCTTCTTTAAGTCAAGGCTTATTTAGCAGTTTTCGGTGTGATAATAACGAGGGCTTATCTTACTTAATTTCCCTTATTTTTGATAACATTATTTTCATGTTATTTTACTTTCTATCTGTACTAAGCTAAGGTGGATGCACTGACGAGTCTTACGATCACATCATCTTTTTTTAGTTTCATTATTTGTGAGACATCGCTGGACTGGCTCCATAATATTACTTGATGCCTTATTGATCCTTTGGACATTATTATATTATGATAAGAAACAAAAAGCACTCAATTACTAATGTTCAAATTTTATTAATTGCTCACTAACTTTCTACTTTTATTTACAATAATGTGATTAAGATTTAGGATTTTATTATTTAAAGCTGAATTGTTAAAAATTACTAAGAATATGAAAGTTGCTTAATCTGTGATATTTTCATCAGCATAATAACAATTTTAGCTTATTAAGCAAAATAAAAAGTATTAAGAGTGGACTATAAGAAAATGGAGGTATAAAAAAATTAAATGAAACTTTTTTGTAGATCTTCAATTCCTTAAATGGTATTGATAATGTACATTTCACACTTGATTTTGTTGTTTTTAGATAATGTTTATTTAAATCTCAGAAGAGAAATATTGAAATTTTCTAGTTCAAAATGTATATTCCATTTATAGTATTTCTTACTATTTTTATTCCTAAAATAACTAAAATGATTCCATTAATGCAATATTGATGGTCTGTGACATATTGAGCACAAAATCCAACAATGTTATGATTTTTGTTTATTGAGAATGAGATTAATTATTATATGCTTATATTATATTTGATAATTAAAGGTAATCTTAAAGATAATAAACAATAATCTCATGAGCTTCTTCGGCGACGTTTAACCCGGCATCAGATTCACATAAGAATAATAGATGTACGTTTAGATTGATTTCTAGATTTTTCAAGACTAAGCTTGCATTCCTCGATCCCACTCAATCAAAAAGTATTTAAATAGGACAAGCACTTTCTTTACTTAAATTTTCTGGACTTTCCGGTGCATTACAGAAACAGATAATCACTAATTTAGGTCTCACAGGTACAGATTTTGTCGAGTATATAGGCAAATCAAAGATAGACTACACGGATATGAAGAAAATATTAAGAGGAGTTGCTTTGGCTCAGAATAAAATAACACCGTCGAGTGTGAATATTAATGAAAATATCAAAACAAAGATGCCACAATTTTACGACGATGATTAATCTTAGTAAGAGCATTAACCACAAAAGTAGAAAACCGCAATTCAACCTCCTCAACCATCCGTCGTCCAAGCGGTGAAATAATAACCTAAACCGGCTGTTCAAGAGGTTAACAAGCCATCTCAACAGGCTTCTCCTACGAATTTCTTTGACGACTTTGCGCCTACTCCTCCAGCTAAAGCAAAAAGTCCAAGTATTAGCGCGCCACAGAATCCTCCATCTCCTGTGACATAGAACAAATTACAAGCTGAATTAGCTAAAAGCATCCAGAAATTTGAAGATTTTTGGTCAACACTTACTACTTAGAATGGTGTCAAGATATCAGGTGACGAAATGAAAAAATTATTTGCCAAAAGCTAGAATAGAAAATCATTATCTAAAATATGGAAATTATGCAATAATACATATAAAGGCTCACTCTCCAAAGGCGAACTTTTCGTTTTTATGTCTCTAATGAAAAGTAAGAGTGGACATGTACCTTCACATTTGAGTCCTTAAATGAAATAAGCAATTCACAAGCTAGATGGTGATAATCATAATAGAGCCACTGATAATCGAATAAGCGGCTCACACAATGCTTTTGATTTTGAAAAATCACATAATTTCGATAAATCCCAGCATGAATAAACCTAGAAGAAGATAAGTGCATAGCACAGTAGACCAAGAGCATCAACAACAACAGCTAATGTTAATGTCTTTGATGATTTTGCAAATTTTTCCAAACCTCAACAGTCCAGCAATCCAAGAGATAGTCTTCAACTAGTAGAAAAATCACAGTAGTATAAACCTAGTAGTATGTAAAAGAGTAATTTCTTTGATATGCCACAATAGACACAAAAGGTTGTACAACCACAACCGACACAAGTGAGAGTAGGGGTATAGACTCCTCCATCGCCTCCAGTCGTATAGATTCCGAAAGCTCCATAAGTAGTATATTTACCATCTCAATCCCTAGACTCAGCTCATGCACTAGCTTCCCGAAATCTACTCTCTTTAGTAAACCAAATGATTCCGCAATTATAGTTACTTTCAAATCAGAACAAGCAAGCGTCATTAAAATTATAACAGACAAACCAGTTCCTGACAAACATCTAGCAAGCAAACCAGTTCTTCAGTACTAAAATAAACGAACTCAAACTAGGACAAGATTAAACCAATCATCGGCTTAATCAGACTTGTCTACGAATGCGCGATGTTATCATGAAACAAAGTTAGCTCATCAACTCCATGATTAATGATCTATAGAAAGATATAGAATTCGGAAGATAAAGAGTTACAGTGTTATAAGGATATTCTTAAAAAATATAGGAAGATTATAATATTGCCAAAACTAATGCTGATAATGCTAGAGCTTCATTCACTAAAAATAAGCCTCAACAGTATCAGTAACAATATCAGCATCAACCACAACAGCAACAACAGCAAGTTAATACTAATCATCAGCCTATACAGAGTAATGGCCAGTCAGTAATCTAAAGCAAATCGTCAGGAACATAGACCCATCATGAAGAGCAAGGCGCATCTTAATCAATATACAACAAGAAATCAATGGAGTCAATGCGAGAAATGACATAATCGATGGCAGTTCGTAAACCATCAAAAAAACAGATATACTAATCAACGAACTAAATTTAATAAGGAGGCATATACAGACAAAAATTAATGGAACAGTTGAGAGCACAGCAAAAAGCGCACGCTAATGATCCTAATTATATGGAAGAATCCACAACACCTAATCAGTCTCAAGCGAATCGTCAATCTATTCAAAATAAGCCAGATGACGGATATCATTGGAGTATCGGACAGCGACAATAGCTTACTCAACCTGCTGATATAGGCATGAAAAAGACATAATCTTAACAGTCTGAGGAAGATGAGTCAGAGAAATTAGAAAGGGCCAAACATCAACAACAAATTATTGATCAACGAGCTAGATAACAACAACAAGCTCAGGCCAATTTACAGGCACAGCAACAAGCATACATGGCACAACAAGCTCAAGCACAGACTCAGGCACAAACCCAGGCCCAGGCTCAAGCGCAAGCACAAATTCAAGCTCAGATCCAAGCCGCTCATCAGAATGCATCTCCCGAACTAAAAATGAAACAATTTAGACTCATTCAAATGATCAACTATCTCGATCCGATCAAACCTGAACATTATCAAACAATTCTGCATAAAGTAGTCTTAGCTACAGAAACTCAAATAGACACTCTATACGCTCACTTGTACAAACAGTATCTAGACCGTGTATAAAAATAGAAAAAATAAGCTCAAGAGAGAGGCTCAAAGGCAAATATCGTGTCGATGCCAAACTAGGACGAATTCAGGACAAACAATTTTAAAAACGAGAGTCAGCCAGCGAACACAAATTCTGCATCATTCTTCTGATGGCTGTATATACTTATCATAGTCAATATTTAAATAAATAGAAATGAACATCACATTGAACCAAGAGACAAGACCATACTAATAAACTCGCAATCGCATCAATATCTTAGTCAGCACATTTAATAAGTTTATACTGTCCAATCATCAGCCATCGGAAACGTAAACTTAGGAAATTTATAAACAATGGCGTGCATTATAAACTAAGCAGCAAATTGTCAGTCCCAAAGCTAAACAAGTAACTATGGATTCACCTGCGAAAAGACAAATGCAAATGCAGAATAATAAAGTATTACAAACAAAGGCTAAATAAATTACTCGAGTTTGCCTCAAAGCAATGCAAAGAAATAATCGTTAAATTTTCAAGATCTGAACATTTTGATTTGTTCAATCTGTATTTTTGCATTCAAAGTTAAAAAAATTGATAATTTAAGTGAAATATTTGTATATAGCCATCATTTTTGTTTAATAATTCCGAGCTCGTTCCAAAGCTTGTCAGCAGTTTTACGAGCTTAACTGACGAGATAATGGTAATGTAGAAGCTTTGCTTATTTTTCAAATTTCTTCTCTCTTTAATCTTGATTATCCCATTTTGAAGGACTACAGACATAATGTACATTTTTTGCATAATCAAAATGTTAACTTTGAGGAACCAGTTGCGGACAATCTTTTTCAACCTTGTGTTTGCTTTCCTATACTGGACCTCCGTTAAACATGAATGTCCTGAATACAAATTTAGTCCTGTCCATATGAAAATCAGAGGTTAGCACATAAATATTTTTTATTTTGTTTAGCAAATAGCATTAATTCAAAATTTTAAACGCATAGTAGAAGTTCTCGATAGTTGTGTTAGCTTTGTCTTCCATAATAACATGCTCTGAGAAATTTTATATTTTTTTGATATCTTTCTATTAAAGTCGATCATATAGTTCAGTCAACAATTTGCGCATAAAATAAGCTTACGAAGGATGCTGTAACTTCTTATCATGAATTTGATATTCGCGATTAGAGACATCAGAGCCTGATACAATCAGATAAGTGACTGCTAAATCCAGGTGCTCTTTAGTGAGTAATTCATATGCAGTGTTGACTCTTTCGATGAGCCAAGGGTGAGGCTCGCCATTCTACAAAGTACATTGTCCTAGAACTATTATAATATTTTCGGCATTCTCAGAGATCAAACACTTTTTACTGCTAGTTTCGTTATGCATAGTGCTTAGTTTTTATTTAGCAGATTGTAAGTTTGAAGATAATTATGCAAGAATTATTTGACTTTTTTGATTATCTTTTTCGAATTGTAATAAGAAATTCAAATTATGTGAATCAATTTTTCTTCTGTTAGATAAAGTTTATTGAAGGCTGAAATAAAGCGTGTTTAATATAACTCGTAGTGCTCTGAGTTAAGTATTCGAAATAAAGAGAATATTAGTCTTTATCTAAGTCCAATGTCGAATAACTAGCTCAAGAAATCTTTAACACCTAGTGATCTTACTTCTATATCTCCCTTTTATATCGATCGTAAGGCAAGATCTCCAATTGTTCGTCATCCTCGATGCCTTCATTCACATCGTTTAAACCATTAGAGCATGGGTAATCTCAGCTTGACCCATACAAATGGTAGAAAATCTGACCGCTTTATTCATAACTAACAAAGTTTTCGCTCTTTTTAAATATCGCCACAAGCTTTAAGCAGCAAGTACACAATTTAGTGCGACAATATTAGAACTCAAATTTTTAAACAAACTTTAAGGGAAATGCTTGAAGAGTATTATCTTAAGAGAGATAAATAGTATGACAAACTTACATAAAATGTTAAGAGAGAAAGGGTTTTGCAAATGGAAAAATTATAGAATTCAATGCTTAGATTATATATTGACAAAAGGCGAATATTCAATTAAATAAAAAAATCATGTGAGCATATCGATCTAAAAGCTTAGATGTCTCTTTTTAAAAATTAAATTCGATCTCTTAT
>APMI01001434.1_pt1 | contig 10260 bp, 9 predicted proteins | sample 667938 | NCBI WGS metagenome assembly APMI01 (sample SAMN01084076, study PRJNA167559) | wastewater metagenome | biome: Wastewater | place: Denmark: Ejby Moelle, Odense | collected 2011-11-28
TGTCGGGAGAACCCGGTTTCGAAATCATAGGCGAAGCCTCCGAATCCAGAGAAATGTTTGACTTACTCAGGCAATTGCAACCTGACATTGCAGTACTCGATATTGCGCTGCCAGGTATGTCGGGTATCGAAATCACCAAAAAACTACACAACGATTATCCGGGCATCCGCATCCTTATCCTCTCCATGCATACCTCCGAAGAGTTTATTTTTAACGCCATAAACTCCGGGGCCCGTGGTTACCTTCCCAAAAATACCTCGCGCAGGGAACTTATTGAGGCAATTTATGCCATCCACCGTGGCGAGGAATATTTTGCCGAAAGCATCTCAAACGTCATTCTGAAGAGTTATATCAAAAAAGCAAAGTCCAACGCAACCGACGACGAAAACAAGGAAAACCTGTTATCGAAACGGGAACTGGAAGTACTGAAGCTTTTTGCAGAAGGCATGACCAACCAGGAAATTGCCGACAAGCTTTTTATCAGCATCCGCACGGTTGAGTCGCATAAAAATCATATTATGGCTCGCCTGGAACTCAAAACTACGGTCGACCTGGTGAAATTTGCCATCCGCAATAATATTGTATTGCTGTAACTACCTAACTTTCATTTTGCTAACACACTGTTGAAATTGTGTCGGTTTCATACATCCGCACCAAAAACCTCAACTATGAAAAAAATCCTGTTTCTTACACTGTTTCTATTGCCGGCACTGGCATTTACCCAAAAGCTGAATCAGAAAACCACCGACGAAAAGAAAGGAAATGAAATGTTGATCGGCTATTGTAACCGCGATGGTTTTGCTCAGGTAAACAGCAATTTCGACTCGGCCTACCGGGCGGAATATGCTTTTTATAAGCCCGACGATTCTACCATGAAACTGCTGGATGAGAAATTGAAAGGGGTTAAGGTTACCATCGTAATGGCTACCTGGTGCAGCGACAGCAAAGAATGGGTTCCGCGTTTTTACAAGATTATGGACCAGCTTAATTTTAATTACAATAATCTTACATTGATTTGTGTCGACAGGTCGAAGAAAGCACCCGATACCGAGGTTGATGCCTTAAAAGTGGAACTGGTTCCTACTTTTATATTTTACCGTAAAAACCAGGAACTCGGCCGTATTATTGAAGTACCGGCTGATATGCTGGAAAAAGAAATGCTTAAAATTGTTTCGAAGTAAAAAGTACACACCCGATCAGGAATTAAAATTTATCCCACAATACAAGGTTTCCAGCGTACTCATATCATTTTAACTCAACGCCGGATACCAGCAAATAAAATTAAATGATCACACTTACCCATACCATTTCCGAAACGCAGTCAGCTATTAAACAACAGATTTCCGAAGGAAAATCCATCGGCTTTGTCCCCACCATGGGTGCTTTGCACGAAGGCCATCTGCAACTGATCAGGCGGGCCGCCAGCGAAAACGATTTTGTAGCCGTCAGCATTTTTGTAAATCCCATTCAGTTCAACAATCCCGAGGACCTGGCCAAGTATCCGCGCACACTCGAAGCCGACTTGCAAAAGCTTGCCGATACCGGTTGCAGCCTTGTTTTTGCACCTTCGGCCGAAGAAATGTACCCCGAGCCCGATACCAGAGTTTTTGATTTCGGGGAGCTGGATAAAGTGATGGAAGGGAAATTCAGGCACGGTCATTTTAATGGTGTCGCTATCGTGGTGAAACGGCTTTTCGAAATCGTAACGCCGAACAGGGCCTATTTTGGAGAAAAAGATTTTCAGCAGTTGGCCATCATCAGGCGGATGGTTGACATGTTGCAAATACCGGTAACCATTATCCCCCACCCCATTGTACGCGAAGCCGACGGCCTGGCCATGAGTTCGCGAAATGCCCGGCTTACACCCGATGAACGCTTGCAGGCGCCCGAAATTTATAAGGCACTTTCAGGCATCAAAGAAAACTATTCGTGGTTTATCCCTGACGGCGTTAAACAACTGTTATCAGGACAGTTGAGCGAGAATCCTGCTTTCAGGGTTGAATATGTTGCCATAGTCGACACCCAAACACTGCAACCTTTTGCCGACTGGATGGATGCAGAGCATGCCGTGGTATGTGTTGCTGTGTACCTTGGCGCTGTAAGGCTTATTGACAATATAGCGCTTTACTGAGACCCGCTGATTCAGTGTTAAAAATTCCCAACAAAACACCTTCGGAAGGAGTTGTGAGATTATTTTGTAATTTTGCAGCGCTATGATAATTGAAGTCTTAAAATCGAAAATACACAGGGCCACCATTACCCAGGCAAACCTGAATTATATAGGTTCTATTTCCATTGATGAAGATCTGATGGATGCCGCCAACCTCATTGAATTTGAAAAGGTACAGGTTGTAAATATTAATAATGGCGAAAGGCTCGAAACCTACGTTATACGTGGCGAACGTGGCACCGGCGTAATTTCGCTGAACGGAGCCGCTGCCCGCAAAGCCCATACCGGCGACCTGGTTATTATTGCTTCGTATGCCCAAATGGATTTTGAAGAAGCAAAAACCCATAAACCAGCCATCGTTTTCCCGACACCCCAGAACAAATTAAGCTAACGGCCATTGAACCCAAAACTTAAAAATGTAATCCGTTTCACGGTATTCCTGGGAATAGGAATATTTTTTATCTGGATCTTTCTTCGCAATCTGACCCCCGACCAGAAAAAGGAGATTTTCAACTCCATGGGAAATGCCAATTACTGGTGGATTGCATTAGCTATTCCCCTGGGTATACTTAGTCATTATGCGCGGGCCATGCGCTGGAAAATGCTTATCGAAACCATGGGTTATAAACCCGGAAACACCAATATGTTTTTCGCGGTAATTACAGGGTATTTTGCCAACCTGGCCTTGCCCCGACTGGGCGAAGTAAGCCGCTGTTCGATACTTACAAAATACGAGAATGTTCCCTTCAATAAGTCCTTTGGCACGGTAATTACCGAAAGGGCACTCGATTTTATAATTTTCCTGTTCCTGTTTTTCCTGAACCTTGCTTTACAGGCCGAACGGCTTTCGGGATATATCAACGAAAAAATATACAAACCCCTACAGGCTAAATTTCATATCACATACAACCTCAGCGGAACACTTACAATACTTGTGGTTGCATTTGCTGTTGTTGGCACATTGATATTCCTTATTTTCAGGAAACAAATCCTGGCAAACAAAATGTACCTGAAGATCAAAGAAATTGTACTTGGATTTGTGGAAGGCATGAAATCGCTGATCAAAGTGAGAAACCTCTGGCTTTTCGGGTTCTATACCTTTTCGATCTGGGCGCTTTACCTGTTGATGGCGTACATTGTGTTTTTCAGTATTCCTGCCAGCAGCGGAGTAGGGCTCGATGCCGGGCTTGCCGTACTGGTATTTGGTTCGGTAGGATTTATGGTGGTGCAGGGTGGCATTGGGATATACCCTGCCATAGTTGCCGAAACCCTTGTTTTGTATGGTGTTGCCAGCGCACAGGGCTATGCATTGGGCTGGCTTATCTGGACCTCGCAAAATCTTACCATTGTACTGGTTGGAATAATTTCGTTAGTTTTACTTCCGTTACTTAACAACCGTAAACATGTCGAAGTTAGCGTTAATCCGTAAAAAAATATTCACCTATACTGATGCCGACTACCGTCGGATGCTGAGCATCTGGCAGTTTCAGGGTAAAAAAATTGTGTTTACCAACGGCTGCTTTGATATTCTGCACCTCGGCCATATCGATTATCTTTCGAAAGCAAAAGACCTGGGCGACCTGCTGGTTATCGGTCTGAATACCGATGCATCAGTAAGCAGGCTGAAAGGGGAAAACCGCCCTATTCAGGATGAAGTTTCGCGCGCCATGGTGCTGGCATCGCTTGGTTTTGTTGATGCAGTTGTTTTTTTCGGTGAGGACACCCCTTACAACCTGATTAAAACCACCCAACCCGACATCCTGGTAAAAGGCGCCGACTATAAACCTGAGGATATTGTAGGATATGATATTGTTACAAAAAAAGATGGCGACGTAGTGACCATCAGTTTCCTGCCCGGATATTCAACCTCAGCTATTGAAAGTAAAATCAGGCAGCAAAAGGGATAGTTTTTTGGTATTACAAGGCTTAGGGGCTGAAGAGGTTCAAAGGTTTAAGGTATAAGGTTTAAGGCTTAAGAATAAAGGTTAAAGGATAAAGGTTAAGGGTTAAAGTCCCAAACTCAAAGCCTGCAATTGAACATCCTACATCCAACATCCTACATCTCACATCTAACTTCCCACAATCCGCAATCGCAAATCGTAAATCGTAAATCGTAAATCCATTTTCCCATTTTCCCTACCTTTACCCCATGGCAAAAACAAAAACTGTATTTTTCTGTCAGAGTTGTGGTGCACAATCGGCAAAGTGGATGGGACGCTGCACCTCGTGTGGCGAGTGGAATACCTTTGTAGAAGAAGTGGTTCAGCGTGAAGATGCAGGCGCTAAAAATGCCGGCAATTTCAGGACAACCGAATCGCGCCCGCTCAAAATTAAAGAAATAGCGCAAGGCAACGAACAACGGGCAACCACAGGTAACGGCGAACTCGACCGGGTGCTGGGTGGCGGATTGGTTGAAGGCTCACTGATACTGGTTGGCGGCGAACCGGGCATAGGAAAATCGACGCTCATGCTGCAAATTGCGCTACATATGCCCGATGTGTGTGTGTTATACGTGTCGGGCGAGGAAAGCGAACAACAGCTCCGTATGCGTGCCGACAGGCTTGGCTATAAAGACCCCAACCTGTATGTGCTTACCGAAACCAACACCCAGAGTATTTTTCAGCATGTACAAACGGTTGAGCCGGATTTGGTAATTGTCGATTCCATTCAAACCCTGCAAACCAGCCAGATTGAATCATCTGCGGGCAGTATTTCGCAAATACGCGAAACCGCAGCCGAAATGCAGCGTTTTGCCAAGACCACGGGTGTGCCGGTCATTTTAATCGGACATATTACCAAAGATGGTTCACTGGCAGGGCCGAAAATTCTGGAGCATATGGTAGATGCAGTGCTACATTTCGAGGGCGACCGGAATTATGGCTACCGTATACTGCGTGCAGTAAAAAACAGGTTTGGATCGGCATCGGAACTCGGTATTTTCGAGATGCGCGACACCGGCCTGCGCGAAGTTACCAATCCCTCGGAGATATTGATATCGCAGCGCGAAGAGCCAACCAGCGGCGTGGCCATTGCCAGCACCATTGAGGGCATGAGACCCATGCTCATAGAAGTACAGGCACTGGTTAGTTCGGCTGCCTACGGAACCCCGCAGCGTTCCAGCACCGGGTTCGAGAGCAAGCGACTCAATATGTTACTTGCAGTACTCGAAAAACGGTGTGGTTTCCGCCTGGGAATAAAAGATGTTTTCCTGAATATTGCAGGCGGCATCAGCGTCGACGATCCTGCAATTGATATGGCAGTGATCAGCGCAATACTTTCATCCAACGAAGATATTCCTGCCGACCAGCATACCTGTTTTGCTGGTGAAGTCGGGCTTTCGGGCGAAATACGCCCGGTGAACCGCGTGGAGCAACGCATTGCCGAAGCCGAAAAACTGGGATTTAAAAGGATTTTGGTTTCGAAGCACAACATCAAAGGACTAAAAACCGATAAATGGGCCATTAAAGTTATAGACGTCGGAAAAGTGGAAGAAGTTTTTGGGATTTTATTCGGGTAGGCAAACCACTTTTGATCTTATTTATTTGAATATCAGAAATCTGAAGCCGTAAATGATCCGAACAATTTTAATTTATTTATCGTTATAACAACCCGTATGGAATTGAAAATTGATTTGCTGGATATTGAAAATAAATCAACATTCAGGATTATCCTCGGAATAGGTTTCCTGGTATTGTCAGCAGCGTGGATCATAACAAAAACGGCACAGCACCAAAACCCTGGTTTCATCGGTTGGTTATTTATCTCCGCTATGATTTTTAATGGATTTTCGCACACCATCGGGGGAATGGGTTATTCGATAAACAAACTTTTCGGGCAGGCATTTATTGAAATTGACGAACAACAGATTGCAATTAAAACAGGAGTTTGGGATAAAGAACAACGTGTGTCATGGAAGAACATTAAATCAATGGAATATCTTGCCAACAAATACTGTATAAGGCTGAATGATGGAAAGCTGGTAATCATACAATTTTCAAAACTCGATTATTTGCTGAAGATGAATATCAAAGATGTGATTCTCTCCCTTGCTGCTGAAAAAGGGATAACAATCGGCTAAAACTGACAAAGGCTGTAACCGGAATATTTTAAGCCATATAATCAGGCATGTAAAAAGTATATGATGAAGACAAAGCGTGGTTCTATAGGCGGACATGTAAAGAAACTCATTGCAGGTTTCATACCCTTGCTGTTCCTGGCTTTTACCATTACCTCCTGCTCCCATTCGGAAAAAGATAACGATTTCCCGGATACCGGCGGCATTATCAGCGACACCTCCACACTCAATTTTTTTGTACTCAGCGACTGGGGTTTTAGCGGCAGCGGCACCCAAAGAGAAGTTGCCGGTGAAATGAGCCTGGTGGCCCGCAAGATAAACCTGGGATTTATTTTAACCTGTGGCGATAACTTCCAGGTAGCAGGGGTAAAGAGTACTGACGATCCGCTTTGGAAAATCAATTTTGAAGATGTGTACAACGATAGTTCGCTGCAGGTAAAATGGTATCCTGCCCTGGGAAATCATGATTACCTGGGTAACCCCGATGCGCAGGTTGAATACACAGCCCTGAGCAATACCTGGACCATGCCGGCACGATTTTATTCGTTTGTAAAACAGGTGAATATAACCACTTTTGCACGCTTTGTGGTGCTCGATACCCAGGACCTGGTAACCCGGTTTCAACAGTTGGATGCAGGTCAGGCTCCGGAAGCTATTGCCCAGTATAGCTGGGTGAAAAATATCTTAGCCGGGGCAAAGGAAAAATGGATTTTTGTCACAGGTCACTACCCGGTTTATTCTTCGAGTAATGTTCATGGCGATACACCGGAGCTGAAAACCCTGCTCCGACCCTTATTCGAACAATACCATGTTGATTTTTATATCTGCGGCCACGATCACAATTTCGAACACGCCAGGGAAAACGGCGAACAAACCGATTATATAGTTACCGGAACCGGTGGCTGGGTAAGACCCGAAGGATCGAACGAAAGAACCATTTTCTCTTTATCTGCCCCGGGTTTTACCATGGTTTCCCTGGCTGCCGACAGCGCAACCCTGCGTTTTATTACCGCCGACAACCATATTGGATACAGCTTTGTGAAAAGAAAGTGAAACCGGAGGATAAGCCAAAGTGAATACAAATGAGTTTACTTCAACTTCACTTCTATCATTTTACTGTTCAGCGGTTTACATATGCTTGTGCTTAGGCTGAAACCAAAACGATAAGTGCCATCGAGCAGCTGGGGCACTTCCAACGTAATTTCCCTGCTGATGGTTTCGCCCGCCTTAATTATACCCATCGGACCCGAGATTTTCACCGGCAGGTACCAGGGGTTTTCCTTTTGAATAAATACGGCCATCACCTGTACCGGGAACCTGTGGTGATTGAAATTGATATCGAAGTTGTACGGGTTATGGATGGTACAATGTATTTTCTCAATCTTTCCCCGCTCGAGCACCAGGTCAGGCATATCGAACCGGAGTTCCATACGGTTTACAGTCTGCAGGCTATCGGTTGCAAAGCCACAAATCCAGCCTTTATCGTAACGGTACCATTTCGACATTCCCGGCACATACTGGCATATGAAAACAGGCTTGTTATGGTATTTTTTTTCAATTTGCCAGATATCGAACTGGGTGTGCCTGCTATCGACAAAACCCAGTGTAAAAGAGGTTTTGTGGGCAAAATATTCATACTTAGATGATTCCTGGAAAGATCCAAAAAACAAAACTGGCAGATCGCCTGCCACCTTTGCGATTGCATCAGTTTTTGATCGGTGCTTTTCAACGGAAGCCAGGTCGCTCAGGGCATTGTTCCCGGTAATCATGATTCGTATTACAACTATGATTACGAGCGCCGGGATTACAGTGATGTAAATAAATCTCCTCAGTTTATCGTTTTGCCAAAGGTATTTGTACAGTAAAATAATCATCGGAATGGCTGCGCCAAGCGTCCATTGGGGTTGAACATGGCCACGGGTGGCTGCAGTCCAGAAAAAAACAACGAAACCAACAATCAGGTACTGCAGAGCTCTTTCGAAATGATCCCTCGGGTTATTGCGTACGATGAGGTATGCTACAGCGCCAAATATAAACGGGTTATAGGCTGCCAGCAAATTAGGGAAATATTCGTAAACATACTCCCATTCGAAATCGCCGGCCCGCTCAACAAGGTGATACCTGAACGTAGGAAAATCATGAATATACTGCCAGTACAAATGAGGCATGAACAGAACCAGTGCTAAAATCCCTGATATCATAAATTTCCTGTTCCAAAATAATCGGATATTGGAGAGCAATACAAAAATAATTACCAGCGCTGCCTGGTATTTGCTGTAAACCAACCCGGCCATAGCTATAGCCATAAAGCCGGTATTCAGCCAGGTAGCATTTTTCAGAAACTGACGGTACGCGTAAAGGAACAAGGCCGTGAACAACAGCAATGCCGAATCAGGAGTTGTAATCACGCCCAGTATCGAAAACAAAGCCATTGAAGTAGCCAGCAAAAAGAATGTCAATACCTTCTTTGTATCCGGTTCGCGCTCATCAATGGCTTTCCAGGTAAAGAATAACGTTAGGATATGTGCTATCACGGTGACAAACCTTATGCCGAGTGCACCGGAGAATAGCATAGAACTGATCTTAATCATCAGCGCTACCATAGGAGGATGATCAAAATAACCCCAACTCAGATGCCTGCCGTAGAGGCTGTAATAGGTTTCGTCGCTAATTACTCCCGTATACTTTGCCTGAAGCATATTTAAAACAAATAAGGCAAGAGACAACAGTACGAAACTTACTTTATAATCTATTTTTCGCATCTATACAAAATTTACAAATTGCAACTACCTGCAATTAAGCAATATAATAATTTCCATTTCATTAAGCAAAAATAATACACTTTTCGGCTCAAGCGGTGCTTCCCCGAATTAATTTTCTTCTTTTCGTTTCAATCCCAAAGCCTTCATAATATATTACTTTACAATACTTTTGATACTTAGTAAAAAGCAGGATTTGCTCCACACCGGTGAAGCTTACAAACAGGAGTGATCCAAATTACTACTGCATTTGAGGAATACCAAAAGCCGAAACAAATTAATGGTCGCCCAAACCAGGAATGCATCCATGCCAGCGCTGCACAAAGGGCTGAAAAATCAAAGCTTTGTTGCAATATCATCATCGCCCGCCAGTATCAATACCCTTCAGGATTGACCAAAATACACTGCCTGATTCCCCAGGATCAATATTCGTCCCAGCTATTAATCGCAATATCCTCGGGTTGCAGTTTGCAGATGGCATAAATAAAAGCACTGGCCAACCGGGCATTGGTAATGAGTGGGATATTGAAATCAACCGCAGCCCGCCTGATTTCGTAATCGTTATAAAGCTCTGTTTTCGAAAGGTTTTTCGGAATGTTGATTACCAGGTCGATTTTACGGTTTTTCAGGTACTCGAGTGTGTTTGGCGATTCTTTTTCATCGGGCCAGTAAAGCGCGGTAACCGGTACATCGTTATCGGCCAGGAACTTTGCCGAACCATGGGTGGCAAAAAGGTTATACCCACGCTCCACCAGCATGCGGGCACTGGTGAGTAACTCTATTTTGGATCGTGAATCGCCCGAAGACAACAGTATATTTTTTTTGGGAATCCTGTAGCCAACGGATAACATGGCTTTTAACAAGGCTTCATAATAGCTTTCGCCGATGCAGCCAACCTCACCGGTACTGGCCATTTCGACACCTAAAACCGGGTCGGCTTTCTGAAGCCTGGAGAATGAGAACTGGGAAGCTTTAATACCCACATAGTCCATTTCGAAGGCAGACTTGGATGGTTTTTCGACCACTTCGCCCAGCATAATTTTTGTAGCCAGCTCAATCAGGTTAATTTTCAGCACCTTGCTTACGAAGGGAAAGCTCCTGGAAGCACGAAGATTGCATTCAATCACTTTGATATCGTTATCGCGTGCCAGGAACTGCATGTTAAACGGCCCGCTGATATTCAGCGCCCTGGCGATGTCGCGCGATATTTTCTTGATACGCCTGGAGGTTTCGAAGTACATTTTCTGCGCGGGGAA
>APMI01009468.1_pt1 | contig 10259 bp, 8 predicted proteins | sample 667938 | NCBI WGS metagenome assembly APMI01 (sample SAMN01084076, study PRJNA167559) | wastewater metagenome | biome: Wastewater | place: Denmark: Ejby Moelle, Odense | collected 2011-11-28
CCGCGGCTGAAGCGTTACGTCAGCGCGAGAGAGTTGAGCAACCTAGTGATCTCACTCTGAGCTCAGTTGACGAAGTCTCACGTCTTCATTGCTGATAGTGCGCGACGCGTAAAATCGAGTCGCGCAGCAAATCCGGTGCCCATGAACACGCTCAATTGGTCGCTCTTGAGCTGATTGCGCAGCACCGTGTTGCCCTGCGCATCGACACCATGAACTTGAAAATGCTCTTGGCCAGGTCGATTCCTTCTGTCGTAATCTTCATGAGGGATGCCCTTTTCGACTTGAGTATATGATCACCGCTTCCACTCTGGCACATCAATTCCGCATCGGGTGGGGGCGTCCATTCCATTGATTCAGGATGTTGTGCTGTGCGATGCTGCCACAGGCGGCGAGACATCGCGGAACTGATGATTCAAGCAGGCACTCGTCAAAAGCGACAAGCGGGAGAAATCTCTCGGCAGGCTCGAACTGCGGCTTCCACATAGTCAATGGGTATCCTTGGCCGAGGGCGAGTCCGTCAAGCCCGTGGCAGGTCGTCGGCCGGTCCAGCCGCTGATCCGACGGGCTCTTCCTCGGCCTTTGCTGACGCTCATGGTCAGCGGAGGAAGTGGCAGCTATCAGGGAGTCAGCTGTCACCCAGGCTACTTCAAGTCAGAACGGCAGCTTTCCCTGCTGCCAGCTGGCAGGATCCGACCCAAAGCGGAAGTTGCCAGCTTGGGAAAGCGAACCTTTAATCGTGGAACTCAGAGGGTCAGTTGGAGCGGGGATTGGGCAGAACTTCACCTACTTTTGAGAGAGCGGTGGGGCCCAACCGGCTTGCGCCGCTAGCTAGCGGACCCGCACCACCCATTCAGGAGTCTGCCAATCCTCTGGTGGTGTAGAAAAATAGTACATCTCTTTGTGCTCACAAATCTCGAAAATCTTGCTGGCGGAAACCTGAACGGAGCGACCAAGAGCTGCGATGTCGGAATCTTGTGAACGGGCAATGAGGGCTGCTGCTGGCCCAATCGCTAACGCCTCATCACAAGCAGCATGCGCCACTGACGAGTAGTCGTTTAGCGCCATATCTTGGCCGGCCATCCCACCAACCAACGCGACAGCAACCACTGAGACTGCCACAAAGCCACCCAAAACCGCCAATGGCGTGGTTCGCAAGAAGAACATGAGCGCAGACCGAAATCGCTGCGCCCTGTCGCGGCGCACAAGCTCGTCGTATCCAACCCGCAGGAGTGCTGCCGCCATCCGGAGGCGCTGGGTGTGTTTGCGTTCTAGCGGCCCACGCATGTCGACCGCCAGCGGCTCAATTCCGCGCTCAAGCCTTTCTCGAAGGGGGGCAGGAAGAAGGCTTGGCAATTGATCCCGTTCCAGTCCCATCAAAACGCAAATTACTGGCAGACCTGGACGGCTTGTTAGGAAGTATCGGACTTCTTCCTCGACCCATCGTGACGCAGCAGACCTGACCGTACACAAAACGATTAGCGCATCAGACTTTTCTAGCGACGTCCGAATGAGTTCGCCCAAGTCATTTGAGGCGGCGAATTCTGCCTCGTCGCGAAAGACTGGATATAGGCGAGTTTGGCCATTAACACGGCTGCGAAGATTTGGAGGTACAAAGAATCGTTCAAGCCATCGGTGCAATGCGCTCGCTTGCTGGCTCTCCGCATGGCTATAGCTAATGAACGCCACGTAGCGTTCGGGCTTTGATTGCTGTGAAAGTTTTGTTCTAATCATGCCCATTGTCTTACCAAGACACTGCGGGCAAGTCTCAGGGCATTGCGGGACGGGGCCGACGAACGCTCGGCCCCTGCGGCGCGAAGAAGTTTCGGATGCTGATGGGAAAGTGCCATGGCGTTTGTTGTGCGGTCTAAGAGTTATTCATATAAATTAAATATCCGGTTATTTACGAACATGATCGAATAGCCTGTAAGTTTTTCAATGACATTAAGATTGTTTGACCTCGATCTCCTTATCAATCGAAAATCGTACGAACAGGGCCAGTGTCTGCTTTGCGGCCCCCGCGGGGAATGACTACTTCTGGCCAAAAGTAGGCTTCCGACATGATGCCAGAAAGCGGCCACACGGGAGTCGCCCTTGCAGCCGCCGGAAGCGGACTAGATTTCCGTCTGCTCCGAGATCGCCAGCGCGTCATCCACCTCTATGCCGAGGTATCGGACGGTGCTTTCCAGCTTTGAATGCCCAAGCAGCAGCTGAACGGCCCGCAGATTCTTCGTGCGCTTGTAGATGAGTGTTGCTTTTGTTCTTCGCATTGAGTGCGTGCCGTAGGCGGATGGATCAAGCCCGGCAGCTTCAGCCCAGTGATGCACGATCCTTGCGTACTGACGGGTTGAAACATGGGGCGAACGGGTCACCCTGCTCGGAAAGAGAAACTGATCACCGCGTAGTTGAGACTTTTCCAGCCACACGGCAATGGCGAACCTCGTCGGTTCTGTCAGCTCGAACTGCACAGGCCGCTGGGTCTTCATCTAGATCACGATGGCCCGGGAAAGAACCTGAGCCCCATGGGTAACGTCTCGGACGCGCAGGCTGACGAGGTCACAGCCATGCAGTTTTCTGTCGATAGCCAGGTTGAACATGGCGAGGTCGCGAACCGCATGCTCGTTCTGAAGATGAATGCGGATTGCCCAGATGTCCTTCAGCTTGAAAGGTGGCTTTTGGCCGACAAGCCTCCCCTTGTTCCAGGCTTCCCGATGCAGATGTTCTCGCGATTCCATGATTGACTCCTTGCGGTTGATCGGAGCCAGATCTTTGAACTCATAGCGACTGGCCGCTACAGGTAATGATGCCGAGGGGGTACTGTCCGCCATAAGCGGAAATTCAATTGGTTGGAGCCAATGTCCGGTGAAGGCTGGGCTGAGTCATTCGCAGTTAGGATCCGAGTGACAGTATCCGCTGACTGCCGTCATTGAATCCTGGATACCGCGAATGACTGGTACACCTTCGACATCAAACAGTCGACCGCCGCCCGGATACGGTCCGCCGAAGTCAGCCGATCACGAGGCCGGCGCGTTGAATTGGACGAAGCGCTGCGACGATGCGATCGTCAGGGTTCGCGTGGCCCTGGAAATCGCGACGTAGAAGAGCTTTGCTTGGGCTTGCCGCTCGTTGCCGAAATGGGTCGCGTCGGGGATGACCACATGGTCGAATTCCAGCCCCTTCAAGAGCAGCGGCGTTGAGACGGTGCGCTTGGGCATCTTCCGGCCGGAGTTGCTCACGCGCTGACGGACGCAGAGGGTGGCCGCTGCCATCGTCTCAGCACGGTCCGTGGCGACTTCATTGACTGCTCGCTCTGCGTCTCGCCAGAGCTCGTTGCGGTAGAGTTTCCACCGCGGACGCTTACGAGCCAGGGAAAACAACTGAGCGACGGCTTCTGCCCCGTTGCCTTCGCCGACATTCGGGACCAAGTCCCGCATCGCTTGCTGAACCACTGCATCTTCCGGATCAGGGGCTTCGCCATCGACAGGGGGCTTCTTGTGGAAGCAGTCATTGCTCAGGTGGATGAACGCCTGCACGCGCGCACGTCCATCGCCAGCCCGATCCCACGCCGACGCGAACTCCCGCAGACGGTTGGCGGCAACTTCTTCGATGGCTTGGTATCCGCCATTGGCCGCCTTAGCCAGTCTGTAGCAGATAGTCTTGTTGCAATGAATGGCGGCAAAGCTGCCATCTTTGCCATCTAAGCCTTCGAACAGGGTTCCCATGTCGAAGGCGTCGTCGGATTCTCGGTAGGTGATGCGAGGATCGGCCAGGTCGATGACCTCTCCGCGCAGGAGCTTCTCGCGCGTTTCCGCGATCCATTGCCCGAGCTCGGGGTTCTTCCCAGTCCAGCGGTGGGGTGTTTCAAGCGTTCCGGCTAGCGGGAAGCCTGGATGGATTTCACCGTCCCAGCTAAGCGTCGCTCCAGCGAACTCGAAGATCCCCTGCATTGGGTCGCCGAAGATTAACGTGGGAACGATGCCGGAGAGCGCGATCGCGAGTTCATGCTGCAAGCTATGACAGTCCTGATACTCGTCGATCAGGATGCGGTCGTAGGAGGATGCGATGACCTCTCGGATCGCTTGGACGCGCAGGGCCCACGCCGCTCCACGATAGAGCTGATTCCATTGTTCGCCGGTCTGTGGCATTCCATCGGGCGGCTGGGCCACGCCGGGGAAAGCATGGGCGTAGCGCATACACCAGCCGGCGATGGTGTCCACGGACACTTGGGCTTGGGGGATGCCAAGGCGCTTCAACCGCGCGCGGATCGCGTGCACGCCAGCATGCGTGTGTGTGAGGATCAGAGCACGGCGGCCCATCGCTGCCACGTTGGCGATGATCTCGGTCTTCCCGTGGCCCGCGGGAGCGACGACGGCGGCATTCCCCAGCCCAAAAAGCTCTGTCGCGTCAGGCATACAGCCATGCCTCGACTTGGGCCAAGGCCGTTGCAAGTGGAGCGGCGGCGTTTGCCGCTGCTATGCGAGCGACCAGAGGAGCAAGGCCTCGGCCGATTCGCTGGTCTTTGAACCATTTCTTGCGGGCAGCGACCTCAGCAACTGCCTCTCGGAGCTGCACCGCATCCAGCGCGGAAAACAGGTCCCAATCAGCAAAGTCGCCGCGAATCATGGCGATGCCCACATCCGGAATTCGGGTGTTCAGGTTGTTGTCGACTGCGTCGTCGCCACGTTCTTCCCGTGCATACGCGAGCAACGCTTGCACGAGCTCATCGTTTGCGGCCGAGAAGATGGCCTGCTCCGTGTTGAGGCCACCGCCATACTCGAAGATGGGGACGCCTGCCGCCGCCAGCGCGGCGATCGTTGCCGGAGCGAGGACTGTGTCGGAGTCGCGAAACATAGCCGTCGGATAGCCGAGTCCAGCCAACGCCAACGCAAGAGAGCTGGCCTGCTCGCCGTTGCCATCCGCGACCGCCGCCCCCAGTTGTTCGATGGGCCGACCTCCATGGCGCACCGGCCAGTCTTCACGCAGGCCCAGCAGCAGCCCCAGTTCGGTATTGCCCTCGGTTACGAGGATGCGCCGAGCGAAAAACGCTCGGGGTGTGAATCGCATCAACGGCCCGATGTGATCAGGAGAACTCGGGCGGACGATTGAGGTCGCCCGGCTTGGCCGGGCGGTTTGAACCACCCGTAGGCTCTCCGCCCCAGCTTCGCCCAACGCGACATCCGAATGTGTCGTCATCAGGATCTGGCCGGCGGGCTTGCGCTCTTTGAATGACTTGGCATGGTCGGCTTTGAGCTGGGCGATCGCGCCTATGATCCGGTGTGGCTCGAGCCCGTGCTCGATTTCGTCGATCAGCACGATGGCGCCTTCGGCGATCGCAGACTTCTGGATTGCGAGCGTCGCCAGTCGCCGCGTGCCCAAGCCCGCGAGCCGAAGCGGCACCCCGCTGTCATGAAGGGTGATTGAGCCGGAAGACAGTCCAGAACGCCCCAAGTCTAGCCCAGGCTCGTACGCTCCTTCGACGTAGGCTCCGAGCCCCTTGGCGAAGCGCTCGGCCAATGCCGCCGCGTCAGCCAGCGATTCGATCTCTGCCAGGTTCGCGCTCGCTCGGGCCGTGTGGTATGCCTCCGCTAGGCGCGCTGCGGCCTCCTTGTTGTCGCCCGTCAGCCGTGCGAGTACCGAGCCTTGTCCCCAGGCGAGGTGGCGGGCGTCTTCTCCGGCGAGCCGGACGAGCCCGAACAAGGCTCGGTCGCGGTTCGATAGCGTGCGCGGATCTTCGACGCGGTCGCACACCAACTGCCAGGTCGGCTCCATGGTGGCGTCGACGGTGATTCCGGCTCGTCGCGCAGTTCGCCCGCCGATGTCCACCCCCGGATGTACAGGCCGAGGCGTTCATCGGACTTGAGGGCCCTAGACAGCTCGCCGACAGTGGCCTCGATGACGATGGGGTTCAAGGTGTCGCAGCTCAGAAAGTCCGGCTCGGTGAATGAGAACCATCGAGAGGAGAGGGTAGCCTCCACCGCGTCGAGCAGCGTGGACTTACCGCTGTCCCCTGCGCCGATCAAGCAACAGAAGGGTGAGCCTGGCTTCCAGTCCAGAGCGGGGATACCTCGGAAATTCGAAACCTTGAGCAGTCTGAGCTGCATGCGCTCCCTTTCGATGTGCGCCGGATTACTTGTTGTTTTCCGGGTTGCTAGTGGAATCTCAAATGTAAGACATTTGAATTGCGGAGAGCAACCACGGCCGACGTCCGAAATGCCCCGGTCGCGTGTAGTTTCGACCCTGAAGTGACGCAGGCTCTTTCGATCATCGCGGAGCGCGATGGCCGCCGCATGGCCAACATGTTGGGGTGGCTCAGTCGCAAGCACTGTGAAAAGGAGGGGGCGGTATGTTGGCAGGGACCCGCACCACCTGGGCGAGGATCGTGTCCATGCCGGCCCGCATGTCGAGCGGTGCCACGCCGAGGACGCGGGCCACTCTACCGTGAGCGCCGCGGCGCCCTTGCGCAGCTCCAGGCGGATAGGGGCATCAAGGCTGGGGGGAAGCTGCACCGGGACAAAGCCGCCCATCGGCTCGGATGCCGCCACACGTACGGCAGGCAGGACAACGCGGGCGGCTCGATGCCTCGCTCGCGCATCCAGCGCCGCAGCTGGTTGGCGTTGATCCCGTTGGCCAGCGCAACACCCGCGACCGAGGCGCCGGGCTCGCCGCAGGCTTCGATCAGGGACTGCTTGAACGCCTCGGAATGGGTGCGACGGGTACGGAGGGGCTGGGTGATGGTCATGTAAGTGTCCACTTCTAATGCGTAGTGGACACTATGGTTAGCGAGCTAAGCGGTCGGGGGAAGGTGGGTTTGCCGGGCGCTTACATACGTCAGCCATGTGGCCCGTTGCCGACGGTGGCAGTACTGAATGGACGAACGTCAGCGTCCATCGTCGTCGAACTCACACATCCGACCCCTATGCTGACGGTGACGCCTGCATAGGGGTCGGATGTCTACGGGAGCTAGATCTCTACCGCCCAGCTCGAAACGTCTAACCAGCCATTCGCCCTCAGTGACTCGAGAGTCGCGCCCTCATCCAATGCGCTGAAGATGTTACGCAGGACCACAGGAACAGCGTGAAGATTGCGAAGCGAAGCCGGCAGCTCTAGCACCGAATCGGTCAGCGGCTTGTTCCAGCTCGCCATATTGCGATTCCGTAGTTCCACGAGCTCAGGAACCAATGCCTTTGGGAAGTACCTTTTGATCCGGAACTCAGGTGACTTCTTCCCTGGCGGCCACAGGTGCATCTCATGATCGCCAGTGTTGACGATGCCTCTGTCTGAATTGAGCTCGTCCTCGATGAATCCGCGCACGAGCGCCGGTGTATCGTTCTCCAAAACCTCCACTACCAAACCCGCAACCGTTGGATCCGTGAGCATGAAGATCACGCCGCGCGCGACAGCTTGTTCCTCAGCGATTTTCCTCTTTAGCTTCCGGCGAAGTTCGACGCGCTGCATTCGGAGCTCGAGCGTCGATTCGTCCGCCTCAAGAGCCTTGATCTGCTCGATTAATACATCCGTTTCGCGTTGTCGAATCACGACGCGCCCGTTTGGATGATCATGCAGATCGAGAGCGAGTTCTCGAACAGCAAGATCGAACTCCGTACCTGTCAGCTCAAGAGCGCCGGCCTTAGTAAACCAGGTTGCTAACAGCGGTGCAGGAGGCATCCCTCCAACTGCACCGAAGTGCTTTGCCGCGACCTCGGGCTGAAGGGTCACGCGTCGGACAATCTCGGACCAGCCCAGTAGGACGATCTCAAAGTTCTTCTGCTTCCTGCGTGCTTCATTGAGCCTGCGAACGTGCTCTTGCAGCTTAGTGTCGTCTTGTACTGTCGAGACAATGTAAAAGGCCTGAAGCGTGGGAGTGAATTTGTCTGCTTCGGCAACCTCGTCGTCAATCTCCTTGGAGTTCAGCTGGCTCACTGGCCATCGCGACCGACGCTTGCATTGAATTCCAACGGGGTATCTGGCCCCCTGCCGCGCGACGATGTCGACTCCGTGTTGCCGTTGGCCGGCACGTCCATGCCGCACCAAGGCCGGGTCGTTCCACATCGCTTGGAAGAGGTCGGCACATAGCTCTTCAAAGTGCTCCCAGGATCGCGGCGGCGCGTATTCAAATTGAAAGAAGTTTGGCATAGAACATCAGATTATGGGATGAGCAACGTTCATCATCGTGCCAAATACAGCCACGGGGTAATGACAAGTCAAGCAACTTAAAGTTGGTAAGGGTGCCAAGAGCCGAGAGTTGACCAGTGTTGTCGCGCAGACTGGTCGATCTGAAGCGTTGGGTCTTTGCGTGGTGCTGCAAGCAGGCGACATTAGGTATCAAGCATGTCCCACTCGTAGCCGAGTATCCATCTCAGTGCCGAGAGCTTGCCATTGAGCATGCCCCACTCGAAGTCGTCCCAGGGGCCGAGATTCTCGATGCCCACCTCGTCTTCGGTTTTCTTCTCGGCAGCGAGCGCCCCTTCCCACACTGTATCTAGCGTCTGGTCAGCGCGATATGGGTTCCGACTGTAGTCCTGCTCGGCAACGACATGATGCTCGCCGTTTTCGATCTTCATGCGCAGATTCCAGTGCCGGTTATACCAGACCTGCCGGAACAGCATGTGCTCCGCTTCAAGAATCTCTGACAAGCTGCGCGCCTCCTGTGAATAGTTGAACTCGAAGGCGTGGTCACTTAGCAGGTCGGGGTTGTGATCCTTCAGGAAGTCGACCATCGCGATCCAATAGGTGGACTTCGGTGCTTCGAACAGGTGCGCTAAGTCGGCGTGCGGCTGCCGGAAATCACGGTCTGCATCGCTGAAGTCCTTCGTATTGTGGGTGATGAATGCACAGGGTGCGGCGACTGTCGCTTTCGATGCGATGTCGGTGTAGATCTCAACAAGGATAGCGTCGCCGACGCTGTTCTTCGCACGATGGTATGGAGCCATTTTTGCGAGCGCCCGTTCTGTGACGCGCTGCTTTACAGCATCGCTGGTCACGAGAGCGGGAATGCTGCGCAGGAGCTTGTCGATGCGATCGATCGATTCACTGACCGCATTGCCATCGGTACCGATACGGTGGTCAATCTCGTTCAGTCCTGCGAGTAGATCGGCCTTCTTTGCGTCGTCGCCGAAGCAGCTAACAGCCTGCCGGACCAGCCTGAAATGGGACTGGAGGCCGCGCCGCGCTTCCTCGATGATGCGAGCCTTGTTGCGATTGAACTCATCCAGCACCTGCTGCGGCACGATCAGTTCGACCTCGCCGCTTTCGATCAGCTCTTCGAGCACGGCAATAATGGGTTGTTCGCGATAGTCCTTTGCCAGATCTAGCCAGACGCATGTATCCATCAGCAACCGCATTGCTATCCCTATCCTGATCACGTTGGAAGAGCCTCGATTCTAAGGTAGTGCGGCGCGGGATCGAGCTTTGCCAAAGTGAACTCCACAATCTAGCGAAGCCATACAACGTCAACCGTGAATTCTTCAGTAGTGCCGGAGCCTTCCCGGCCGGACGCCCGGCTGCTGCATTTGACAGCCTACCGTCCACCCGGTGATTACTGGTTAACGTCAGGTAAGGACACATTGCCGACCTATTCGGCTACTACGGGCAACGACAGCAACGGCCGACAACCAGACTTTCTGTGCGGCTCACCTTGCCAACACCTTCGGCAACTCCTCCCACCTTGTGGTTTATCCCAGTGAAAGCCTGTCCCGCCGCATCGTCCATGAGCGGGCTATCCCTTCCGCAGCAAACTGCAAGGTCCGCCGCCCATACCGCCCGTTGATTTCATCCAGCGCCTGCATCAGCGCCCGAGGCCGACTGCCCTCCTCCCCCTCTGCCGTGAACAACGACGGCTGACGCTGACCAAGCGGCACCAAATCCAAGAGCATGATCCCTGCCTTGTGATAGGCGTAACCATGCCGGTAGATCCGCTTGAGTATCCGGAACGCCCACCGGGTGAGCCCCCGCGTATCGTCCGTCGGTGCAGGTAGTTGAAGCGTTACCGCCTGCTGATACTGAGGAACATCAGGTTTAAAGATGTTGGTTCGGATGTACACCTGCACCGCACCGGCCAGGCAGCCTTGCCGGCGCAGCTTTTCCGCGGCACTGGCCATATAGCTCGCCACGGCTTCCTCAAGATCGGCACGCTCTGTGAGAAGCCGGCTGAAACTCCGGCTCGACATGATCTGCTGCTTATCCGGGGCAACCTCTTCCAGCTCCAGGCAGGACAGGCCACGCAGTTCCCGGATCGTCCGCTCCAATACCACCGAGAAACGCCT